>Ga0209427_10010515_pt1 | contig 10242 bp, 7 predicted proteins | sample DeeMarSWOR136_30_FD_187465 | JGI IMG/M metagenome (GOLD analysis project Ga0209427, IMG submission 187465) | Marine sediment microbial communities from White Oak River estuary, North Carolina - WOR-1-36_30 (SPAdes) (version 2) | ecosystem: Environmental > Aquatic > Marine > Intertidal zone >...
TAATACTTGAAATTGTAATTAACAAATGATAGATAGTAGGGTCTATGAATGAGAAAGATAATTATGAATGAAATAAACTATAGACAAGGAGGTAAGGGGCTATGAAGAGAAATCTTATAATCATGACACTGGTGGTATTCGCATTTTCATCCATTTTTTTACTATCCTCATGTGCGAAAAAGCAGATTGTGACAGGAGAGGAGGAGGTTACAGCAGCACCTGAAGAAGAGGTAGCAAAGGTTGAGCCAAAGGAGGAAAAGGCGCCGGTCACAGAGGTAGCCAAGGAAGTAGAAGAGGAGAAGGCCGTTGAGGAAAAACCCGTGGTCGAGGAGAAGGCCGTTGAGGAAGAGGCGGTAGTCGTGGAAAAACCGGTGGTCGAGGAGAAGGCCGTTGAGGAAGAGGCAATGGTTGAGGAAAAACCATTGGTCGTGGAAAAGCCGGTGGTCGAGGAGAAACCGATGGTCGAGGAGAAGGCTGAAGTTGCTGAGTTTGACGAGGAAGCAGCGTGGCGAGAGCGAATGGCCGCACGAGTTGAGGCTGAGTCCATCTATTTTGATTTTGATCGATCTTTCATCAAGCCAGAATATAGGCCCATTCTTGACACTAAGGCGGAATTCCTGAAAGATAATCCCGAGTATTCTTTAAGGATTGAGGGGAACTGCGATGAGAGGGGGACCAATGAGTATAATCTCGCCTTAGGGGAAAGGAGAGCAGACAGCGTAAAGAACTATCTCGTTTCTCTCGGGGTATCTCCTGATAACATAGAGACCATAAGCTATGGCGAAGAGAGACCACTCGCTGTGGGCCATAATGAAGATTCATGGGCTCAGAACAGACGAGATGATTTCGTGATAATAGAGAAATAAAGATGTATATCCGGGAGGCATAGCTATTTGTATCAAAGAGTAATTTTTACAGCTGGCGGAGATTTATTCTTCTGCCTGAATCAATAAAAGGAGGTCCCTGATTCAAGTTGAGATGGTATGCAATGCCAAAGTCTAGGAAAAAGAGTGAAGGAGTGGCCTCTGTATCTAAAAAGGTTTTTCTTTTCATTACCTTTGTCCTTTTTTTTGTTACTTCTTGTGCCTCCCAGAAAGACATGGTTCACCTCAATAGACAACTGAGTGCCCTGTTTCGCCAGACAAAGGAGGATAGGCAGAGATTTGAGAAGGCCATCAAGGAACTTGAGCAAGCACTGGAAGCAAAGGAGGTTGAGCAGAAGGGAGTTCTAGGAGAGGTAATTAGCGAGCAAAAGACTAAGCAGAGTGAGCTTGAAGAGAGAATTAGAACACAGGAGACTAAGCAGAGTGAGCTGGGAGAGATACTCAAGAGATACAGCGCGGAGCAAAAGTCAAAACAAAGAGAATTGATGGATGCAGTTAAGGCTAGAGAGGCAGAACAAGAGGCTAAAGACACAGTGCAAGAGGCTAAGCAGAAGAAGGCAATAGAGACCTTACAAAAGGATCGGGACTCTCTGCGCACAACAGTCGCCCAAATTGAAGCGGATTTCTTAGGAGTGAAAGAAAATATACAGGTATTGACTGGCAAAATAGAAGAGAGCAACCATTTGTTAAAAGCGGCTATAGAGAAAGATACTACCAACAACGATGCCATAGTATCCCAACTGAGAGAATTCTCTTTTATCACCGAGGATATGAAATCTAGGTTAGAGATCCTTGAGAATTATATGAATGCGGAGGTAGAGGCTAAGAAGGAAAGGGCTCGTTTAGAACAGAGCTCATCTCCCCAGAGCGTTCAAGAAAAGGTGAGCCCTGTTCCACAGAAAAGAGAGCTCACCGAATCAGAACTTTACGACAGGACGTTGGGATACTATAGGGATGGTCGCTATAAAGAAGCCATGGCAGATTTCAATAACTTTCTCAGATTATACCCAAAATCCGAGCTTGCAGATAATGCCCATTTTTGGATTGGCGAGTGTTATAGAGCCCAAGATAAGTATGAAGAGGCTATTTTGGCCTACCAAAAGGTCATTAATGACTATCCCAAAGGAAATAAGGTCCCAATAGCTATGTTGCATCAAGGATTTGCATTTGAGAAGATAGATGATATCACCACAGCCAAGCTCGTGTTCAAGAAACTGGTTAAAAATTTCCCAAACTCTAAAGAAGCGGAGATTGCACGTAAGAGACTATAAAAAGCTAGATAGCAACCAAGATATCTGATAGATTACAAACTATTAAGAAGTCAGGAGTCAGAGTTAAAAAGTCGGTATATGTCTCTAGCTCCTGACTTCTCAATTTCCTCTGCACTTTCGCATCTTATAAAACTCCCTTCTCTCAACTCTAATAACCTAAGTATGGTTTCCTGAGCTCAAGAAAATCCTTCAACTCTTGAGAGCAGTCCTGAAGAATTGTATCGATATCTTTCTCTTCTTCCAATCTAGTTCTTATCGAAGAATCTCCAAAAATGAGGTCTATTGGAAGACGGTTAAAATTGTATTCATATGGTGGTTCTCGCCAGCTAAAATCTTCCCCGTACACTTCTCTCACTACTTTTAATAGGGCGAGTGAAGTCCGGAATGGCTGATACACATAGGGATCTACTACATGTATGAGAAAGCCGCCGCAGCGATATCCTTTCCATTTATTAAATGTGGGGCGAAAGTAATATTCTTGAAGATAGCAGCCCATAGTATCCTTAGTTGAGAGAGCTTTCTTGATTGTAAAGGGGTCGATGAAAGGCGCACCTAATATCTCAAATGGCCGGCATGTTCCCCTTCCTTCTGATATGTTCGTGCCTTCCCATAGAACCTGCCCTGGATATACCTGGGCTGAGGTAAAAAAAGGCATGTTAGGGGAAGGCATAATCCATGTTCGCCCTATATCTCCCCACAACATATGTCGACGCCAACCCTTGAGGGGAATGACAGTAATATCGCAGCCTATCTTAAACGAATCATTAAAAAGGTATGCGAGCTCTCCAATCGTCATTCCATGACGCATGGGAAGGGTGAGTGGCCCCACGAGAGAAGTGAATCCGGGGCGCAAAAGATTTCCCTCAACCATGATACCGCCCAAAGGGTTGGGTCTGTCCAAGACAAGCACCCTTTTCCCTGCCTTTGCAGCTTCCTTAAGACATTGAAGCATGGTAGTGATAAAGGTGTAAACCCTTGTTCCCACATCTTGGAGATCGATGATTAAAAGATCAAGGCTCCTGAGGATATCCGATAATCTATCCATCCTGCTTCCATAAAGGCTGAGTATTGGAATACGGAGCACTGGATCAAAGTTGTCTTCTGTTTCAATCATATTGTCTTGGTCCTCGCCCCAAAATCCATGTTGGGGCCCGAAGATGAACTTAAGCTGTCCAGGAAGGAGATTGGAAATCACGTCTTTTACATTTTGTAGGTCTTGGTCTACAGAGGCCTGATTGGCTAAGAGCCCTAATGATTGCCCCCTGAACCTTCCCCAATATTTTTTCTTGAATTGATCTAGGCCTGTCTCAATCCTAACCATTATTCTCCCTCTGGCTCCCACTTCATAAGAAATATAGATTGTGCCTGGATATAAATTTTAGTATCATTCTGCCTACCCTATGCAATTATTCAGTATATCAAACACTTAGGTGTGTCTATCAGGAGTAGACCAATTAAATGCGTTGATAATTCTAGAGAACAAAGATGGGAAGTCAAGCTAAAGATGGTGAAGGGAAGAATTTTTCTTATAAGGAATCGGTTTCTCTGCTCTATGGTCTCCAGAAATATGGGGTCAAATTTGGCCTCTCAACGACCTCAAAGATTTTAAAGGCCTTTGGAAATCCTCACCATGATCAGAGATATATTCATATTGCTGGCACTAATGGTAAGGGGTCAGTTGGAGCGATGCTGGAATCAATATTGATGAGATCAGGTTTTAAGGTCGGTTTCTACACCTCACCTCATTTGGTGAGATTTACTGAGAGGTTTAGGATTAACAGGGAATTGATGAATGAGAAACAGGCCGCTTCGCTTATTGGCACGATATGGGAAGTAACGAACAAGAAATCGCCGCCAACCTTTTTTGAGCTGACCACAGCAATGGCACTTATATACTTTTTTCGTCACAATGTTGATATCGGTATCATAGAGGTGGGAATGGGTGGGCGTCTAGACGCAACAAATGTAATTACCCCAATGGTTTCGGTGATTACTAATATCGGGTTAGAACACCAGCAATTTTTGGGCAAGACCATTATGGAAATCGCAAAAGAGAAGGGCGGGGTGATAAAAGAAAAGGTTGACTTGGTAACAGGTGTACATCAACCTCCTGTGGTGAAACTATTTGAGTCCTTGTGCGAGAAAAAAGACGCACCGTTTTGGAAAGTAGGTCGTGATGTGCATTTTCGCAGACTGCCATCAGGACTTTTAGGGTATTATGGTTTAAGAGACAGGTATAAAAACCTTACCCTTGGCCTCAAGGGAAGGTTCCAGCATAGAAATGCCGCTCTATGCTTATTGGCTTTAGAGATATTGCAGGGGAAAGGGATTTGTGTTTCAGAGGAGGCCATAAGATCAGGACTTGCCGATCCCCTGTGGCCTGGGAGGCTTGAGATAGTATCGTTAAATCCAATGATTATCCTTGATGGCGCGCATAATAGATCAGCCATGAGATCTCTTTCAGATTCAATCAGGAAGGATTTTGATTTCAAGCAGCTCATTGTAGTTGTTGGCATTATGGCAGACAAGGATATCGCACACATCTTGAAGGAGATCTTACCGCTCGCCAGCAAAATAATCTGTACCAGGCCGGCCTACTATAGGGCAGCAGATCCCCACTATTTATTGGAGGTGGCAAGGAAACTCGGTAAGACTAGTGAAGTCAATTTCTCCTTGTCAGCAGCTATTGAAAGGGCCAGAGATATCGCTGATGAAAGGGATCTAATATTGATTACAGGCTCTCTCTTTACCGTTGGCGAGGCAAAATCATACCTTGATCCACAAAGGTACCCGGCTGAAAATATTTAAATTCATTCGCATAGAAAGGGAATAGATTTCTTTTAGAAAAGCGCCATTAAAACAGGGCTTGTTCTAAGAGAAGATTCCACAAAGAAATGTCAATCTCTTTACCATCATCAAAAATCCCCAACCATACTACAATCAGGTTAATTGGCACCAAAAGATTGATGTTTCGCATGATATCGATTACCTTTTTTATGCTCTTCATAGTAAGGGGTCATGCCCATGGAGGAGATGAAATACCGCCCTGGCATATTACTGCTGACAGGATAGTCAGCCTCGCAGAAAAGAACCTCTATCTTGCAGAAGGGAATGTAACTATTTCCAAAGGAGACGAAGTCCTTATAGCAGATAAGGTGACCTATGATAGTAGATTGGGGGTAATCAGGGCTGAGGGAAATGTAAGGCTGTCATCCGCTGGTGATATCTTGAGGTGCGATGAAGGAACATTTAATCTCAATGAAAAGACAGGCTACCTATCTCAAGGAAGCCTATTCCTTACAACCAATCACTTTTACATTCGAGGTCAAGATATATGGAAAACAGGTCCGGCAACCTATCTTATAAAGGGCTGCAGGATTACTTCGTGCGACGGAGAAAATCCTGATTGGTCAATTACCGGGTCAGAAGTCGAGGTCACGATTGAAGGTTACGGAACCGTTAAGCACGCGGCCTTTTTTGTGAGGCATATTCCCCTTCTATATTTTCCCTATATTATCTTTCCCGCAAAAAGAAAAAGGCAGACTGGGTTTCTACCGCCAAGTATAGGTTACTCTGAGAGAAACGGTATAGATATCGAAGTCCCCTTGTTTTGGGCTATATCTCAACAGACAGATGCCACCTTTTACGAGCGTTACTTAGGAAAGAGAGGGTTGAAACATGGTGTTGAGTTCCGTTACTTAACTGGAGCTAATTCAAAAGGAGCCTTATTATACGATACCATTTCTGATAAGAGAGATGAAAAGGATATGTATAGCAAGGATGATCTTGAGATTAGTCCCTATCCGAGGAGTAATCAAAAGCGATACTGGTTTAGAGGGCGTGCTGATCAAAGCTTCCCTTTTGGCTTTGTTTCTCGACTCGACGTTGATTTCCTGAGCGATTATGATTACCTGAGAGAATTTAACGAGCCTTCTTTGGGATCTGACTACAGGGTAAAGCTGGATGAGGAATCTGGGAGGCCATTAGAGGAGATCCAATCTCCAACGAGGCGATCAGCTATAAAGGTTAGCAGAGATTTCCAGAATTTTTCCTTTCAGGCCCTGGGGAGTTATTACCAAAGACCAGAGCATCCGGAAGAGGATACAACTGCCCAACCCCTAGCCGGCTTAGACCTCACAATCCTTCCAAGGAAAATTCCCAATCTCCCTGTTTTCTTTTCCTTGGGATCTGATTATGGGTATGTGTATCGTGATACTGGTCAGAAGGGACAGAGATTATCTCTCACTCCCTCAATGAGCTATCCCCTATGGCCTTTTCCCTACCTGGAGCTAGAACCATCAGTAAAGTATCTTGTTACCACTCAATGGCTTGATGAATTCGAGGGGCATAAAGGGCAACAGACAAAAGATGCTTATGAGTTGGGTGTAAGACTTTCCACAATATTAGAAAGAATATTTAATGTAGAGACAGGAAGTATTAAAAGAATAAAACACAAATTTCAGCCATCCATTTCATATAGCTTTCGACCATATGAGGATGAGGAAGAGTACGACCCCTGGTTTGAGCCTATAGACAATTTTGAGAGACTCAATTCCATCTCCCTGTCTCTCGATAATTACATCCACGCCCGGAAAGAAGATGAAAAAGGCAGGAGGACATACTCACAAGTCGCGAGTTTCAGCCTCACCCAGGACTATGACCTCGATGAGGCAACAGAGGAGCTTGATGAAAATAGGGAGCCTTTTAGCCCTTTGGAGGTTACGCTGGATTTAACCCCCTATCCAAGCCTTGATATTGCAGCTAATCTTGAGTGGGACCACTATGGAGAATATTTTTCATCGGCAAGCATTTCATTGGATTTGACAGTGAAAAGAACTGGTGCGAGGCAAGACAGTTACGCAGTAGACTACGTGTATGGGGAGGGCTCTACCAAAACCCTGAATTATGAGGTAAATATTAACCTATTATACGGATTCTCTACAGGAGCACAGGGAAAAAGGGATCTCATTCTCAACTACAATATCGAGAACAGCTATTGGATAGATTACGAATCTCAGTGCTGGGGATTAAAGCTTATATATGAGGATCTGGATGAAGATAAAAGGATTATGCTCTCCTTTCGACTCTTAGGAATAGGCGATGTTGGATCTTTTTAAATTGAGGAAGGAAAGTATTAAGTGGGTTTCTCATCTATTGGCCTGAGGAACCATAAGATTACACCCCCGATACCCATCAAGACAGAAAGGATCTGACCCATAGTCATGAAAGAAAGAATAAAGCCAAGCTGTGGGTCTGGCTCTCTGAAAAATTCGACGAAAAACCGGAAGGCACTATACAGGAAAAAAAACAGACAGAAAAGAGTTCCTTTTCTTAAAGGAAAAGCCTTCACCCACCACAGGATGGCAAAAAGGAGGACTCCTTCGAGCAAACACTCATAAAGTTGAGAGGGATGTCTTGGGAGATTCCCGGCTGATGGAAAGATCATGCCCCATGGGAGAGTGGTTACCCTCCCATAGAGCTCGGCGTTAAGAAAGTTGCCCAGCCTTCCGAGACCTAACCCAATAGGAGCAGTTACAACGAGAAGATCAGCGAGTTGCCAAAAGCTGACTTCATGTCTTTTTATATAGATATAGCCAGAAATAACTACCCCTATCAGACCCCCATGAAAGGACATCCCACCTTCCCAGATCGCAAGGAGTTTTAATGGGTGGATGAGATAAAAGGAAAAATTGTAAAAGATACAGTAACCGAGACGGGCTCCAATGATGAGGCCAATTACCAGAAACAGAAAGAGGTCATTTAGTCTATTTATTTCAATGTTGAGCCGGTTTTTTCTTATCTGATATTTCACCAGTAAATAAGATGCCATAAAGCCAAGGACATACATGATGCCATACCAGCGTATCTGAAGAGGGCCTAGCGTCACTATTGTTGGATCTATGTGTGGATAACTAAGCATATCTCATGCCCTGTGCCTCAAGATAACATAAGAGGGGGGAGAAAAAAATCGAAAAGAGTTATAATATATATAGAGACCATAAACACGTCGAGATAAGATTGCAGATAAAAACGGCAGTATTTAAATCCACTACATAATCCAAATAAGATAATTATTAGCTTGCTCACCGTAGTAGTTATTAAGGGGATTAATCTAGAATATATCTTAACCTACGGACGCTGATGGATATAAAGAAGGGCAGCACAATAGAGTTAGATATAGAGAAAGTCGTTTACGGCGGGAAGGGGCTTGCCCATCTAAACAAGATGGCGATTTTTGTGGATAGGGCTGTTCCAGGAGATAGAGTTGCTGCAAAAGTGGTCAGGGTTAAAAAAGATTACGCAGAGGCGAGGATCGTAGAGGTGATAGAGGCCTCTCCATACAGAACCAGTGCGCCTTGCCCGTACGGTGAATACTGCGGAGGCTGTACCTGGCAATGTATTGAGTACGAAAAACAGCTGGAATACAAGCAGGGCTTAATAATAGAGTTATTGACCCATATTGCCAAGGTGAATGATTTAAAGGTAAATAATATCTTTCCTTCTCACAAGATATTTGGGTATCGAAACAAGATGGAGTTTTCTTTTTCAGACAAAAGGTGGCTTTTACCTCACGAAAGACGCCAGGGAAGGAATGAGAGAGGTTTTGCTCTTGGCCTCCATATACCAGGGGCCTTTGATAAGATCATTGACATTGAGGGCTGCCTCTTGCAAGAAGAAAAAGGGAATGAGGTATTGAGGGCTGTAAAAGGATTCGTAAAGAATTGTAGAATACCAGTCTATGGGCTGAGAAGTCATCAAGGGGTTTGGCGATATTTGGTCTTACGGCATTCCCATTACTTTGATGAATGGATGGTAAATATCGTAACAGGTGAGCAGTGTGAAGCGCCTGTGAGAGCCTTAGCCTCAATGCTTCAGGATCGATTTAGTAAGATAGTCTCTATAGTAAATAATATCAATACAAGAAAGGGAGGTACAGCAGTCGGTGAGTGGAAGAGAACCTTGGTGGGTGATGGAAATATCAGGGACAAGATAGGTGAATATACCTTTGAGATATCAGCACATTCCTTTTTCCAGACTAACACCCCTCTTTCCCAAACATTATACCGATCAGTGAAAGATTACGCCTCATTAACAGGAAAGGAGGTGGTGCTTGATCTTTACTGTGGAATAGGAACAGTTTCTGTATTTTTGGCCTCACAATCATCAAGAATACTTGGTGTGGATATATCTGACAACGCAATAGCAGATGCCAAGAGGAATTGTAAGATAAACTTGATAGATAACTGTGAGTTTTTATGTGGGGATGTAAAACTGCTGGTGCCTCATCTTACGAGCAAACCAGATCTTCTCGTCACCGATCCACCAAGAACAGGGATGCATAAAAAAGTATTAGACTGTATATTCCATCTATTGCCTACGAGAATTATCTATATATCATGTAATCCTGCGACATTAGCGAGGGATATAGCCCTGTTAAAAGAGTACTACCATGTAGAAGAAATCCAACCGATCGATCTGTTTCCTAATACCTATCATATAGAATCTATCGCTACATTAGAAAAGTATTAAGAGAAAATATATTGACAATTCGTGGATTAAAAGTATACATTACACAATGTCAATAATTCAATAAATAGAAGGGAAAAGGCCAATACGCTTTTTCAAGGGATTCTTTTAAAGGGAGGTGAGCCTAAGCTAGATTTAGTTAATTTCATGAAAGTAATCGTCTATAACAACCAAATAGAAAAGGCCATAAGAGATCTTAAAAGAAAACTTTCAAAAGAGGGTTTTTATTCGGAGATAAAGGAAAGAAGGTTTTACGACAAGCCCAGCGTACAGAAGAAAAAAAAACAAGCGAAAGCTGCCAAAAGACTCCGAAAGAAGATGAGGAAATTCTAATTAAGTTTCCTTATGCCTCAAGATCACAATTTAGTCTTTGACCAGCCATTAGCGGTACCAGATGGTTTAAAAGGGAATCCTGTGAAAACCGGGAACGGTCCCGCCGCTGTAATCCCGACCCCGATCCATTGATCGGGGAAGCTATCTCTCTGGCACACCTCCTCCGGGAGGTTAAAGTCACTGATCCCACGGGGTTGGGAAGGCGAGCCAGGGGGTTGGGAGAGTCA
>Ga0209427_10010516_pt1 | contig 10241 bp, 8 predicted proteins | sample DeeMarSWOR136_30_FD_187465 | JGI IMG/M metagenome (GOLD analysis project Ga0209427, IMG submission 187465) | Marine sediment microbial communities from White Oak River estuary, North Carolina - WOR-1-36_30 (SPAdes) (version 2) | ecosystem: Environmental > Aquatic > Marine > Intertidal zone >...
TTGCCCAGTGACTCCATATGGTCGAAGCTTACCGAGGTGATAGCACATACCTCCGGCCGGACGACATTGGTGGCATCGAGCCGGCCTCCCATCCCCACCTCGATAACCTGAAAGTCTGCCCCCTTCTCCTCGAAGTAGGCGAAACCTAAGGCTGTCATCACTTCAAAGGTGGTTAACCGGCCGTAGGTGGCTTTTTCGTTTACCGCCTCAACATGGGGGTGCAGCTTGTTGACCAGAATAACCAGCTCGTCGTCAGCAATAAAATTACCGTCCAGCCTGATACGTTCGTTGAATACATGCAAATGGGGCGAGGTGAAAAGCCCGGTTTTATACCCGGAGGTGGAAAGCACTGAAGCCACCATGGCAGCTACACTGCCCTTACCCTTGCTGCCGGCGATGTGGACCGTCCGCACTTTCAGGTGCGGGTTACCCACCAGGGCTAACAGTTCATCCATTCGCCGCAGGTCGTAGAAGGACGGGTCTCGCGGTCGTGGCTCCCTTTCATAATCCGTAAAGCTGTAGATATAATCTAGAGCTTGCTCGTAATGCGAATATGCTGATGTCACTCTCACCATTCCTGGGAAACAAGAAATTACATTATAGCACCATTAACAGGGAAAAGCGAAATACAGATATCTATATGGCAATACCAATTATCAGAAGGCGTATATTATGGCCTTTTGCTAGGTGTGCAGTTCGATGACATCGCCGTCCTGCAGGATATGCTCCCTTTTTACCCTTATGCCATCGTGCTTGCCAGAACCCCAGAGACGGGCGTATTTCAGCCTGCTGCGGAAGTCTTTATGGACTGATTCTGCCGCGTCCTCCAGCGTGCTGCCCCGCGGCAGGATTATCGGGTCGTTATAGTCCGGTTTTTGCCCGGGTGTCTTGGTGTACACCCGCAGGATATCGAGCGTTTGAAATACCCTGAGTTTGAGCTCTTCCAGGCCGGTCCCCTGTTTGGCCGAGATGGCGATTATTGGCAGCTGGTCCTGGTACATGCTCTGTAAAGTGGCGTAGTTCTGACCAACACCCTCCAGGTCGATCTTGTTGGCTATAATCAACGCCTTCTTGTAGCGGAGGGGGATTTGCTGGGCATCCTCGGTTTTTCCCTCGGTGATGGTGAACCTCAATTTCTCCAGCTGGGCGATAATGCTTTCTATCTGTGGTAGCGGTTCCTCGTTTAAATCAAGCATAACCAGCAGGGCGTCTGCCCTGACCAGCGTGGGTGAAAACCAGGGTTCGGTAGCCAGGGCTGTCAGGGGGGGAGTGTCGATCAATTGTATCTGTATGTTCTCAAATTCCATCATACCCGGCGTGGGTAAGTTTGTGGTAAAGGGGTAGTCGGCTACCGGTGGTGAGGCGTTGGTAATCCTGGCAATCAGCTGTGACTTGCCGGCATTGGGCAGGCCGATAACGACAATCTGGGCTGCTCCCTCTCTGGCGATGACCATTGATGCCCTCTGGCCGGCCGATTTCTTGTCAACGGCCTGAGTCAGCTTGGCGATACGCCTTCGCAGGTCGGCCTTGAGGTGGTCGGTGCCCTTGTGCTTGGGCATAATGGCCAGCATTTCCTCAAGGGCGGCAATCTTGTCCGGGTTGGTCTTTGCCTGCCGGTAACGCTTTTCAGCTTCAAAGTACTGTGGCGGTAGATTGGTTGGCATCTTTTATCCCAATTTTGTTCTGTCTATTATATACAATCTCATGCCCCTGTGTCCTCCTTCTACTGAAAAAGGGGCTTCTTTCTTCTTAGAGACCGTTATAAACCGTTTACGGGAGCCTTTCCATCAGGATATGAGTATCAGTTTCACCGGTGTTTCTAAATCCCATTCTTTGGTAAAACGTGGCCGCTCGCTTGTTGACATTCAATACCTGGAGCCGGACAGGGAGCCTGGAGACAGCGGCATCTTCAATGATGCGCTTGATACAGGCCGCGCCGATGCCCCGGCTCTGGTGCTCCGGTAAAATGAACATCTGGTTGACTGTTACACAATCGGGCTGCCGGACGATAGTCAGTATACCGACATCGATGTCAGATACCTGTATCACCTGGAAGTCCTGCGATGCGAAGCGTCTCTGGTGCAATTGGCGTTGTTCGTCCTCGTCCCATACCCAGACCTTTTCCACATACTCCCTGAATGCTGACTTCTTTGTCTGGTAGGCGAACTCACTGTCATCAGCGTTTGCTTCCCTCAGTCTCAGATTAGAAATATCCTGGGAAAAGGTGGTTTTATCTTCCGTCAAGTTTCCTCCTCACTTTCTTTATAAGCGGAAGGGGGTAAAGGGGATATGCTTAAAGGTATTTAAAGGTACTCTTTTATTTTACGCGCTTGGTTTTGTGTTATACCCTTTGTTTTAGATATATCTTCAGCGGAGGCTTCCCGTATTCCCTGTACCGAGCCGAACTTATCGAGCAGGGCGCGCCTGCGCTTGGGGCCGATGCCGGGAATACCGTCCAGCATTGAAGTAAGAGCCTCCTTGCGCCTGACGGTGCGGTGATAGCTGATGGCAAAGCGGTGGGCTTCATCCCTGATGCGCTGCAGGAGTTGCAGAGCAGGGGAACTCTCCGGCAGGGTGATGGGCGTTGCCTGCTGTGGTATGAAGACCTCCTCGTTTTGCTTGGCAATGCTGGCCACCGGTACGGAAGTGACGGACATTTCGTTGAGCGCTGCCAGGGCGGTGTTTAACTGTCCCCTGCCGCCGTCAATGAGGACTAGGTCAGGCAGAATATCCCAGGTATTCGGTTTGGTGTTTGCCGTCCCGGTTTCCTGGCCTGACCGTTTAAACCGCCGTCTGAGTACCTCACCGAGCATGGCGTAGTCATCGGCCCCGGTAACGGTCTTGATACGAAAACGCCGGTAATGGTTCCGTTTGGGCTTACCATCTTCAAAGACCACCATGCTGCCGGTGGCCGCCTTCCCCTGTATGTTGGATATGTCATAGCACTCTATTCTTGCCGGCGGGTGGGGCAGGCGGATCTCTCTGGCAAGTTCGGCCAAAGCCAAGGTTGGAGTTGAAGGTGCGGCCGACTGCTTGACCTTGAGTAGCTGCAGGCCCTGCTCGGCATTGGCGATGGCGATATTCATCAGTTGTTTTCTGTTGCCCCGGTACGGTACCTGAATGCGTACCCTTGACCCCCTCCGGCTCTGCAACCATTCCTCGATAACGGCCTTGTCGGCTACCGGGTGCTGGAGTAGCAGCAGCGGGGGTACATATGGAGTAGAAGTGTAAAACTGCTTTACAAAGCTGGACATGATCTGTCCCGGTTCCTCTGCCCGGGTACCCTGCAGGACAAAGTTCTCCCGGCCGATGAGCTTACCCCCACGGATGAAGAGAACCTGCACGTAGGCCCGGTCTTTGTCACTGGCGAAGGCGATAACGTCCTGCTCACCTCTGACCGTGGTGGCGATTTTCTGGCCTTCGATGACCATTTCTATAGCCTGTATCTGGTCTCTAAGCTGGGTTGCCTTTTCAAAGTCCAGGGAACTGGCTGCCTTTTTCATCTTGCCTTTAAGCTGCCGGACGATTTTCTCCTGTTTCCCGCCGAGGAAAAGGACAACCTGCCTTATGGCTTCGGCATATTCCTGCTTGCTTACGGCTCCGATACAGGGTGCCAGGCAGCGGTTGATATAGTAATCCAGGCAGGGTCGCCGGTCGTTGCCGGTTATCGTCCGCGAACAGGAGCGGAAGGGGAATATTCCCTTCAGTACCTTGAGTGTCTGTCTTACTGATCTGGCACTGGCAAACGGGCCGAAATACCGGGCATCAGTATCATCGAGTAACCGGGTGACTGAAATTCTGGGCCATTCTTCATTGATGCTTATCTTGAGATAGGGGAAGGCCTTATCGTCTTTCAGGCGGACATTGTAGTAGGGACGGTGTCTCTTAATCAGGGTGCATTCCAGGATAAGGGCTTCCTGTTCCGAACCGGTAAGCAGGAAGTCAAGCTCCTTAACACGGTCTACCAGCCGCCTGATTTTGGGCGATAGCTTCTGGCTGTTACCAAAGTATGACCTTACCCGGTGACGAAGGTTGGCCGCTTTACCCACATATAATATCGTACCTTCGCTGTCTTTCATGAGGTAGACACCGGGCCTGGTTGGTAGCTTTCTGGCCTTTTCAGATGGAGGGTTGCTTATTAATTCTGTCGGCATGGCCTGTTTCCGAATCAGATTCTATCACGCTGTTGTATGCCCTGTCTTGATAATGGTACATGTAATTATACCATTTTTCGTGTCTGGGCAGGATTTGACCGGTCAGGGTAGGTGAGGGATTGTCCTGGTTTCCATTTCTGTAGTAACCTGAAACTATGTGACTCTGTCAGAATTTGCTTCGATAATAGCCACCGCTTCGGTAAGGTCGCGGGCATAATGTCTGATTCCTTCGGTCTGGGGGTTCCGGACCAGGATAGCCGGCAGGCCAACAGTTTCGGCCCCCTGTATGTCGGCAATGGGCTCGTTACCTATCATCCATACCCGTTCAGGGGTCCCGGTCGTGACCAGGGCATTTTTGAAGGCTTCGGGGTTTGGCTTTTCATAGCCTGTGGCGGCGGATGTCATGCAGTAGCTTATATGGTGAGATAGCCCCAGCCCTCTCACGATGTCCGGGAGTTCCGGTACATGGTTGGACAGTATAGCGTGGTTCCAGCCTCGGTGGCTGAGGTATTCCAGGGCAGGTATTGTGTCTTCGTAAAGAGTCCACTTTTCAGGGGCTATGTAACGCTCGCGTACCATTTGGGCTAGTTCCTTAGCACGGGGGATTCCGAAACCGACTCCCTGAAAAGCACGGGTGAAAAGAGCCTCCAAATGCGACCACCATTTTCCTGGTGTTGATAAATGTTGGTGCGGTTGCTCGGGCTGATGCCAGGGGAAACCACTTCTGAGGTAAGGCCTGACTTGCTCTCCGTCTATACCGTGTTCAGGCTCATACATATCCAAGACTTCGATAAGGGCAGACCGCCATTTTCCGGGACGGCTGGCCAGTGTGCCATCAAAATCCCATAAGATAGTTGGTTTGGCTGGTGTCAATGTAGATAACCCTTTTCAGTGTGGGTTAGTAGCCATTTTTCAGTACAGGTCAAATGTAGCGGGTTGGTATTTAATATATAGTGGTGTTTGTTTCTCTACCCGCTATATTTCCCGGCTCAGGTTAGCCAGAAACTCGGCGTTGGTCTTAGTCTTGCGTAGGCGGTCGAGGACTCTTTCCGTAGCCTCGGCGAAGTTGACCGAATCGGAGGATATCATGGATGCCATTCGCCTGAGCAGCCATACCTGTTTTAGAGTCTCTTCGTCCATCAGCAGCTCTTCCCGTCTGGTGCCGCTGCGCTGGATATCTATAGCCGGGAAGGTCCGCCGTTCGGCCAGGCGGCGGTCAAGGTGGAGTTCCATATTACCGGTTCCCTTGAACTCCTCGTAGATAAGGTCGTCCATGCGGCTGCCGGTATCGATCAGGCAGGTGGCGATTATAGTCAGGCTACCGCCCTCGGCTGTATTACGGGCGGCGCCAAAGAAGTGTTTGGCCGGGTAGAGGGCAGCCGGGTCAATACCGCCGGACAGGGTACGGCCGCTGGAGGGCATCGCCAGGTTATAGGACCGGGTCAGTCGGGTGATGCCATCGAGGAGAATGAACACGTCCTTGCCGCTTTCCACCATACGCTTGGCCATATCCAGGGCCAGTTCGGCGACACGGGTGTGGTCCTCTACTGGCTCATCAAAGGTGGCGCTTATTACATCACCCCTGACGGAGCGCTTCATGTCGGTGACCTCTTCGGGGCGTTCTCCGATAAGGCATACCATAAGGTGAATATCGTTGTAGTTGGCTGAGGCACAGTTGGCGATAGATTTAAGTAGCATTGTCTTCCCGGCTTTGGGTGGCGAAACAATCAGCCCCCGTTGCCCGCGGCCGATGGGGGCAATAAGGGTGACCAGACGAGCCGACAGGTTGTTGTCCGGGGTTTCCAGGTCTATCAGTCTATCGGGGAAGGTAGGTGTTAGCGCGCCGAAGTGGGGCCGGGCTTTAGCCAGCTCGGGATTCAGCCCGTTGACTGCCTCGATGCGTAAAAGGCTGAAGTACTTCTCTCCCGCCCGGGCCGGTCGGCCCTGGCCGGCGACCATATCACCGTTACGGAGACCGAAACGCCGGATCTGGGACTGGGAGACGTATATATCGGTTGAGCTGGGTAGTAGAGAGCTATTCCTGAGGAAGCCATAGCCATCGCTCATCGTCTCCAGGATACCTTTGCAGAAGGTATTCCCTTCTTGTTCGGTATAAGCCTGGAGCAGGCGCATGATGATGTCCTGTTTCTTGAGATTGGAATAGTTGGTGACCCCCATCTCACCGGCTATCTCAACCAGCTCATCCCGGGTCTTGTTTTCTAATTGACTAATATCCATTTTGATCTCGCTCTCCAGCCTTCACTGGCTGACCGTTCATCTTTGCCCGTTGCCCTTTTTCGGGGGAACAGGTTGGGTCAGTCTTGGTGAAGTTAGCTATTCTGTTTATTATTTCATCAGGCTGCTATTGGGAAGCCTGCTTCCAATCAGACATGAATCGGCTTATGCCGATATCGGTAAGTGGGTGCCGGATCATCTGCATCAATACGTTGTAGGGTACGGTGGCGATATCAGCCCCTATCCTGGCGGCAGCCAGGCAGTGCTGGGGGTGGCGGATACTGGCGGCAATCACCTCGGTTCCAAGCCGGTAGTGGTTAAATACCTTAACGATGTCCTCTAACAGATCCATGCCGTTGTGGCCGGCATCATCCAGCCGGCCAATAAAGGGGCTGACATACCTGGCCCCGGCCAGCGCTCCCAGAAGCGACTGGTTAAGCGAAAAGCAGAGGGTAAAGTTTACCTTTATGCCTTCTTTGGCCAGAGCTGAGGTTACCTCCAGCCCGTCAGTGCCGGCGGGAATCTTAATGACGACATTGGGTGCCCAGGTGGCAATCTGCCGTGCCTGCTCAATCATTGGTTCCACCCCTTCAACCAGCACCTCGGTGGAGATCGGCCCGGGGATGATTGAGCAGATTTCTTTGATGATGGCTTCGTAATCGTCCGTTCCTTCTTTAGATACCAGGCTGGGATTGGTGGTAACTCCGCTGACCACACCCAGCCGTGCTGCCTGCCTGATTTGTTCGATATTGGCTGTATCCAGAAAAATACGCATAAATCTTCTCGCTGGCTATTAATTATTTAAAACCATCAATTATGTATCTAACGGTAATAACGGTTGAGCCCCTTCCCGTAGCACGTCTTTGGCGGCACCGATAAAGTCACGGAACAGGGGGTGCGGGTTGCCGGGACGCGACCGGAATTCGGGGTGGAACTGGCAGCTTACCATCCATGGGTGATTGGCCAGTTCACACAGCTCTACCAGATTGTCGTCGGGAGACAGCCCGCTGTAGACCATGCCTGCTTCCTCCAGACCGTCGCGGTACTGGTTATTAAATTCGTAACGGTGTCTGTGGCGTTCGTAGACCAGGTCCTGTCGGTAGGCATTACCGGCAAGGGTGCCGGCCACCAGCTTGCACGGGTAATTACCCAGACGCATAGTACCGCCCATATCCGGCAGTTCCTTCTGCTCGGGGAGGAGATCAATAACCGGGTAAGGGGTAGGGGCGTTAAACTCGGTGGAGTTCGGCTCGCTTGAGTTGAAGACGTGGCGGGCAAACTCGATTACCATAACCTGCATGCCCAGGCACAGTCCCAGGTAAGGGATCTTATTCTTCCGGGCATAACTGGCCGCCTTGATCATCCCCTCTATCCCTCTGACACCGAAGCCACCGGGGATGACAATGCCCTGCGCGGAACGCAGCAGGTTCTCGGGGCCTTCTTCTTCCAGGGCTTCAGATGAAATCCAGCTGAGGTTTATGTCCCTGTTATGGTATATGGCGGCATGGTAGAGCGCTTCCCGTACCGAGAAATAGGAGTCCTTCAGTTCCACGTATTTACCGACCAGGGCGATATTTACCGGTTTGTGAGGTTCTTTGAGGGTGGCCACCAGTTTCTCCCAGTGGCTCAGGTCGGCGGGTTGTGCCTCAAGCTCGAGTTTGTCCACGATTAGCTGTCCCAGGCCCTCTTCTTCCAGGACCAGCGGGACCTCGTATATGGTAGGTATGGTGGGTAGGGGAATAACTGCCTGCTTTTCAACGTCACAGAACAGTGATATTTTGTCTCTTATCCCTTCTGCAATGGGGTGGTCGCTGCGGCAGATGATAATATCCGGCTGGATACCGATACGCCGTAGCTCGTTTACGCTGTGCTGGGTGGGTTTGGTCTTCAGTTCCTGGGTGGTAGCCAGGTAGGGCAGCAGGGTGACATGGATGTACAATACATTCTCCCGCCCGACATCATTTCTCATCTGCCGGATAGCTTCAAGGAAAGGCTGCCCTTCGATATCGCCCACGGTTCCGCCTACCTCAATAATAACCACATCGGCCTGTGATTTCTGGGCTAATTTATGGAATTGCTGTTTTATCTCGGTAGTAACATGAGGTACCACCTGGATGGTCCCTCCCAGAAAATCACCCCGCCTTTCTTTAGCGATAACGGCGCTGTAAATCTGGCCTGAAGTAACGTTAGATTCCATGGTTAGGTTGATATCAATAAACCGCTCGTAGTTGCCCAGATCAAGGTCGGTTTCGGCACCGTCCTCGGTGACAAATACCTCGCCGTGTTGGTAGGGCGACATTGTTCCGGGATCGACATTAAGGTATGGGTCTAGCTTCTGCACCGACACGGTAATCCGGCGGCTTTTCAGGATGGTGCCTATTGAACCGACAGTAATGCCTTTGCCAACTGAACTAACAACACCACCTGTAACAAAGATATACTTTGACATAAAGGGAAACCAAGTAAATAATTATGGAAATATAAAAGATGATTCTCCGTTGGGATTCTTAGGAAAGGGCGTGAAGGAATTAACTTTAATAATTATAGGCATGTAAGCACGAACTTGTCAAGTGCCACCGGAGTAGTGGTTATATTTGGACGGTTGAGGATATTATAGGACTATAGTAATTGGAGTTACAATCTATAGGAATTTCAGGCATGAGAGTTGATAATAGTGAACCAAACAAGAAATACAGCGATTTTTGGGAGTGGTTGTTCTACAGCTGGCACATTATCTTTGTAGCGGGTTTAGTAATAGGCTATATTTACTATCTTATTACTACCACAGAGGTGTAGTCACAATAATTCAACAAGTCCATCCCCAGCCTGGACATTCAAAATTGGCCCGCTACCCGGGAAAGGTTTACGAGATAGTATATACGGCACAGCTCATTATTAGGAAATCTGGGTTACCTGTCTCCAGAGATTGCATGGGGTGTGATTCCTAATTCGTTGGCCTTGTGAAGCAGCCAGTCATAGGCAGCAGGCGATGGCGGCTGATTCAGAAAGGTATTCACCATATCAAGCTTGTAGGGGGTGCAGTGACCCAGCGATTCGTGTATCCGGTGTGCCAGTTTACTGATTGGTGGCTTATTGGTAATCCAAAGGTCGATGCTTTCTCCGGCATCACTGAAGAGACCCTGCCAGTAACTCCTGGGAGTAGTGTCCGCAGGAAGGTTGCCACGCCATTTGAGGGCCCCGATACTGGCCAGGCGGATATCCTGGTAGCGAAGGAAGCGCTGGCCGCATGGCGGCTGAGATTCCTGGAGTATCCCCTTCAACAGCTCATCAACTTGAAATGGACTGTCTGGTATTTCCTGATGGAGTACCTTTGAGCACTCATATATGAAGTTGTTATCTCGGTGTTCCTGACCATGCCGTTCTGTGCCGAATTCGTTCCATGTCGGCGTGCTATCGTAAAAACCTTCTTCCGTGGTCCCGTCACCTGATAGCTGTCCTGGGCTTACGCGGAATAGTAACTGTTCGAGAAGGGTTGAGAGGTACAATCTGGCAAGCATGACACGGCCTTTCGTGGGCGTACCAAGCAGGCTCTGGAGTGTGGTCACTTTGTTTTGTTCCAGGGCTTCAGGTACCGGACGCTGGTCGCCCAGCCATTGCTGTACCGCTACGATATAGTGAAGTATCTCTCGCCACCGGTCAGGGGATATATGCAGGCAGAGCCCCATCCGCTGGGGACGGCCGGTGCCGATAGCATAACAGGCACTCACCAGGTTGTCGGGGAAGTCATACTCGAACCAGCATACGTAGTTTGCCTGCGCGGCGACGGCCAGAGCGTCATCATCCAGATTGCTCTGGGAGGCTTCAAACGACGCTACTCGCTCCGCGAAAACA
>Ga0209427_10010517_pt1 | contig 10241 bp, 9 predicted proteins | sample DeeMarSWOR136_30_FD_187465 | JGI IMG/M metagenome (GOLD analysis project Ga0209427, IMG submission 187465) | Marine sediment microbial communities from White Oak River estuary, North Carolina - WOR-1-36_30 (SPAdes) (version 2) | ecosystem: Environmental > Aquatic > Marine > Intertidal zone >...
TCGGGCGGATTCTCCTGGAAATGGTTGTACATAATCGCGGGAACAATATGCGTCCTGCTAGTCGTGACAGCCTCGCTGGTGAAATATCCAAAGACCGTAAAGACAATGGATGAGTCGATCGACTTCAGGCGCACGCTGGGCATGATGAAGAATCCCTACGCGTTGGGATTTTCTCTGGGGATATTTCTTTATGTCGCGGCGGAGTGCGCGGTATACGTCTGGATTCCGAAGCTCCTTGAGGACTATTCGGGCTCTTTTATCTTCATGGCTGCATATGCAGTCTCCCTATTCTTTATCCTGCGTGCTATCGGCCGTTTCTTGGGTGCGTGGATACTCACGCGTTACAAATGGACGTCCGTGATGGCCCTTTTCAGCCTGGCGATTCTTATCTGTTTTGCCGGCTCCATTGCAGGCGGCCTGCCGTACACCATCTGGTTAATGCCTCTCTCGGGGCTCTTCATGTCCATGATCTATCCGACGCTTAACTCAAAGGGCATCAGCTGTTTTCCGAAAACAGAGCATGGAACCATTGCCGGCGTGATCCTGTTTTTTACCTGCGCCGCCGCCGCCCTTGGTCCCCTAGCCATGGGGGCTGTCAGCGACCTATTCGGCCATATCAAATACGGCTTTGTCCTCGCAACAATCTTTGCGGCCCTCCTTTTCTTAGGTTTGCTTCTGAACTGGATATATAACCCGGCTCGGGTACGACTGGCAGAGCTTGACTCCAGTGAGTACCAGGATGCATCCTGAAACTGAATGCCTGGATGAAAGATTATGTTTCATAGGTGAAAGTAATTTCTGCTTTAACAAATGGAGTTGAAAATGAGAACACCTGTAATTTTTATACTGACAATCCTAATCGTGATGTTCACCTGTGGCGCATCAGCGCAATCCGATAGTTTGCATTTCAAGGCAGGTGCGGTCAAAGTCGATATCACTCCCCTGGAAAGTGAGTTGCCGAAAAACATCGAAGGGATACTGGACAGGCTTTACTCAAGGGCTATTGTTGTGGAAAACGGTGTCACGAGCGCAGCCCTTGTTACGGTTGATACCGGTATTATTTTTGAGCAGGTCTGGAAAAACGTGACGAAGAGGATTGAGAAAGAGCTTGGCATCCCGGCCCAGAACGTGCTGCTGACTGCGACTCATACCCATAGCGGTGTCATGTGGTCGGATCCTGATCTGGAAGAAAACATATTCAGGTCAGTAAAAATGGCAAAGGAAAAACTCCGGTCCGCGCGTATAGGCTACGGGACAGGTGTATCCTACCTGAACGTCAATCGCAACATCATAGATCCCAAGACGCGGCGCTGGTGGGAGGGGCCCAATTATGATGGTCCATCAGACAAGACTGTGGCAGTTGTAAAGTTCGAGTCGATCGAAGGAGAACCGATCGCGGTTTATTACAATTACGCAATGCATGCCGTGACTGTCGGGCAACTTGACAGAATCAGCGCGGATGCACCAGGTGCGGCTTCCAGATACATCGAGGATTCCTTTGACGACAGGATCGTGGCCGTGTGGTCCACAGGCGCCTGCGGGGATCAGAATCCGATCTATTACCAGCAGACCTATGATCTGCGTGAAATACGGATCAAGGATTACGCGAAACGGGGGATCGACATCAGCAATTCAATGCCCCCCGGAGGCCAGGGTTTGAACAAGCAGGATCCCACGGTGATCAAGTTGATGAACCAGCAAAAGCAGATGATCCTTTCCATGGGGCAGTTTCTAGGTGAAGAGGTCATGCATGTGATGCGGGGCATGGAACGCATGTCGAGCAGTGGGAAAATATTCGGAAGCCAGAAGATGGTCAGCTTCCCAGGTCGGGACAGAACAAACGAGGGTCGCGCAGGATTCGAGGGAACCTACAAAGACGGGGATCCGGTTGAGCTTCGCCTGGGGCTTCTGTTGATTGACGACATCGCGTTCGGAACCGTCAATGCCGAGGTGTTCAACCTGATCGCCCAGAGGCTGAAAAAGGAATCTCCATTTGCCAGAACCATGATGGTCACGCTGACAAATGGAATTGCCAATTCCGGATACATACCAAATGATGCGGCCTTCGGCTATCTCACTTTTGAGGTTCTATCGTCGCGATGCAAGCCCGGATATGCAGAAAATGCCATTGTCAGTGGAATCCTAGACCTTATGTGTGACGCCAAAGGAAGACAATAACCCCTGATCTACCAAAAATCCTTTATTGACCTTGACAGGCACGATTTGGGCTCAGTATAAAGTAATACAATCCGAAATAATATCCGGTTTCCTTTAAAAAAATGCTTCATCAAGCTAGTATATGTTGGAGATATACAAGACTTACGCACTACTTGGAGATCTGCCATCGATAGCAGAAACAAAAACATAGGTTTACATAATGTTATATACATTATATTGTGGCAGCAAGAAAAAAGGTAGAGCCACATGACCCTGCTTTAAATGTTTGATGATAGATTATTCATATCACAAGAATTACTTCAAGATGATATCTTTATAAATGGGAAGATATCACAAGATGAGATTTCTCTACACTCTGTAGCAAATTATAAGAGTTGATCGATGATCAAGATTCGCTGTCCTTATTATCCTTTTCCGCCAATGTCGTGGTGGGGGCTTTGAAATGAGAAGATATCGGAAAATGGCTTGGAAAAAGGATGCCTACGGTTAATATGCTCTGTAACGCCTCTTCTACCGATATATCGGTTGTAATAACATCTTTCTGTTTCACAATCATAAAAAATCCGGTTGTTGGATTAGGAGTGGTCGGCATAAAAATTTTGAAATAGTCTTCACCATCTTTATCAGATGTCACGCCTGTTACGAAACCCAAACTCTAGTAACCTTCCTTCGGGAACTCAATGAACACGACGGAATGAAAAGAGGCGTCTCGGTTTAGAGACATGGCGGAAATAGCCGTTTTACTCGCTGAAAAGATTACCTTAAAAACTGGAATTTTAAGAAACATCGTCTCAGTCAAAGCCGCAACCTTCTTGCCAAAGGAATTTTTTGCCAGAACACCAACCAAGTAAAGGATAAGAAGCAATATGACGACGGATAATAAATTAACGATTTCTTCTGGAATGCCGGAGTATATACCAATACGTAAGATCGGAGATATAGCGGATGAAATCATTCTGAAGGCGAAAAGCAATACAAAGAAGCCTATAAAAAATGGAACGAGTATCAATAGGCCGGAAAGCATTTCGGCTAATATATGTCTTCTAAAATGATACGGCCAGCCACCTTTAACTTTTTCCTGCTTAATCATTCTTTACCATATGTTTATGCGTTGAATAATTATATTGCTAATTACATAATCACGAACTTGTTGTCTCTTGAGACCAATATTATGCCACATTGTGAACCCTGATAAGTATTCAATTTTGGCCAAGGTTAATAAGGACTGAGATCTTACATCATTTCCAAGCTCATTGTATTATATTTAACCATTAAAAATATAACAACTATGATTGTTTTAAAGTTGAGTCGTCCCGGTTTTCGTTCTGCGATTTAAGCCCTTTAAGGATAGGGATAGGGAGGAGAGGTTATCATAAGATTAACGCTTTCTTTTTCAAAATGATCTGTTAATGATTCGCTTGCGCATAGTTGTGCCTCCTGATTTCAATCTAGTGTAACTTCCAGCTGCCTAACTGGGCTCCCCCCAGAAGGACATTCTGACCCCCTTACTCTGAAAAGAGGTTGAAGGATGGGAAAAAAGTTGAGGTAATTATATAAAAAATCGGATTTTTAGACAATAGAATAGATGAGGTCAGAATCTATATCTAGTAGGTGCGGGGGAATGGGCTAAAAGTATAATATTTGTGCCATACCTGCCAGCTTATCTTCATGCCATTCAGATTGCTTATTGATATTAAAGTCATAACTTGTCAGGTTCGTAATTTCTGGAAATCATAGTAGCAGAATACTTTAATCCATTTTTTTGGAAGCGGTCTGATAGGTAAGTATAAACTTGAGGAAATATTTATAGTTTATTATCTCCTTATTTACCTCTCACTCTTTAAGTTGGGTGATAAGCGATCATCAACACTTATTACAACATAACCATTGATCATTTCATAGGGATATTCAAACATCTGCTCTCCTTTACTCCTTCATCAGTATCCCCTTTACCTTTTCATTTTCGTTCTGATTTTTCACTTAATCTCTTAACGTTCTTTTCTGCCCCAGAACAGCATCTCAATGCCGCATTTAATCTTCCACTCAGGATTCCAGTTATTTGCATTCTTCCAGTTAATTTCGGGCTCAACCAGTAAATAAAGCCATTTTTTTCGCAATGGACGCCGATAAAATATACCGGCCCGGTATTCGTCAACAAGATGGAAACCGCCGAATGCGGCAAGACTGACTCCCCAGCCGTGCGCCACGTCGTTACCCGAGACTACACGGCCAAGCTGAGTCTCGTCCAGGACTTCCGTTGCATGGTTTAATATAAACACTTCAGACCAGCGGAACCCTGCATCTTTTCGTTCAGTCTGGCGATCGTCATCTCTATCCTGATCGCTCCACCTGACCGATGTTGAAAATCGCGTGCTCCAGCGGTTTATCCAGTGGTCAAGAACCAGCGTTGATATCTCGCCGATACCACTCCCACTTTCCCAATAGAATTTCTGCTGAGGGTATAACAACCAGTCTCCTCTTTCCCAGGTAGGCGACCAGATAGCATTGGCAAACAGCTCCGGCTTCCAGCGTGTCCGCACGCCGATGGCCACGGATGCGTCGTGCCTCCATTTCCCTTCAACAGCTGCACGCAGGGACTTATCCAGTTGTTCGGTGATATACTTGCCCGGCAGCGTAGTAGGGTCATTGGTCGTAATAATGAGCTTTATTTGCCGCTTCATGTTAGGCAATTCAATATCCATGTCAAAGTCCACCACCTGCTTTGCATCAAAGTGCTGATACTCTTTAATTTTCCCTTCGCCGAACAGACCGACTCGAAAGCGCGGTGGCTCAACGGCAATGCGTTCCTCACCTTCCGGAGGCTTAAACCAGTAGTCGAACCTCTCTATCCGGCTCTGTGCGATTTCATAAAGATAAGCGTGTATCCAGTCAATTTTTTCGCCGAAGCCTTCCGTGCTTCCCCATGATTCAACTACGGGCTCAACTGTTTCGCTGATTAACTCAGGTTCAGCATTCACCCTGTCCGGTTCATTTTCGGCTGTCTGCGCGAAGACATACGCGTCTTTCAGCCCGACACACTGAAGCACAAACAAAATAAGCACAGCGCATGCTATCCTCCGTGCTGTGGTTACAGATAAAATGTTATTGGTATTGAATACGGTCACACGTACCATGTATTCCTTCCCCCTGTACTTTATCCTTTTTATCCGGAAAGAAGTTATGCGGTTATGAGCTACGGTAGTATAAGGACAACAACATTACGGATGACAATATAAGGCCTTACCCGGATGTCTTCCAGATTGTAACGCTGTTTTATGTGGCGGTATTCATTATCTCCTTCATAGTATGTGGGGACCCAGTCCTGGTCGATTGCCTCATTTATGCTTTCCAACTCAATACCGCAAATAATGCATTTCATTTGGCACCTTCACAATCAAAATTAATTTTACAAAAAAGTTCTCGCTACGACAACAAAATTGACTATTTTTCCTTAATAAACAGGGGAAAATACTCATAAAACTATTGCGAATAAACATTTTCCCAATACATATATACATATGAATGCCTTGTATTAGATAATAAGATTATAGTATTTATAAATATAATGAAGAAAGAACAGATAAGTAAAAAGGAGGATTATACAAATGCCAAAGCAAATTATTATTCGCTATTCTGGGAATGATCCATCACAGTCGCCCGTCCGGTTTTTTGGGGATAAGGACAGCAGTCATTTCCAAATCCTGGTAGTAGGTGAAGAAACAAATATTATCTTCACTGGTAGCAATTTCTCTGAAAAAAAATATCGGGAACTTAAAGGAGAGGAACAAGAAAAAAGGTTACTTTCAAGATAAGTAGTTAAAATTATACCAATAGCGGCCAGACCGATCAATAAAGAATGGGCGTATAGGCTGCAAAGTGAGATATAAGAGATTTACTATATATTGTGGTTGGTTATTGCAGTAGAATATTTCAGTATACTTGCCACGAAACCAAATATCACGAAATTTCATATATATTGAGAATATCTAAAATCTGATCGAAGTAGTTCATTATGTGATATACCCATTAAACTAGAAGATCAGTGTTTTAATCCGTGTCTCCTGTTGGAGCCGGGAGACCGGTTTTCTGGCTTGTGTTATTGTGCAATTGCGCGCGTGCAAAATTCAATGTGCCATTGGACAGCGGCGGAGTGGCCGATGGATGTGCTGCAACATCAGCTCCCATCCGGTTTGCCAGTTCCATCGTGGTATGAATGTTCCAGCCAAGAGTCATCCCGAATAGGATTCCTGCAGAGCAAGCGTCTCCCGCGCCAACGGGATGAGGCGTTCTAACTGTTGGGATGGGCGCGGTCAGATGAAATTCTCGATTGGGGTTTAAGACGAGGGTCCCCTCGCCTCCTCTGGTGACGATAATTGCCTGGGCGGGAAATCTTAAGAGGAGCACTTCCATTCTGCGCCGGATCCCGTCAAGAGTTCTATCAGCAGGGCAGGCGATCCCCAACAGATCAAAAATTGCATACAGTTCTGACTGGTTTGCCTTAATGATTGTGGCCGCCTGACAGCTATAATCTACAATTTCAGGTGAATATCCGGCCTCACCCGTCAATGTATTTTGCCTAAGATTGACGTCATAGAGGCGGATTGCCTGCGGAGGAGCATTCTTAAGGAAGCTTCTTATCGTACTTCGGGATACACTGCATCGCTGCGCCAGGCTGCCAAAACATACGGCCGAACACTGACCGGCCAGTTCCCTGAGCGCTGGTGTGTCGGTCATGTAATCCCACGCTGCTCCGGCCTCTATCTGATAGCCGGGTTCCCCGTTTCGCATGAAGACAGATACCAAACCGGTCGGATGACTGGGATCTTTTCGGACATAACGGGTAGACATCCGGCGTCTGCGAAGTGAACCAATGATCTTGTCTCCCCTGCGATCAGAGTTTATACAACTTACGATAATTCCCTGGCCGACCCCGAGCCGGCTGGCCAGCTGATGCACATGGATGGCAAAGTTCAGAGGAGCTCCTCCCAGTGTCTCGTTTCCGTCTTCGAAGACATCGAACAGTACTTCTCCGATTCCCACAAAAGTCAGGGGGTTGATCATTGGCAAAGAGTTAACCATTTTTTTAGTTTTAAATCCTATTTTTATGTATGAAATAAATCCTGGATACTGGATACTAGATGCTGGATACTGGCTTCCCCGAACAAGACATCGGGATCTTCGACTGGATACTGGATATAAAACTGACTTTCTATCTGGATCATCTTCAAATTAGTTGAGACAATAAATGTGTGTTTGAAAAATTTACTTCCTCTACTCCATCATAGGGCTCAAAATGTCATTACCGGGCTTGTCCGGGTAATCCAGGAAAATGAAAAAGCAAAGGAAGTTGCTTTCTGCTGGATACCCCGGATAAATCGGGGTATGACAATGAGGTTTAGTGCAAGCATATATTTCAACGAAAAAAATTAGTTTATGCATTCATCCGGTGATCTGAACTTCCTATGTGATTGAAATAACAAATTAAATTTAGACACCATCACTTAGTATCTTGAATTTCTCTCAACTAATCTGAAGATGATCCTTTCTTTTATCTAGTATCTAGTATCTAGCATCCAGTATCTCCTTGATTCATATTGTCAGAGCATTTTTGCTATAAATGACAGATTAATGTCAATAAAAAGTACCAGGCATTTGTTTGGATTTTATGCCAAATTGAGGATTTTATCCGGACTTCTCAGATGGCCTAATAGGTATATATCATTTAAAAACAAGCTGTTACAGCCAATATCATGTCTATAATGCATCCCAGTTTCATCTGATGGCCTATGAGAGAAAAAGTTGTATTGACATTTCTTCCGTTGAATTTGTAATATCAGATTTTATAAAGGAGGATCAATGATCGAGCACCGAATTAAACCACCCGCGGAGCAGAAGACACAGGGATCAAGAAAAACCAAACATCGCCAGGTGTTTGAGCATGTCCTGGCGGATATTGAGTCAGGAAGGCTCAAAGACGGGGATCGTCTCCCTTCTGAAGCCGAATTGGTCAAACAATTCAGCTCATCACGCCCCACGGTCGCCCGTGCATTGCGTGATCTCCAAAATCTGGGGTTGGTTGAACGCAAAGTAGGTTCGGGTACTTATGTACGTAAAGCTCAGAAGCCGGTCGAATCATGGAGCTTTGGCCTATTGATACCCGGGCTAGGAAGCACCGAGATTTTTGAGCCTATTTGCGGCCAACTGGCTTGCCTTGCACAGGTACATCACCATAACCTTCTGTGGGGCGATTTTAGCAGCAAGCGCGGTGACGCGGATCCGGGATTGATAGAAGAGGTCTGCGACAGCTATATCCGACAGATGGTGGCCGGGGTGTTCTTCGCGCCTCTGGAGTTGACGGAAGACAAGGATCAGGTCAATCGATCCGTCATTGCCTCCATGGAAGCAGCGGGGATCCCAATCGTATTACTGGACCGGGATATTGTGGCTTTCCCGCAGCGGAGCCGTTTCGACCTCGTCGGCATTGATAATCGCCGGGCGGGTTTTCTTATCTCGAACCATTTAATAAATCTTGGATGTAGGCGGATAGACTTCCTGTCACGACCGGATTCAGCTCCGACAGTAATGCTGCGCACCGCCGGATATCGTGAGGCCCTGCTGAACAGCGGAATTTCGCCTGATCCGAAATGGATTCACACTGGCGATCCTTCCGACAAGAAATTTGTTCAGAGGATTGTAGGCGACGGAGCGACTGCCATCATTTGCGCCAATGACCTGACGGCTGCAAATCTAATGCGGACTCTCGACGTACTGGGATGTCCCGTTCCGCAAAAGATCCGGGTAGCCGGTTTTGACGACGTCCACTATGCGGAACTACTGCGTCCTTCTCTTACCACTATCCACCAACCATGCGTGGACATCGGAACCATCGCCATGCAGGTAATGCTTGAGCGCATAGAAAATCCGACATTCCCTCCGCGCGATATCCTCGTTCAGCCGACTCTGATCGTTCGGCAATCATGCGGAGCTACCGGGAGGTCTCATACCTCATCTGCAGACTATCAGGATGCGGGTAGGAGCGGGAATCCGGCGTCGGTTCGTTCATCGTGAGTCGGGGGCTGCCCACAATATTCTAAAGTTGCTCTGTTAGGATGATTTATTAGAACACATATTAAAAAGGAGGCAAAATGCTTTTTAGACATTCAATCCGTTTTATCGCATTACTGGTCTTGATCCTTTTTATCTTTGCCTGTAGTGCGCCAACTCTGACAACAAGAGTTGAGGTAACAGGAGGCATAATTGAGGGTGTCGAGCAGGATGGCATCTTTTCCTACAAAGGTATTCCATTTGCCGCACCGCCGATCGGCGATCTGCGCTGGAAATCGCCACAGCCCGTTGTTCCGTGGGAGGGGGTGAAAAAGGTCGATGTATTCGCTCCCGGTCCGATGCAGGATACGGAATTGATCACCCGGCTAGGCGGCATCCCTAAAATCAGTGAGGATTGCCTTTATCTGAATGTCTGGACTGGTGCAAAGAAAGCGAATGAAAATCGTCCTGTAATGGTCTGGATTTACGGAGGCGCCTTCTCAGGGGGCATGACCAGCTTTCCTCTTTTTGACGGCGCCAACTTGGCCAGAAAAGGGGTAGTCCTGGTCAGCGTGGCATATCGCGTCGGGCCTATGGGTTTCCTGGCCCATCCTGAACTCAGCAAAGAAAGCGGCAATGGTTCCGGTACGTACGGAATCCAGGATCAGATTGAGGGCCTGAAATGGGTTAAAAATAACATCGCTCGGTTCGGAGGAGATCCGTCAAATGTAACCATATTTGGAGAATCCGCTGGAGGAATGTCTGTAGGAATGCTCGTAGCCTCTCCTATGGCCGGAGGCCTCTTTCATCGCGCAATATCTGAAAGCGGTGGCGCCGTGGCTCCTTCCCGCGGATCTCTTAAGATGGCCGAAGAGCAGGGAAAGGCTTTTCTGAGCAAGCTTGGAGCCAATGACATCAAGGCTGCCCGTGCGTTCAGCGCGGAAACAATCCAGGAGGGACTTAAAAACGGAATGGGAATCTTCTGGCCTGTCGCCGACGGTACAACGATCATGGAAAAT
>Ga0209427_10010519_pt1 | contig 10240 bp, 14 predicted proteins | sample DeeMarSWOR136_30_FD_187465 | JGI IMG/M metagenome (GOLD analysis project Ga0209427, IMG submission 187465) | Marine sediment microbial communities from White Oak River estuary, North Carolina - WOR-1-36_30 (SPAdes) (version 2) | ecosystem: Environmental > Aquatic > Marine > Intertidal zone >...
CTTCAAGGGAAGCTACTAACGCTTTTACTCTAGCGGCATCAGTTTTTACACCAGCGGCAGTGAGAACCTTCTTGACATTCTCTTCGTTAATTGGTTGACCTGCGGAATGCAGAAGCATCGCACTATATACATATTCCATAGCTTGTTCCTCCTACTGTGTTGGGGGTTTTTCACCCTCGGTATTAACAGGTTTAACCTGCGATGAAACAGACAGCATCGAAGTATGTGCCTTGGCAAGAAGCGACTTCATGGTATCCTTGGTGTAGATGTTTCTGTCCACTGCAAGGGTGTATGCGCTCCGATATGCCTTTGTCAGAAGAGGACGGATGGTCTGGGTGTTTGTCCATCCTGTTTCCATTGAAAGGCTTAATGCAGTAAATGATGCTGTGCGTAACTGGCCCATGAACCGGTCTATGTCGATATCAAGGACATCCGGTCGGTAAATGTCTCCATTTTCAAAGACAGCATGTAAATTTAATCCAAGTTTAATAGGGTAAATTTCAAGACGAGACAGCATTTTGGCAATCTCTCGTGAGATCTTCTGCCCTGTCTCTACAATGACTTTATCGTTTTTAATGATGACTTTTCCTTCTGAAATCGCCGCAGGAAAACCTGCCTTCTGAAGCTCCCCGACAATCGGACCGGGTTTAAAAGGAGTGTCGCCAGCGACAACCTTAATATCTTGGGAAGCGGTCTCTCCACCTTTTGCAGGAGCATTGGTTCGTGTCGCTTTTATTTCCTTAAATAGGGCAAATGGGTTAACATCAGTGGCAATGACCGCGGCTTGACCGTGTACCTCGTCTTTCAATCCGCTGATTCCCTTCACCTGCTTCTCTGCTTCGTCTAACGCCTTGAGAATCAAGGTATTTTTTGCGGCTCGAAGCTGAGCTTTTTTCCTGATGACACCTCGCATCTGCTGAAGCTGTGGAGCAGGAATGCCCCCGATATCAATAATGCCGATGATTTTATGGTTAGTCATCAGAGATACAATCTCTGAGACCTCCCCGCGTTTCCATTCTGCGACATGCGCCATAATGTGACACCTTTAGAGTATTCGCATTGGTGGCCCCATGGTTGTTTTCACATACACTGAGCCGATGTTTAATTTCCCTCTCTCAAGCTTTCCTTCAACTCGTTTGAGGATTGCATCAATGTTATCTGCGATGTGTTCCGAGTTCATTTCTTCACGACCAACTGTTGCATGGATTGTTTTTGTCGTCTTCGAACGGACTTTTACTGTTTTTCGTAGGTTATTTGCAATACCACTGATATCAATGGTTGGGGGAACAGGTTTGGGCATTTTTCCTCGTGGACCAAGGATAATACCAAGCGTTTTACCAATAGTTGGCATTAATGGTGCCTCTGCAATGAAAAAATCATACTCATCTACAATCTTTTTGAATTTCTTCTTATCTTTTGCAAGCTCCTCGATTTCCTCAGGTTTTATCAATAAGTCCACATGTGTTTTTGATTTTAGGGCAAGATCACCACTAGCAAAAATTGCTAGTTTCGCCTCAGCCCCCCGACCATGAGGAAGTACTACTTCATCTTCGATACGGTTCTTTGCTTCGTTCATATCGATGTTCCTCAGATTTATGACTAGATCTATGGATTGCTTGAATTTTCGCTCCTGTTTCTTGGATTCTTCAATTGCTTTCTGAACTGCTTCTACGGTTTTACTATCTGCCATGATTCATCAACGACAAACTGTACTTTTTGTTACTCCATAGGGTAACGTAGTTCTCGGGAATAATAATCTTATTTATAAAAGTTTGTGTCAGGCGAATCGTTCTTAATCAGTGGTGATTCTCTCCAGAATTAACGTAAAGACATCCTCAGGGTCACGGATTTTCTTTAATTCTCTCTTTCCTATAATTGGCGTTCCTTGCAGGTTTTTCTTATTGACCTCCTTGTCAGTAAAGACGACAGCATGTTTCTCGATAATCTTAGAAATGCTACTGATGAAATGTGCTTTTTCTTCAAGTTTTTTATTGTACTCCTGAACACATGTTAAAAGAATTTTTTCTTTTTCTTTGCTTAACGCCTCAAAGGGGCAACGATCTAGGGGAATAATTCGATATCCAATGTTTTGAAGTAAAGAAAACACTTCCCGTTGTAACTTTTTCATATCCTCCCTTTTCTTTTTATATGAGGGTAAAAGCTCACTTTCAGCGATGAGTGGCTTAAGCAAGTCAATAGGCAACGTCACCGATTGTCTGAACATATCCTCAATTCGATCTGCGATATCGATACGAGCACTCATCCCATCCTCATACATCCGTACAGTCCGACGCGATACATGTACATAATGTGCAAATGAGCCTAATGAAATGTTTCTTTCCTGGCGTAGGCGGCGAATTTTTTCATGATCAAGATTAACATATAACCCTCCTGGGGCAGCATAGGCATGTACGGGGAGTCTTTCAAGAATATGATTTTTCAACGTCAATAGTGTGACTGTTTGGATACCAAATCTGAAATACACCACATCATCCTCAAGAACGTTCATTCCGTTCTTTTCCCCAATCAGCAAAGGCGTTGCTTTCAGCAGATAAGCAAGTGCACGTAGCTCGTTTGCTACCTCCTCGGATAGTGCATCAATATTTGCTAAAACTTTTATGATAAGTAATGTCTCATCTTGTCGTGCCACTAAATCAAAGCCAGTGAGATGAATCGTATACGGGTCTGATACCGAAAAACCCGCGGTCCCTAAAAATTCTCTAATGTCTGCAAGCAGTTCCGTTCTATCCATAGGTAATGAAACTTAAAGTACGACCTCTCTAATAACGTTTTTGGTGAACAGCCATCTGGATAGGCATCGACGATACCGACTCAGTATTGGGTGGGTGTACTACGTATGTGGTGCGAACCATCATTGAAAAAATCATAAAAAAATATGAAATCATTGGATATCCGCGTCTTGTTCGTTTAAATCCAAATATCCCATGGAAGACCCGTGGGAATGGATCTCTCTGCCTTTGCATAGGAAAAAAAGGAGGAGAAGGTAAACGGAAAATCGGAGAAATCAATGGAGACGATATCTTTTGCAACACTATCTTTACTAAAGAACTTGATGAAAATGATTTAGAGTATCTCCACATGATTATTCAGGGGATTTTAAAAAAACAGGCGTATACCACAGAGGAGAATACAAATCCAGGGTTTGTCATGCTTCTACCACGACCTAATGTTGAATTTTATAAAAAAACGGTCACACGTATTGTCAGTCTTACTGAAGTTCTTGAGATATTACAAGCACTTCATGCGAGATATGAAGGATATAAGAACAAACGAGGATTGATAGGTGCCACCGCTGCAATCGCCTGGGAGCCAAAAGACCGGACGTTTGAAGTGATTGCATATCGCAGCAATGAACGATGGGGTACAAAAAGAAAGGTCGATCCGTCGTCAGTGAAAAAGCTTGATGAGACACTTCTTTCTACATTTGATAACTACGATTATCGGAATCGCCATAACCGCATCGTTCCAAATTCACCCTGTCCAATTCTTTTTGGGATACGAGGTGATGATGTCAAAGAATTAATGGTCGGGTTAAGCATGGTAAAATCAGAATCAATTAACAGCTGGCTTGTTTTTGAATCAAACCAAGGTACTGATGATCACCTGCAGCAAAAGAAGATTAATGAAATCCAGCCGTTCGAATCAGTGATAGCTGAGGGAAACGTTACAAAGAATCCTTGGTCAATCAAAGGTGGTCATGTCCTATTCAACCTTACCGATGGAACAGGCACCATTACCTGCGCTGCTTATGAACCAACTAAGGAATTCAGGACAATTGTGAGAGGACTATGTGTTGGTGATGTTGTCAAAGCCTATGGAGGAGTTCGAGAACATCCACTTACTATTAATCTTGAAAAAATCTTTATCAAAAAACTTACGAAAGTATGGAAAAAAACAGAGAATCCCATCTGTCCAATATGTGGAAAACATATGAAATCAAAAGGTACAAAGCAAGCTTACAAATGCATTGTCTGTAAAACAACGAGTACCCAACCAAGGTTTACGGAACAAAAACGGTCAATTTCGCAGGGATTTTATGAGGTCCCAGTCTGTGCACGACGCCATTTAAGCAAACCACTCAAACGAATCATCGCGTAACAATCCATAGATGTTAACGCTATCAGAATCTCAGATATTCCATGATTGAGACGCCTTCAATGGATTCCATGTGATTGCTTTTTATAATACTCCCGGTGAATGATATGTGATATCGCCAGTAATCGATAAACCCGAAAAACCTGGTATGCTCCATACTGATCACCTCCGTATTGATTACAAGAAATATCGTTTCACTTGTTGTTTTAATGTTGAGAACCCATGGGATGAGTTTAAAATGATCAAGTTTTGTTTTTTTTGTTAAAAACGAAATTTCATTTGATGGAATCTCTAAAAATCCGCCGTCTTTTTCATTTACCACTAATATTGGATTTTTTCTCACTCGCGATGAATACACCTCAGCCCAGGTGAATGTATAATTTGATGAATAACAAGTTCCCCAGAACCATCCAAAGTTAGACACGATACGAGGGGTAATATGCCAGTTATGGTCATGATACCCAATCCCTGTTACATTCATTCTCATGGAGTATAGGGTCATCGTGCCTGTTACATTGGCACGTGGGAGGATCACTCCCCACCAATCACCTGTTTTTTGTTGTAGTTTCCACCCTTTTGTACATCCGATAAATTCCAACGAAAGAGATCCTTCAGGAACCTCCACGTTTAAATTATAGAAATAACAGTTTTCAGATGCATTATAAGTACCAACCATGAGTTGTTTACCTGCGAGGGTTATAGATGGTATCTCAGAAGATGCAGAAAATTCATTTATGGAATATTTCTCATAGTTTTTAAAGACAGTAATTCCTTTATTATAAATCGAGAGTCGCGTAGAAACGATATTCTTAACAATGAGATCAATAATTTGCACAGTAAATACCATGGTGTACCCGTTTTCGAATTTTGCATCAAAATACCACCATTCAATAAATGGAAGATACCCACGACCATGGAAAGCATCATCTTGTAAGGTGATGTCCTGTATAGGACAATGAACAAATTCATTGATAATCTTCGTACCACTAGTGAAATCTGCAGATAGTAATGTACAGCAAAGAATTATTGAAAGGATGGAAATAAGATGTCTTATAACCATCATTTTTATCATCATACCAAGAATTAATATTGTTTTTTTTATATTTAAATATGACGGGAATAAAATTATACTAAGTACTATCGCCAGCGTAATACTTTTTAAGGGATGATTGCTTCTTGGTCTCAATAAATCTGACATGCGGGTGTAGTGTAGTCTGGTATCACTTAAGCTTGCCAAGCTTAAAACTCGGGTTCAAATCCCGGCGCCCGCACTCAACTTTTTTAGAAAAACCTGAATCAAAAACATTACCCTCAATAAAAGCTATATATCTCCTTAACTCAATATCAACAAAAGAACTAATATTAATCTCCTTCTCACGTGCTTTCTTCAATAAATCCTTGCTTATAGTGATAGTAGTTCTTGTTTTAGGCATATATATTTAGTGTATATTATATGAATATTAAACTATCGTTGAAAACCACCAGATAATAGGGTAATGTATGATAAAGAGTATCTATTTACTGTTTATTCTCAGCAACTATTCCTGTATTATTATTCATAATTCTATCATATATTTTCTTCAAGTCTTCTGGTGACTGAGCCTTATAATGCAAAAGGTCCACATCACATTTCAAAGGATGCCCCATAAGTATCTTCTTTATGCTGGTAGAACCACCTCTTCGATACCATTCTTGAAAAAAGCCAATTATACTATGGTAACATATAAATTAATTATGATTAGATTTTAAGTATAAAAATTGTGATATTTCTTGAATTTATAACAACTCATATAAATAGATTGAAATATTCTAATACGGTGAGATATATAAATAAAAAAATTGCAATTTTAACAATAGTTATAAGCTTATTTATTGTAGGAATGAAGAGTGCAGGAGTCGAAGCTGAGATAACAGAACAAGATGTATATCAATATGCTCCTATCCTCTATTTTGTATATGAAGAAAATTGTTATCCGGTGGATGTCGCCTACGCGTTTGAAAATTGCTATTTATATGAAGTAGGAAACCCAACCCCAATAACAACATCACCTACTGCTGAATTATTGGCTAATTACAGTACTTCTGATAGCTTTTATCTTGATAATCAGCAGGGAACAGTTGCGAGTGGGGATGACGGGATTGAAAATGACTATCGAAATAAGATGGATACGTATGGGTACAAGGTGTATGCTCATGTTGATTCTATAAACAATGTTATTCAATACTGGTTTTTTTACGCCTTTAACGCTGGTGATTTAAACCGTCATGAAGGAGACTGGGAGATGATTCAAGTTGTCCTTTCTGATGAACAACCTGTTGAAGTCATGTATAGTCAGCATTATTCTGGGCAAACTGCGACCTGGAGTCAGGTGGAAAAAGAAAATGAACACGTCAAAGTTTACGTTGCACGAGGCAGTCATGCAAACTACATCAAGCCCTATTCAGGGAAAGTCGGCCTGGCAAGCGATATGGTCGCGGATAATGGAAAAATTTTACGACCACTAACAGATTATACAATAGAGATCTTGGACGATCAACCTTGGTTACAGTTTGCAGGACGCTGGGGGTGGTATGGAGTAAATGAATCACAAGCAACTGAGTCAGCGATACTTGGGGAAGCAGGACCACAGGGTCCTATGTTTAGAGAAGATGGTACGATGTGGCAGCCGCTTGTCTGGGCTGATGACCTACAGCCTGCAAATGATTACCTTTTCATACTTGAATGGTTCGTCTATAATTTTCTGTGGTTATTTATTGTTCTTACCCTACTTTCACTTTTACTGCTAGGTTTTTTTATCTACCGTCGGCATAAGAAACATGGACTGGGTCCACGGATTCTCTCTCTTTTTTATATTGATGGGATGAATGCGAAAAGCATTGGCAACATTCTCTGTATAGTAGGCATCATCATCGCTATTCTTGGTCTATTGTATCCCTGGTACACGGTTACGGCAAACGTTTCTATACCTGGATACAAAGATACAGGGTCGTTTAATGCACTCTCAGTCGACGGGTTGAATTGAATTCAAGTAACTCTCCCTGATCAAAGCGGACCCGCTCCACTTGGAACCTTCGCTCTCCCGTTCTATGTTTTTATCGGCATCGGGCTTATATTCCTTATCCTTGCAACAATCGGGATTGCAACGAGTAAGAAACTTGGGAAAAAATATCTTACCCGTGGAATCCGCCTTGTAATATATTTCATCCTAATTCTAGGTTTAGTTATGGCGATAGGATCAATTGTAAAGATGGCTGCTCCTGCGAACATGCAAGGAAACGCTGATATCTTCAATAGTGTAAATGCAATCTCAGCAGCTCCTTTCGGTGGTCAATATTCTGCTTCGATTACTGATGTACCAGGCGGATCAGTTACACTGGAATGGGGGTTCGGTATCGGTGCGTACCTGCTCTTAATCGCTGGTCTTATTCTCTTGATTGCTGGTTTTTTGGAAATCACAGCTCATACACAATTTTATGAAGAAAAAACATTAGCTCCAACAGTGACAGCAAAAAATAGTGAAGAAAAAAAAGAATAATCTTCTAATATAGATTCCAGTCAATATATCACATCATTAAAAAAATGTGTCCTTTGGATTATATGTTTTGATATGAATCAGTGACAAAATAAAGAATAAAAAATGGAAAGGCTATTGAAATTAGAGAAACTGATATTTCTTCTGTTGTTATTTTAAATACACCATTTTTATTTAATAATTAATACAACAAATAAAAATATTACCGTCTTTGATTAAGAAATTTAGATTGAACTTTTTCTTTGGTTTCTCCACATCCTCCAGTCACACGTCAAAAAATACAAGGAAAAATAATGAAAGCTTATGGGATGTCATCTAAATGAAGATGTTAATTATTTACTAGCAGGTAAATCATTAATGAAAAAAAGAAAATCAAAAGATAAAAAAAAATGGCCAGATTTTAACTAGCGTTCTTTAATCTTTCAATTAATTCATCAACACCTTTCATTTCATTTTCTAAAGATTTTTTATATTCTTTAAGGTGTTCTATTTTTTCTTCTTTTGTAATAAAGTGTCTCCTATACATCATATCATGATGTCCACACATTCCATATTCATGACACATTTTTTCATCTCCTTTTATCGGTTTTACGATATCGGTAATGCGACACTATTATTTATATTTATCGGAAAACCGATAAATATTCCCTAAAATTTTTAATATCGAATAACCGATAACAAAAACTAATGCATCACATACAACACAGTCGACACTGCAGAATGAAAGGATTCTTGACGTTTCTAATATTATGGCTAATAAGTAGAAAAAACATGACAGGAGCAGAAATATCACAAGAACTAGAGAGAAGAAGAGGACACAAACCAAGCCCAGGAACGATTTACCCTGTACTAAAATACTTAACTGAACAAAATCTCCTCAAAGTAGATAATGAAAAAAAATATTCACTCACAAAAAAAGGAAAAGAAGAACTTGAAATGAGCCTTAATACTTTTTTTGATACATTTTTTGACATCGATGAAATGAAATCACATTGCAAGTGTCATTGACATCAATAGATCTAAATGAGGGAAAGGTAATAATAGAAATAATTACTTATTATACTCTGCTGCTCACTATACCCTTATCGTTCATTACCATATTGTATATCCTCTTAAGTTCTTCTTCAGATTGACAGTTATAATGCTTATAGTCAAATATCCGACCTTTTAACTTATTCTAGGAATTCCTATTTTAATATAAAATTATTATAACACTTCCATAAAAGCATCGGAGTCAGTAAGTTCATACCAAATATGTCTTTTAAAATCCTGAAAGGATATCGCCATTTCCCCTGTTTTCCAATAAGAATCGTGGTCCTCAAATACCTGTATACTATATGTTGTTGGATTCTTTTCGATTATCTTACAAACACAAGAATATTCATTTGACGAATCAATACTATTTTTAGCTGCATAGTATTTTCCAGGTAATAAATCCTCAAACTTTTTTATTATTTTCATCTCTATTATCAAAATTTATTTATTATTCTATTTAAAGATGTTGTGTATAAATGTCAAAATGGAAAAAAATAAGTTTTACCTCATAGACTTTTTTTAATTTTTAGCTAACATTCTAAGTTAAGGTATCTACAGAGTAATCTATTTACTATTTATCCTCAGCATCAATTGGTATACCATTATCATCAACAAAAGAAAAAAATGGAGAATTGAATAGAGTCATGGTCATTTGTAAGAAAATTAGTCAATTAATGAACATAAAATATTTGGATGATGTTATAATTTTGAAGGGTCATATCTCAAGAACAGAATATAAAAGGAAGGGAATAGAACATAATTTTTACAAAGATTATTTTAATCTTTTTGATATCAAATCTCCTAAAAAATTAAAAAAGAAAAATATACTGATTATCGATGATACAATAACATATAGCGAAACGCTTAATACTACTGCAAAGAAAATCTATGAAAATGTAAAAGATACAACACTATATGCAGCAACAGGCGGTATAATGGCAAAAAGAGATAATATGACAGAAATCGCTCAAGGTAAATTTGAAAAGGGCAATAATTAATTGAATCCATATTTGATTATTTTATCTGCAATAAAACCTCTAAGAAATTTCATTGTCCAAGGTAATTAAGATCCAGCTGCAATAGCTGTAACAATTGAAACAGAATACCTTTATCACTTTAGTAGTAGGATTCGATTAATGTTACAAGGGCAAATTCAATTCCTTCAGCAATGTAAAGTGAACTAAAAAGTAGATATTTCAAATAGCTTCGGTTTGAAATGTCAATCAAATGATTATCCTCCAAAGGGCTCTGATGGAACACCTTCTGACAATGCTAGTTCAATTGCGGTTATCTCTCAATTGTGACGATGTTTAATATTTACAAGAAAGCACATGAAAACTGGAGACATTGTCTTCATCCAGTGAGCAAGATAGTCATGTCTTCCTCCCCCGTAAACAACAGGTTACAATTTATTATTACCTTATTTCATTTAAATGTTTTGATACAAATACCTGTTGTTTCCTTAGGGAAATAAGAGTTGTTTTAATAAAAAGAAAAATAGAGAAAAGGGGGGGAAAAGTCCCCTTGATGTTCTTTATATTTTGATGAAGATCAGC
>Ga0209427_10010521_pt1 | contig 10239 bp, 7 predicted proteins | sample DeeMarSWOR136_30_FD_187465 | JGI IMG/M metagenome (GOLD analysis project Ga0209427, IMG submission 187465) | Marine sediment microbial communities from White Oak River estuary, North Carolina - WOR-1-36_30 (SPAdes) (version 2) | ecosystem: Environmental > Aquatic > Marine > Intertidal zone >...
GAAGGCCCCCTCCGATGGTGCCAATGAAGGAGCCGTCCTCCATGATAAGGAATTTCGTCCCCGCACCCCTTGGACCGGATCCGACGAGCTTGATGATTGTGGCGAGAACCATAGAGCGCTTCTCTTTGATCCCTTCAATGATTCGAGCATAAATCTCTTCCATAGTCCTATCTGATCACCGAATAAAAGCTTGTCTTCAATGAACCGCGCACCACCTGGTCAATCTTCCCGCCAGCCCGCTCCAGTATCGTTTGGGCCAGTGTTTCCGCCTCCCTCTCATTCTCGATCAAGTCCAGCTTATTCAGGAAAACCGTTTTCCTGGCGGAGGCGGGCGTTCTCTTAAAAAGTCCTCTCGGATCCAGAAAGAGCGCTGAAAGGGCGTCTGCCGTCAACCTGTCCCCCGGAGCCAGTCCTGTCAGCTTCTGAACCACGTCCATCCGAAAGACCACCTCGGGGTCCATCCCTTTGCCGAGCCCCTCAAGGCCCAACATGGCGACAACCATCGTAACCGAGGGTGGGATCACCGGTTCCCGGTCAGAAGGCGCTTTCACAGGATGTCCCGCCGCGCCGTCTGCCTCGAGGAGCAGATAGTCCATGCTCCCCTCCCTATAGAGATCGTCGGCAAGAGAAGGCGCGATTCCCTTAACTTTACCCGACTCGAGGAGGGCTTGTGCCAAGAAGGCGTATGCCCCTCTTCCGAAAGCCTCGTCTAATTTCGACTGCCAGGAAGGCGCTTTCTCTGTGAACAAAAGGCAAGGGGCTCTCAGGGCTTCCCGGTGCCACAGTTTCGTGGTCGTTGAAGTGAGCACCAACTTCCCGGTTTTTTGAAGCTCTTCTGCTAGAGCAAATAAAAGGGTTGTCTTTCCACCGGCACCAACAAGAGCCACGTGCTCCCTGCGCCCAAGCGCCAACGCTTCTGCTAGGCTGTTAACTCTTTTTTCCAACTCAACGAATCACTCAATAAATAGTAACGATCTGGTATCGTTCAAAAGTGTTGGCATGGAGCGTCTCTCGTTTATAGCAACCCCGGTTCCGGCCGTGCCCATTTTTTTCAAGGGGATATCTATAGGACTCAGAGCCGGTGGCTAAGACTTCGAGGTCTAACATATTCATGATAGACTCTTAGAAGTTCGGCGGCGCAGACCCCGAATTCTTAGCCACACCAAAGCTCAGTGCAATTTTTTTCTGAGATATCCCCTTTCGAAAAAGGTCATGGCCTCCACAACCGATGCAGCGTTTTTTCGCTATTCAAACACTTTTGAACAATATCAACGGCTTAGCAATGTGAGCATCCTTTTGGGATGGAACTCAACCAAACAAGGACGCTTTCGTAAAGGCTGCAGATACAAGGCGCGTCCTTCGACATGCTCAGGATAAACTCACCTGAGGAATGAGGCGTACTTTAGGTACGCTGCAATGACGAAGGATGCAGCGCAACGCCGTAGATGTGGTCTTTACGGAAGCGTCAAATTACTTCTTGCGTAGAACCCTCCTATCCCCCACCCTAACCGTGACCTGGGAGGAGTCGAAATATTCCAGAAGAGGAATGGTGTACTTTCTTGAAGCGTTGGTCATGCTCTTGAACTGAGGGGTGTCAATCTCTCCTTTGTCTTTGAGGAAGTTGACAAGCCTGCCTTTAAGCCCCTCTATGGCGTCACGGTGAAAATAGAGATCGTCTTTCACTTTGATCAGGATCCCATCCTTGACCATAACCTGAAGCACATCGCTTCCTGTGTTTCCAGAAAACTTGTCTTTGATCTCTCTGAAATAAGGGGGCTGAAGATCGCCTTTGCGATAGATCTCCTCGATCTCATGCCTCGCTTTCTCCTGGTCCTGCGCCAAAGTGACCTTGTGCTCCGTCAATCTCAAATGCTCTTTTTCCTGCACCACCGTGCCCTCTTGGGCCAGTTGCTGAATCACGTGATTGAAGAGCTTCTGATTGATTGAGCCGGTCATTCTTGAACGCAGCTCTTCCTTCAGAAGACCCACCTTTAGCGGGAAGTCGCGGTGATAGTTGGCCAGGCTGGTGATCACTTCATTTATTGCCCTGTCCAAGAATTGGGCGTGGACAAGAGTCCCCTTATCGTATTGTATGATTTTCTTTTTGGCGAGCAGGCCCTTCAGAATCTCATCCAGTTTCTTCTTGCTCGCATTCGTTAGGAAGGGCAAGACGGATTGCTCCACGCCTTGGAAGCGAGCCGCGAGAACAAATTGCTCCGTGATCTCGCTCAGCTCTCCCGTGTGCAACACCTTCAGTTCATCCAGCGCCCTTTCAGAAAAACGTTTCTTCTTTTGAGGTAGGGCATTGAGAACCTCCCCGCCCCCAATGGTTCGCACAGGCGAGTAACTCCTGAGGACGTAACGATCATGGGCAAGGACAGCGGTGGGTTGGTCGAGCCTGATCTGTGCGTAACCGGTATCCCCTGGCTTCAACTCATCTCTGTCAAGAAGGACCACAGTGGATATGATTTCAGAGGTTCCTGTATGAAAGCGTGCCTTTGCCCTGTTCTTGAGCTTTCGGGGTGCGCTGGCCAGCAGGCTCAGGACAACATCAACCATATAGGTGCTCCTGAGAGAATCTTTGGTGGCCAACACATCGCCCCTTTGCATCTGGGCCTTTTCGATGCCCTGCAGGTTTATGGCGGTTCTGAGGCCGGCTCGGACCTGATTCACTTCTCGATTGTGTACCTGGATGCCCCGGATGCGGGACGTGAACCCTTCCGGATAAATCGTGACCTCCTGCCCTGTTTGGATCTGCCCGGATATGGTCGTCCCTGTCACGACAGTACCAAACCCTTTCATGCTGAAAACCCGGTCTATGGGGAGACGAAAGAAGTTGCCCATCTCTCGCTCGGGAATCTCCTTGACAAGGTCATCCAGAACCTTCACCATCGCATCAAGTCCCTCTCCTGTAACCGCAGAGACCTCGACGATTGGCGCATCCGCTAGGGACGTCTCTGAAAGGAAGTCCGCCACATCTTCTTTGACCAGCTCAAGCCACTCCTGGTCCACCGTGTCGATTTTGGTCAAAATGACGAGACCCCTCTTAACCTTTAAAAGCTCGCAAATCTCCAAGTGTTCCCTGGTCTGGGGCATGACCCCCTCGTCGGCGGCTATAATCAGTGCCACCAGATCGATGCCGGTTGCCCCTGCCACCATGTTTTTCACGAATTTCTCATGCCCCGGCACGTCCACGATGCCCAGAAGCTGTCCTCCAGGCAGTTCCAGGTAGGCGAAGCCGAGCTCGATGGTGATGCCCCGCAGCTTCTCCTCCTTGAGCCGGTCGGTATCAATGCCGGTAAGCGCTTTGATCAACGTGGTTTTGCCATGATCGATGTGGCCCGCAGTTCCCAGAATGACTTGTTTCATCTTTCTTACCTAAAGTGTTAGAGATGCGCGACTGTCCTCTAAATAAAGGCAAACACCTGTCCTGTCAAGCGCATTGGACTTGTAAGTTGCAGAAAACTTGAGATTTCTCGGATAAGCAAGCCTCTAGAATTCTTGAAAAAGAGACGAAAATTCCGTTGACCGCGGTCCATAATTTTGTTAGACAATCGCTTCCGGCTGCATTAGAATCTCAAATATTCCTTGTGCCTTCGAGCTTCCCCCACCCCTGTTTTCACAGGGGTAGGCTTGATGCCGGGGGGTCAAGGCCAAAAAAGGAAACATTCCCCGGTAGCTCAGCTGGTAGAGCGGGTGGCTGTTAACCACTTGGTCGGCGGTTCGAGTCCGTCCCGGGGAGCCAGCATTTAAAAGGGGGCCATTTTGGCCCCCTTTTAAATGCTGACCCCTGGTTTCGGCGACAAGTGGACGTGAGTTTACCCTGAGCGAAGCGAAGAGAGTCCGTTCCTTTTCCCTAAGGTTTTTGGTCCGACTTTAGGCCCCTTTTTAAATTCTGGCTACCTGTACTCGGCCAGAACCGGACGTGAGTTTGTCCCCCTTCGGTTCCCTCAGGGCAAGTTCACTTCGTGAAGGAAGCCCGTCCAAATGGCGGGTTAAGGAAGTCTGACTCATTTGTCTTAAGCTTTGTACCCGGCCTTTAGTAGAAACGTGTCCCTTTTTCAGTCTTTGCTCCTTGTTGCTGGCAAGAACCGGTCGTGATAGGACTTATGAACAACTGGCACGTCTACATCGTTGACAAGAAGGGAAAGCTCTATGTCGGCATAACTACGGATTTGCCGAACCGCATGCGCCAACATGGCGTGGTGAAGCCGCTCTATCAAGAAGGACCACTAGCCAAATCCGAGGCTATGAACAGGGAGCGAACTTTGAAAGGCTGGAATCGCAGAAAGAAGCTGGAGCTCATTGGCAAAAGCTCCTCACAACCTTAGTGTGCACTGAGAATGCTGGAGCAGGACAAGTCCCCTACTATAGAAATTGCATTATTGGCCTATAAACAGGTATATTAGATAGAAGCAATGAGATCCAAGAAGTGGGGATGTTATATGAGGGTTTTCATATTGTTCTCAATGGTCCTTATGCTCGGCGCCTTTCTAAATGGGTGCGCCAACAAGGACGTTGTCCTTTCGAACCGGGGATTTGAAGAGATCTCGAAAGGCAACTATAGGGAAGCAGAAACACATTTGGAGGAGGCGCTCTTGCTGAACCCAAATAATCCCTATGCACTGCTCAATATGGGGGTTGTCTACCACGAGACAGGGCGGCCTGAAAAGGCTCGGGAAATGTATGAGAGGGTGATAGCACTTCAGCCCGGAGAACAAGCCAACCTGAGCAACATAGAATCCTTAGAGGGGAAAAACCTGATTGAGATAGCAAAAAGAAATCTTGAGCTTTTGCAAAGCCAAGAGACAGCACCCGCCGTGGTGAGCGACAAGCCCCTCCCATATTCCGCCCCGGTTGCGTCGACCCCCCAAGTCACGAAGCCTGTTGACGAAGAAGCCCCCGGACCTTTCCCTGAAATGACAGGCCAGGAGGGAAAGGCAGAGCCTCTTTCAGAGACTTCCGCTCAGCCTCGAGAAGATTCCAAGGTGACAATAGAGGACGGTCACTACCGGGTCCGCAAGGGCGACACCCTTCTCAGGATCGCCGGCCGTGAGGATGTTTACGGCGACCCACTCAAGTGGCCCGCCGTTTACCGCCTGAACATGGATGTGTTAGGGGGAATGAGGGTCTCAGAAAGTTTCCTCAACGCGAAACTCCGTGAAGGGATTCATATCAGATATGTGACCCCTCAGGGGGTTTCCCATAATTTGAACACACTCGGCAACAGGCTCTGGGTCGTCGATCTTGCCTCAGCGCGATCCCCCAATGGAGTGGTTGAGTCCGCCGTTCTTCTCATGAAAAACGGCTACCATGTGTATCTCACCAAACGTACTTTGGCCGGCGAGGAATGGATCAGGCTTCGTGTCGGTTTCTTCCAAGGCATTTCGGAGGCATTGGCTGTGGGTCAGGAGCTGAAGTCTCTCCTGGGCATGTCCAAAGACCCCTGGATCGTCAAGATAAACAGGGAGGAACTCCAGGCATACGGCGGGTATTAGGGAACGTTAGTTCTATTATGAGTACAGCAGATCTGAAATTTGATGAAAAAACACTTGCTGAATACAGCACGGATTTCGGCAATCTGATGACTCAAAAACCATCGGTCGTCGCATGTCCGCCTACGACATCTGGGTTCCGTGAATGCCTCAGCTATGCACACGCAAAAGGCATGAGGCTGACCTTTAGAGGGGGCGGTCAATCATTTTACGGGCAATCCCTTTCCGATCATGGAATGGTGATAGACACCAAAATCTTGCGACCGGAAAACCCGGTTCCTGAAATAGGGGAAGGCTGGGTCATAGCACCCGCTGGTATGCTCCTGTATGACCTTCAAGTATTCTTACGTCAGAAAGGCCTGCGCCTGCCCGTATATACCAGCGCCACAAAGGCCACATTGGGAGGAACACTGGTTGCCGGCGGCATCAGTGGAAGGAGTTTCAGTAGGGGGTTATTGGCTGACCATGTCTTGGAAGTAGAGCTTATGGGAACTGACGGTCAGCTCTGGAAGTGCAACTCGGAAACCAACAGCGATATTTTCTCCTATTCACTGGGTACCATGGGGATGAACGGTGCCATTTTGACAGCCAAAATCAAGACCGAGCCCTTACTCCCATACAGGGTGCAGCTGGTTACAAAAAACCTCCCCATCGCCTCCCTTCTGCCCATGTGCGAGGAACTCCGCGCATTTCCTGAAGTCCTCAGTGTGGAGGGGTTTATTAATCTCGGTTCTCGTCAAATCACAGCAAATGTTTACAGTGCTGTTGAGGCAGAAAACCAACGCATGATTCAAGAAATAACCGAGCAGTGGCGCGAGATAGCGAAACGGCTTCCTGTCTCTTCATATTCAATCAGAGTTGTCCATATCGACGATGCTCTCGGCTTCTCGGCTTCCCTGGCCGGATGGAAACCCAGGGCCCCACGAAATCTAAGAATGAATCTGATGAACAAGAAGTTTGCCCCTTATGCCGCGCCTGTGCCCGTGGCATTCGATACACTGGAAGCAATCTCCTTTGTCAGAGAATTTATGGACTTCGTTGGTCATCATTCTCATTTTTTCATGGCACGACCGTATTTTGCGGTGATCACCTCCATGAAGCAATCCAAGTTCCACTGGTTACAACTCTCGAAGCATGACCAGCACGTTATAGGTCTTGACTTGTTTGTTACATTTCCACACTTTAAGAAGACTCGGGGCAAACAAATCCTGAACCACGTCGCATCCATGGCAGCAGAACATCATGGTAGAATTTATCCATATGGATTCTTGCCTGAAAGTGTACTGCTATCACGACTGCTACCGGACGTTTCGGAACAGATGAGGCAAGTGGCTGTGAAGACCGACCCTGAACATCTCATAAAGCCTGTATTGCCCAAAATTGAGGATATGAGAAAAAGCCGGGTCAGCAAAAGAAAGAAAGGCATGTCTGAAAGGCGTTTCAGAGCCTACTGCATAGGAATAGCAAAGTCAGGCACCACCTCCATAGGCGGGATATTTTCCAAATACAGGGTGGCGCACGAATTCATGTTTCCTGAGACAACCAAGGCCATATCCGACTACAGGACCGGTCTTATTTCAAAAGAGGAATTCATCACTTTTCTGCAGGCAAGGGACCGAACGGGAAACCTAGAAATGGATTCTTCGAGTTATAATTTCATGTACTTGGACATACTCGCAGAACAGTACCCTGACGCCAAATTCATCGCCACGATTCGCGACTGTTATTCGTGGCTCGATTCAGCGCTTAACATGTTCCTTCTTCTCGATATCCCGGACTGGATGATTGACTTCGGTTCCAGGGCCTTCGGCGTCAACATCACACCGGAGATGTTTGGTTCACGCGAAAACCTTATGAGGGCATTGCCCAGCATACTCGATGGCATATTGGGATACTGGGCCAGGGGCACGCAGCTCATCGTGGATAACCTGCCCAAGGATAGATCTCTCGTGATAAAAACGGATGAGATATCAAATAGCCTGGGCAAGATAGCGGGCCTGCTGGGAATCCCAGAGAGTACTCTGGTAAGAGACAAGAGCCACCTCTTCAAAGCAGTGAGCAAATTCAATATCGTCCATGATATGGAGTCCAATCTACTTGAGGAAAAATTCGAAGAGCACTGCGCGCCCTTGATGCGAAAATATTTTCCTGATCGTACCCTTGAGGCTTTCCTAGAAAATCAAAGAAAGGAGCGTGCGGTGTCCTATGCCGGCAACCCCATCGGGCAACATCCCCCTAAGGCGCGCTCCCCCAGAATTAAGGCGCCTCAGACAGGTGACTACCTTTTCGAACTCATTAAGACTCTCAACACTGAATATGCCTTTGAACGTTCATTCAAGATGTCTGAAAAAAGCCTTCGTGGAAATCGTCTCTTGTTTGGAATTTACAAAAGCAAACTCAAGGAAAACCCTCATGAAAAAATACTCGCTATGTGCCAACAAATAAACATGCCGGAGAGCTTCCTTGAAATGATTCAGGAAAAGTTGAATGATGCGAAAGTTGTTGGTTTTGGATTTGAAGAAATAGAGGGGAGCGCAGTTTACAAGGTCTATTTAGACTTCTTGGCGAGATGGAAAGAGGATGTGGAATCGAAGCCGGATGAGTCGGAACCCTACGTTATGTTCCTGGGCTTCAAATGGGACGCCCTGGATAACACCAAACGACTACTCGGAAAATACACCTGGTATCCCTCTTTGTCCTTCGAAGAAATTCGAGAAAGACTGTCCCATATTTTTGACGTTGATAAGTACAGAACGCCCCTTGAAATAGCGGATGATTTCTTAGATGTTGTTTCAAGCAAAATCACGCACGATGAGATCTATTATCTAGATGTCACCGAAGAAAAGAGCCGGAGGAGATCTTTTGATATCAACGTCTACAGAGCAGACTTAAAGTTGAAGGCGCTATATCCCGTGTTTTCCAAAATCTACCAGCACTACGCCATTCCCGCCAAACAATTTCACTCCCTGTACAACCCTGTTCGAACCAGTAGATTTGGCCACCTTTCAGGGGGCATCGACAGAGAAGGAAAGGACTTTTTCACCCTATACTTCGGGGCAGAAGATATCGTACAAAACATATAGTCCCCGGCAGGGCACACCATATGAGCACCACCGCCGCCCTCTGCCGGAATCCGCGGCGAAAACCCTGGCAAGTTCCAAGACAGGGACATCAATTTTCCTACTCCGACCACAGTTCTTTTGTCATTTCACCCAATAAAACAGGTTCAAAAGAGTCAAAACAGATATCTCTGACCATTCGCAAATCCCTCCATATGAGATCATATCCTTTTATTCCACGGGCAAATGCCACCCTTTCTTGCCACATCGCGATTTCTTCTCCTGTCGCTTCCCGCCTTTCTCCAACTGTCCCAATCAGCCTCACGGACGGAGGCGTCTCACATTTCCCCGCTGTAAGGGAATTTATCCAAAATGCTTTATCGCTGTTTACAGCAAGGACACATATTCGTGGACTCCGATTCAGGTTTCTTGCCATATTGACGGAGAACTCCTCAAAGTAGAACCCGGTTTTGTTTTCCCGGAGAAATAGGGCAGCAATAGGCGTTACATGCGGGGAGCCGTCTTCGTTCACAGTGGCGATCGCATAATGTAAAGAACTCATATAAGATTCCTCAAATAGCGTGTGGATCGTCTTCCAATGTTTGCCGATATCCATCACTTACCTCCAAATTCAAACAAGGAAAAAACACTCCGACACCTATCAGCCGGTATGGTTAGAGAAGAAAAGGATTTCGTGATCCTCTACTTTGGATTGGAAGAGAGTGAAAATAAAGAAGCGCCCTTTTGTAAGGGCGCGGAGAAGTCTTCCTTGTTCACAAGTGTGGGTCTAATGGCTTCCTAGAACTTACTGTACCGAAGCAGGAGGTACTTGGGGAGCCCCGATATCCAGCACACCATATCGCTTCTCATAGTCCTGAAGCACGTTGTTTAGGAGGACAGACAGCCGCTTTGCCGCAAATGGACTCAGGACGATCCGATCCGTGAGTTGGACCTTGACTTCTTTCTGGCCTGCATGCCATGCCTGGTTCATGCCAAAGAGGAGCACGATTTCCTCCCTCGTGCCCGCGACGTTGGACACATTGGCATAAACGCTCCTCATATTGGAGTCGTCCCACAAGATTCTCATCTGGGCGCCCGCTTGTCCGGTTGCCCCAGCCGCCTCATTTTTCTTGTTGCTTTTCTCTGCTGCCATGATCCCTCCCTGAAATAGATTTATTTGCGCCGGCCTTTACCGCCTCCATCGGCTACCATTCCCCTTGGGATGCTCCTCCTGAGCCGAAGGGAGCGTTATCTTGATCTTGCCGTTTGGGTTATGTTTCCCATTGTCTCCTCCAAGAGAAGTGACAAAGCCTTTTATCCAGGAAGCACACGGCAAGACCTTCGTCTCAAATACTGTTTTCGCAACAGACTGACAGTTCTTGTGCTTGCCGGACCAGTCGATCAGTTCGTTGTCGCCTGAGCCGCCGTCGAGTGTGTCTCTCCCTTTACCTCCAACAAGCAGATCGTTTCCGTCTTCACCGAAAATCTCGTCATCTCCCGAATCGCCGTAAAGCTTGTCATCACCGTCACCGCCGAACAACTGGTCATCCCCCCGGCCGCCGTCCAGGTAGTCATTGCCGAGGCCACCTGTAAGCAGGTCATCTCCGTGGCCGCCGTATAGCTTGTCATCACCACTGCCGCCATTCAGTTGGTCATCGCCCCGGCCACCGTCCAGATAATCATTG
>Ga0209427_10010522_pt1 | contig 10239 bp, 9 predicted proteins | sample DeeMarSWOR136_30_FD_187465 | JGI IMG/M metagenome (GOLD analysis project Ga0209427, IMG submission 187465) | Marine sediment microbial communities from White Oak River estuary, North Carolina - WOR-1-36_30 (SPAdes) (version 2) | ecosystem: Environmental > Aquatic > Marine > Intertidal zone >...
AGATAAGTCGCTGAAAAGACCAGGCCGGGAGCCTCGGAACGTAAGAAAAGCCCCCTGACCCGTAGAAATGTAAACAATATTTTGCTCTCCTTAATAAACGGTGATGAAGGCCATGAACGTCCTCGGTATTGACACTTCCTGTGATGACACATCCGCCGCCGTGGTTCTGGATGGCCGCCGTGTTTTATCCAGCGTTGTCCATTCGCAGATCAATCTCCACCATCCTTACGGAGGCGTCGTCCCTGAACTGGCCTCCCGAGAGCACCTCGGAAACATTGTTTCCGTGGTTGATGAAGCTCTGGCCAAGGCGAAAAGCAGCATCGAAGATTTGGACGGCATGGCCGTTACAGTCGGCCCAGGCCTGATCGGCTCCCTTCTCGTCGGCCTTTACTATGCAAAAGCTCTGGCCTATGTTCAAAAAATCCCCTTGGCGGGAATCAACCACTTGGAGGGTCATATCCTGTCTGTTTTTCTGGAGGATGACATTCCGCCGTTTCCGCTGGTGGTCCTCACTGTCTCCGGTGGACACACGTGCCTATTTCATGTTAAAGACTTCGGCCATTACACACTCTTGGGCCAAACCTTGGATGATGCGGCTGGAGAGGCGTTTGACAAGGTAGCCAAGGTTCTCGGCCTTGGATACCCCGGTGGTGTGGTTATCGAGAACCTGGCCCGTTCCGGTGATAAGGATAGGGTGCATTTCCCAAGAGCGTATCTCGGGCCTGGTTCATTGGATTTCAGTTTCAGCGGCCTCAAGACCGCTGTGGCTCTCTATATCAAGAAATGGCATGAAAGCGCAGAGGAGAGGAAACAGGTGCAGATGGCTGACATTGCCGCCTCCTTCCAAGAAGCCGTCATTGACGTGCTCATCCGGAAGCTTATGGAGGCGCAGGAAATGACCGGGGTTGGCTCCGTGGTGATTGCGGGAGGTGTGGCTTGCAACGGCGCCCTAAGGGAGGGTCTCAAAGAGAGGGCTTCACAAAGGGGCGTGGGCGTTTACTATCCCCGCCCCGCTTATTGTACGGACAATGGGGCCATGATTGCGCTTGCAGGGTACCATCGAATCATTCATGGTGAGCGCGCCGACCTCTCCATGGACGTGAGATCGCGGTATCCTGTTGAGGATCTCGCCCCTCTGGGCAAGCCAGATATGTGAAGCGCTCCATCCGAAGAACGGCGCTGTCTGTGGCTAAGCCGAGCGGAACTCGGCAGAAACCTAGGATTCTCCTTTCACGACCACGGATGCGATGCAGCCTAACAGAGGGGATAGGGCTCGCCCAGGTTGCCGCACGCTTGTCCGCGGCGCTACAGCGAGTGATAAACCCGCTTACCCCGCCCCGTCCGGACCATCCCGCCTCTCTTATCTGGCTTTCAGCCACGCTTTTCTTAATTTACATGGTATACTACTGTGGTGTCCCAGAAATACCTTGAAAAAGTCCTCATTCAAATGAGATGCTTCGTTCTCGAAAGGGGCTGTCAGGGGGTGGTCGTCCAGCCCGCAACAATACCTCCCATGCCATTGGAACGGCCCCATATTCTTAATAACCATCGCAGGGCAGCCCCATAGGATCGTCTATCCGAGACCCTATATCTCCTGGGCCCGCCCCGCCTCGCCTGCCTGTCCAGGGCCGGTACGGATCGGGGAGCGGCTCGCGATGGCGGGCGGACCTGCCCGGTGACCCCTATTGACATTATGGGGGCGTCCAATGAGCTGTGCAGGAATTTGTGTTGCGGGTCTGAGAGACCACCCCCCCGACGGCCCCATGAATATGGGATTCTGAAAATCCGCCCCTTCAGAATTGTTAAAGGAACTTCTGGGACACGATACTAGAAAAATGGTGCAGCACAGACGGCTGATGAACCGGTGAGTCATCTTGAAATTTTCTAGACAACTGAGATACCTATATCTGAAACTGACCCGCCTCAAAGGGGATCCGCACGACCTGGCCCTGGGAATCGCCCTGGGTATCTTTTCCGGTATGCTACCGATCCTTCCTTTCCAAACCGCTCTCGCCGTCACCCTTGCCATTTTTTTCAGTTGCAGCAAGATAGCCGCAGCTATAGGCACCTGGGTCACGAACCCCCTTAGCTGGGGCTTTCTCTATTTGTATACCTACAAAATAGGGGCCTGGATCCTGGGCCTTTCCGGGCAAAGCAAGGTCTTCACTTCCGTTATGGCCTCCATACAGCGAGAGGAAAGCGCGCTGGTCATCCTTGGAAAGATTTTGGGGGCCGGAGGCGCTATCGTTGCCGCTTTTCTGACCGGCGGGTTGATTTTGGGAATCGCTTTTGCCCCACCGTCCTATTTCATTTTCTTGAGATTCTTTCGGCTTGTGAAGCACTGGCGCGATCAGAGGAGGCAGCGCAAGCAGTGGCAAAAGCCAAAAGCATAGCAAAGTCAGATGGTTTTAGACCAAAAAAAAGGCTGGGCCAGCACTTCTTGAATGACCCGGGAATCATCGGAAAAATGATTGCTCTCGCCGGATTTGATGAATCCTGCACCATTCTGGAGATTGGTTCGGGTTTGGGTGCCTTGACCTTGCCCCTAGCCAAGTCGGTGAAGCACATTTTGGCTGTAGAAAAAGACCGCCAACTGATGGCTGCACTTCAGAAAAAACTGTTTTCTGCAGCTATTCATAATGTGACACCCATTGTCGAGGACATCCTTAGACTGGATTTTAATAGACTGGATCTCCCTTCCAAAGGGAAGTTCCAGGTTCTCGGGAACCTGCCCTTCAACATTTCCTCCCCAGTTATCGAAAAATTGATGGAGAATCGGAAACTTATAAGCCGTGCCGTTCTCACTTTCCAGCGTGAACTTGCCCTTAGACTGATCGCTCGCCCCGGGAATAAGTCTTACGGCGCCATGACCGTATTGGTTCAGTACCATGCCCATGTGTCGCCTCTGCTCGAGATTCCCAAGGAGGCCTTCCGACCTAGGCCCAAAGTGGGCTCCATGGTTCTGGAATTGGATTTCACGAGGCCCTTTTCGAAACGGGCAAAAGACGAAAAACACTTCAAGAAGGTGGTGAAAGCCGCCTTCGCCCATAGACGGAAAACCCTCCTCAATTCTCTTAAAGGGGCCTGGGCCTCTCCGGATGCGGAGAGCATTGTGGAAGCTCTGGAAAGATGCAGCATCGAGCCCGGGAAAAGAGCGGAGACCCTGAATATCGCCGACTTTCTCTGTCTGAGCGCCTCCCTGCTATCCCTTTCTTGACAAATCAGAGCCTCGGTGCTAAGGGTAACCGTTTTTCAGCCCTTGCTTTTTGCGGATTCCCACGGGAGGAGGGGCGCCCGGCACGCTTTTGCAGGGTATACTGATTCAGTCAGCCAGGAAAATGCACCATTATATTGCCATTGAGGGTCCTCTGGGTGTAGGCAAAACCAGCCTCGCCCTCTTGCTCGCTGAAAGAATAAAGGCGCAAACCCTGCTCGAGAATGTAGAAGAAAACCCTTTCTTGGTCAGCTTCTACCAGGACCCGAAGAAGTTTGCCTTTCAGACCCAAATCTTCTTCCTGTTGAGGCGATATAATCAGGCGCTGGAATTGGCCCAGTTGGACCTCTTCAACAGAACCACTGTCTCGGATTACCTCTTTGACAAGGACAGAATATTCGCCCGCGCCAACCTGGATGACAATGAATTCTGGCTCTATGAACAGCTCTTTCAAATCCTGAAAAGAAGGATAAGGCCGCCGGATCTGGTGGTATTTCTCCAGGCCAAAACAGAAGTGCTCGTTAAAAGAATAAGAAATAGGAATCGGAAATTTGAACGATCCATCAGCTATAAATATCTAGAAAGGATAAACCAGGCCTTCAATGAATTCTTCTTCCACTTCACCGACTGCCCGCTCCTGGTTGTCAATGCCTCGGAGATCGATTTCGTTCACATACCGGAGGACTTCGAAGACCTGGTGCAGCATATCATGACCATGAAATCGGGGATTCAGTATTACATCCCCATGAGTTCAAGGAACACAGAATAGAATCTTGAAACGATTCTATGTCAAGGGGAAGCGCCGATATGGAAGTCTTGAGTACGGTCGATGCCACCCAGAAGAAATGTGAGGAACTCCGTCTTCAAGGGAAAACCCTGGCTCTTGTACCGACCATGGGGTTTTTCCATGAAGGTCACCTGGAGCTGATGCGGGTGGGAAAGAGACTTACCGATGTCCTTCTTATAAGCATTTTTGTGAATCCCACGCAGTTTGGACCTCATGAGGACTTCGATGCATACCCGCGCGATACCGAAGGAGATCTCTCAAAGGCCCGGGAGGTTGGTGTGGATATCGTTTTTCTTCCCAACCGCGAAGAAATGTATCCCGAAGTTTTTCAGACAAGGGTTGAGGTTGAAAAGGTGACCAAGCATCTTTGCGGCCTGTCGAGGCCGGGACATTTCCAAGGCGTAACAACCGTGGTGGCCAAACTTTTTAATATAACGAAGCCCCACATCGCTGTCTTCGGCCAGAAAGACTACCAGCAACTGACGGTCATTACCCGCATGGTCAAGGATTTGAATATGGACATCGAGATCCTAGGCGTCCCCACGGTCAGGGAAGCTGATGGTCTGGCCATGAGTTCCCGAAACAATTATCTCACATCAGAACAGAGAAAATCCGCCCTCTGTCTCAAGAAATCGCTTGATCTCGCCAAGGACATGGTTCGGCGGGGTGATAGGGATGCGGCTGTAATAAAGCGCGCCGTAGAGGAACTAATCCGGAGCTATCCCTATACCGAAATCGATTATGTTCATGTGTGCGATCCTGTGTCTTTGGAAGATATAGGAAAGATTGAAGATGAAGCACTTTTGGCCCTTGCAGTGAAAGTTGGAAAGTCAAGGCTGATTGACAACTGCATCTTGGGCGATGGTTCTAAGAAGTGAAGCCCCCGTCTTCGTCCAACTTCAAAGGCTGTAACCGATGGTGTCCGCAGTAGTTGGCTCCGGAGGATGGCTAGGCGAGTGTGAAAATGCGCACGCCGGTCTTATCGTTGTTGAAAGGAGCGATGTATGAAAAAAGACAATTTCTTGTTTACCTCTGAGTCCGTCACAGAAGGTCACCCCGACAAAATTGCGGACCAGATATCGGACCACATTCTGGACAGAATGCTGGAGCAAGACAGGTACGCCCGCGTGGCTTGCGAAACCTTGGTGACCACGGGCATGGCGATCATAGCCGGTGAGATCACAACCACGGCCTACGTGGACATGCCGGAGGTGGTGCGGGAAACCATAAAAGATATCGGGTACAAAAATTCCTCCATGGGTTTTGATTGGGAGACGTGTGCTGTCCTCACCTCCATTGACAAGCAATCCCCGGACATTGCCATGGGTGTTAACGGAAAAGGCCTTTTTAGCGATCAGGGCGCAGGAGATCAAGGCCTTATGTTCGGCTATGCCTGTAAGGACACACCGAACCTCATGCCCATGCCCATTTACCTGGCCCATGGTCTCACACAGCGACTGGCCCACGTCCGAAAATCCGGTAAAGTGCCCTGGTTGAGGCCGGACGGCAAATCGCAAGTCACGGTGGAATACATCGGAGGGAAACCGCACAGAGCGCACACTGTGGTGATTGCGGCCCAACACGACCCGGATGTGGATTACGACACGCTATGTGCAGCGATCATTGAGGAGGTGGTCAAGAAGGTTATTCCCGCTGATATGCTGGACAAGGATACACAGTTCTTCATCAATACAACCGGGCGCTTTGTGGTGGGCGGTCCCTTGGGAGACTGCGGTTTAACGGGGAGAAAGATCATCATGGATACCTACGGCGGTTTCGGGTATCACGGGGGCGGCGCATTCTCCGGAAAGGATCCTTCCAAGGTGGACAGAAGCTCTTCTTACATGTGTCGTTATATCGTCAAGAATCTTGTGGCTGCCGGGCTGGCTGAGAAGTGCGAAATCCAAGTCGCCTACACCATCGGACGAGCCGAGCCTGTGTCGGTCATGGTGGGGGCATACGGGACGGGGGTGGTGCCCAGCGCAGAGCTGACCAGGATTGTCAAGAAGGAGTTTGACCTCAGACCCGCCGCCATCATTGAGAGGCTGGATCTGCTCAGACCCATATACAGGAAGACATGCAACTATGGCCACTTCGGTCGCGAACTCCCGGAGTTCACCTGGGAGAAGCTGGACATGGTGGACACGCTTAAGAAAGCCGTGAAATAAAGAATCCGACCCCTGAGGACCAGGTTTTCTATGATTAAATCAACGGAGTTGAGATTATGGACTATGACATCAAGGATATTACCCTGGCTGAAAAAGGGAGGCTAAGAATTGAGTGGGCAGCCATGAGCATGCCTGTGTTGAGAAAAATCAGGGACCGCTTCGAAAGCGAAAAGCCCCTCAAAGGCCTCAGGCTTTCGGCCTGTTTGCATGTGACCACGGAAACCGCGAGCCTGCTCAAAACCCTGAAAGCCGGCGGGGCTGATGTGGTTGTCTGCGCTTCCAATCCTTTATCCACCCAGGATGACGTGGCCGCCTCACTGGTGGCTGACGACGAGATTCCCGTGTTTGCCATCAAAGGAGAGGACAACCCCACGTACTATGATCACATTCTTTCCGCATTGAAACACAAGCCCAATCTGACCATGGATGATGGTGCGGATCTGGTGAGTTCCCTTCACTTTATTGCCCTCAACAAGTGGGATGACCTGGCAGAGGGCATCAAGGAGTGGGTCGTAAGCTTGTCCGAGAAAGAGAGAAAGGCTCTTCTGTCAGCCGTGATGGGAGGATCCGAGGAGACGACAACGGGGGTCATTCGCCTGCGAAGCATGGAAAAAGACGGGGTCTTGGAGTTCCCCATCATATCGGTGAACGATGCGAACACCAAGCACCTCTTCGACAATCGCTACGGAACGGGCCAGAGCACGGTGGACGGCATCATCAGGGCCACGAATCGGCTCCTTGCGGGCAGTGCCTTTGTGGTGAGCGGCTATGGTTGGTGCGGTAGGGGCGTTGCCATCCGTGCCAAGGGGCACGGCGCCCATGTGATCGTCTGTGAGGTGGATCCCCTCAAGGCTCTTGAGGCTGTCATGGACGGTTTTCAGGTCATGCCCATTGCCAGGGCAGCGCCCCTTGGGGATATTTTCTGCACCCTGACAGGAGATATCAACGTGATCCGGAAAGAACATTTCCTCATGATGAAGGATGGGGCCATCATTTCCAATTCCGGTCACTTTGACGTGGAGCTGGACTTGCCCGGTCTCAAGGCGGTTTCAACCGCTACAAGATCCATACGTGAATTCGTCGACGAATTTACGCTGAAAAACGGCCGCAACATATATCTCCTAGGAGAGGGTCGGTTGGTGAATCTGGCTGCCGCAGAGGGCCACCCCTCAAGCGTGATGGACATGAGCTTTGCCAACCAAGCCCTGTGCGCGGAATACATCGCCGCAGAGCACAAAAACCTTGAAAAGAAGGTCTATTCCGTTCCGCAGCACATAGATCAGGAGATCGCCCGGCTCAAGCTGGCCTCTATGAACGTGGAAATAGACACCCTGACCCCTGAACAGGAGAAGTACCTCTCCTCGTGGGAAATGGGAACGTAAAGAGATCTCACCACTGAGGCACAGACCACTCTTTCTTCAAGGCCTCAATTCTTCCTTCCTTGATGGCCTGTCTGATCTCTTTCATCATGGATTCCAAAAAGCAGAAATTGTGGACGGCCGCAAGGCGTATGGCTGAAGGCTCCCCGACCGCAAAGAGATGCCTCAGAAAAGCCCTGGAGTAGCGTCTACAGGCCACACATCCACACCCTGCTTCAATGGGGCTGGAGTCCTCTCTGTAACGGGCGTTCAGAAGATGCATCGCATATCGGTCTGCCTCTCTGGAAAAAACCGTCCCTGTTTCAGCCATTCTTGTTGGAGCAATGCAATCAAAGAGATCTATGCCTCGCATGACCACCTCGAATATATCCTCCATCTTCCCAATGCCCAAGAGATGTCTTGGGCGACCATGGGGCAACAAGGGGACTGTCCATTCTAGTACCCGGTGCATATCATCCTTGGATTTTCCCAGAGAACCCCCGACCGCATAGCCGTCAAAATCCTGTTGCGCCATGAACAGCGCACTCGTCTCTCTTAAATCTTGATAGGCGCCTCCCTGAACAATGCCGAAGAGGGCCTGGGCTTTTTCGGAATGCCGCTGATGCGCATCCAAAGCCTTTCGGGCCCAGCGGTGGGTGCGCCCCATGGCCCTTCTGGTGTAAGCATAATCGTGGAGGGGTGACGTGCACTCGTCCAGAATCAGCATGATATCTGCCCCAAGCTTATTCTGGAGCGCGACAACGCCTTCCGGCGTGAACCGGTGCCGGGATCCGTCCAGATAAGAAATGAACGTCGCTCCATCCTCGTCAATCTCAACGAGTCTATCTTTTTTCTTGGAGTTGAAATGTCCACCTAGATCGGATACTTCCGGGAAAATGGAAGCAATTTTCCCGACCCCGTGTTCTTTCGCAGCACCGAGACTGAATATTTGAAACCCGCCGGAATCGGTCATCAGCGGGCCTTCCCAGCCCATGAAACGATAGAGCCCTCCCATCTCATCGATCAATTCTTCACCGGGCTGAAGGTGCAGGTGATAGGCGTTGGCTATGATCGCTTGCACGCCTGTCGCCTCAAGGTCTTCAGCACAAACCGCCCTTACAATCCCCTGGGTGCCCACAGCCACAAACGAAGGGGTCTCTATCACGCCGTGAGGCGTCACCAGCTTCCCTGTCCTCGCCTCCCCATCTGTAGCTTGTATCTCAAATGAAAACATGTATTTGATAATTCCAAATGTCAAAACCCAAATTCCAAATGAAATCCCAATTCCTAAAACCCAAAATTTTGAAATTTGTCATTTGACATTTATTTGAACTTTGGGCTTTGTCATTTGACATTTTCACCAAAATTGCCGCATAGCCAATTCATTACCAGTCTAAGCTATGATACTCTCTCCCCATAATCGTTAGTAAAAGATTGTTACCGTCCTGTGATACGGCCTCTCCTTGAACGCCTCCTCCTGCCCGAGGTTCCACAGAATCCAATCAATTTCAAATGCCCTCACGCTTGCGCCAAGCTTTGCCAGCTCCTGCCGAATTCTTTCCACCGCTACAATGGTGTTGGCACGGATCTCAACCTCCTCAGCGCCCCCCGCGTCCAGCAGAATCTCTTGATCCACCCTATCCGCCAAAGGTTTCTCGTAATGCAGAATGCCGACCTTCCTCAGGACTTGGGGCAGCTTGTAATCGGCGAAAGCTGTCAGTTCCTCCATATCCCCGAAACCGCCCCAGCTCTCACCGTTGAACGAGCCATAGAGGTCGGCAGCAAATATCTGAGCGCGCTTGTAGAAATAGACCCTCTCCCCTCGGTATTCAGCAACATCCCGAAACGATGCGAGGCTTTCCGCCATGAGGCGAGCCAAGGCCACCGCCGATCCATGCGCAGCCCTCACCAGCTTGAACGCCTTTCCATCAAATCTCTCCAGAAGCACCTTTCCCAGTTCATGAAGAATTTCGAGACGGGGTTTGAGAAGCTGGAGCTTTCCCCTTCCACCCAGAATCTCCTTCAACCTCTCCAGAGAAAGAGAAACCACGAATTCGGGATCGATCAGGGGAGTCCCCGATTCAAGGGCTTTTTTGAGAGACAGAGCCAGAGCGTAATAGCCGGACACCCAGCCTGATTCGTGTGGGATCGCCCACTTCTCCTTTTCTGCTGCAGGCCAGAAGCAGAAATTGAGACTGTCCAGGACAAGAAAGTATGCGATCGTCTCCTCATCCCCACCCCGAAAATGATAACGATCTTCCCATGGGGGTACCGCAAGACCCTTGGAGAGCATTTCTTGGCAGAATCGCACCAATGCCTCCCCATCAATCCTGACATACCGGCTTTTTTCGGCTACCTTCCTACTTGTCTCAAGAACGGCCACTTTTCCTCCACCGGGGGTGTTTTGACGGCCAAGTTTTTCATATCACAACTCTTGGACTTTACCAATTGCATCATTTCCATTTTCTGCTACACTGCTACACGGAGACGGCATCGCTTGGTGTCGTTTAGAAGTGTTCGCACGGCTGAAATCCGATTCCGCTGCCGGTTTGTCAACACTTCAATTCACTCCAGTAGAGCGTTTCTTTATTAAGATCTCATTTCGACCCCTTCTATTATTGAGGAGAGCAAAATATTGTTTGCATTTCCACGGGTCATGGGGCTTTTCTTACGTTCCGAGGCTCCCGGCCTGGTCTTTTCAGTGACTTATCC
>Ga0209427_10010523_pt1 | contig 10238 bp, 10 predicted proteins | sample DeeMarSWOR136_30_FD_187465 | JGI IMG/M metagenome (GOLD analysis project Ga0209427, IMG submission 187465) | Marine sediment microbial communities from White Oak River estuary, North Carolina - WOR-1-36_30 (SPAdes) (version 2) | ecosystem: Environmental > Aquatic > Marine > Intertidal zone >...
TTTTCTTCGGGGAAGAGTACAGCAGCACAAGTGTATGCTATGTAATTTTACCAGGGCCCAAACTGGACTGAATGCCCCGGGATAGGTGGAAGCAATGGCCTGGAATATACACGTATCCCTTTGATAAAAATTCCCCTTAAATACGGTAAAAACGCCTTTAGCCACAAACTGGCGAGACCCAACCCCCATTCCACTGGACCTCGGAGAAGATGCCAAATCGGTTGTAACCCTTGGTGAAACAGGCCGGGGGCCGCGGTGAATTATGGGTGATGATAGAAATTACAGTATGAGTGAAAAAATCGAAAATAAAATCACAATGAATCGATTACATAATAAATCTTTTCAGTAAATAAGAAATTATTGACAAATTTTTTATATATAGTTAAAAAGGAAGTGCCCAAACGGTAAGCAAGAGGATTCTCTTCTTGACTTCATCCCCGCTTCCAGCCCATAGGGCTTCCAGCTGAAGAGTACGAAGCCTCGGCTTCCGGCTCGGAGAACCTATAGCTTGGAGAGGGGGGGAGCCTTAGATCGGGTCAGAAATTCCGATTGATGAGCGAAGGGACATCCTTGGGTATCGACTAACGAGGAGGACTGATGAAAGATCCTTACGCACAGGATAGGGGTTCAATAATTCGGAGGATGAGAAAATCCCAGGATCTGACCCTTGCGGATTTAGCCGAGAGAACGGGGGTAAGCCTCAGTTTTCTCAGTCAAGTAGAGAGAGGTATCATTAATCCATCAATTATTTCTCTTCGAAAAATTGCTCTTGCACTGGGTACAACTTTAAGTTCATTCTTTGATGAATCCGAATCAACCAGCGGACCTGTTGTGAGAAAAGAAGAAAGGAAGGTCTTGATCAATACAGATTCTCGATTGATCTATCAACTGCTGTCCTCAAATCGCAACCATCGCATTGAATTTCTGCTCAGCAGATTAGAGATTGGGGCCAGCAGCGCGGAATCTCCTATGGCCCATAAAGGAGATGAAGCCGGACTTGTCCTTCAGGGAGAATGCCGGTTTGAACTTGGGAATGATACCTATTACCTGAAAGAAGGAGACTCTATATATATAACTGAGAATACCCCACACAGGTTCACTAACATCGGTAACGCAGTTTTGACCATAGTTTCAGCGATATCACCCCCTGGTTTCTGAAGGAAAGGAGCAATAATCCATGGCTGATGCAAAAAGAGGTGAGTTGGTTCAGATCCATAAAATTATCTTAGAACCTGATCAGAGACCCGATGGCCTTCCGTCTCCCACCAAATCCGTACCCTATGAATGCTGGATCAAGGGCTTTCTCATCGATGAAGAGGCGAATATTGGGGATGACGTTAAGATTGAAACATTTATCGGGAGAGAGATATCGGGAACCCTTTATCAGGCTAACCCCACTTACGATCATAATTTTGGAGAACCCCAAAAGGAACTCCTGTCAATTGGTAACGAAGTCAAGAAAGCGTTAGAAAAGTCTCAAAACGATAATGAGGAGAAGATTTAATGGATATGAGCTACTCAGGAATCATGGCGAGGAAGAAGGAAATTCTCAGGAGAACAACAGGTATTGACTATGAGAAGTTTGAAACATCCCCTATTGCTTTTGATTACGAAGGGCTTATGAATTCCTGTGAATATTCTTTGGAAGATGCACAGAGAGTACTGGAAGAGACCGGAGTCGGCAAAACACCTCTCGTAGAACTCAAAAACATAACAAAACTTGTCCGATCAACTTCACCGCCAGGAAAAGGAGGACGGATTTTTATCAAGGATGAGGCGGCTAATCCGAGTGGAAGCTTTAAGGATCGTCGAACAGCCCTATCTGTCTATCATGCAAAGAAGTTAGGGTATAAGGGAGTGGTAACTGCCAGTTCAGGGAATTACGGTGCTGCCGTAGCCTCCCAAGCTGCCAAAAGGGGTCTGAAAACTATTATTCTCCAAGAAGTATACGACAGCAGGAAAGTGGGACAACCAGAGATACTTGAAAAGACGAGAGCTTGTGAGGCTTATGGGGCAGAGGTTTGGCAGTTAACCGTGGGGCCAGAGCTCTTTTACATTATGCTTCGAGTTTTGGAAGAAACAGGATTTTTCAGTGCTTCGCTGTATATTCCTACTGGTATAACGGGTATTGAGACCCTCGGGTACGAATTGGCGCAGCAAACCTTCGAACGGGAAGGCCGATTTCCAGATATGGTAGCGGTGACCCATGCCGGGGGAGGGAATGTAACGGGAACGGCCCGGGGATTGAAGAAAGCTGGAAGTCATGACACGGTTGTTGTCGGTGTCTCGGTGGATCTTCGAGGGCTCCATATGGCGAGCGATCTTGATTTCAATCGAAAGTCTTTTACAACTGGGCATACGGGTTTTGGTATACCCTTTCTCACATGGCCGGATCGGACCGATGTCCCGAGAAATTGTGCTCGGGGGTTGCGCTACCTCGATCGCTATGTTTTGATTAGCCAGGGAGAGGTTTTCTATACAACGGAACTGTTGGCGAAATTGGAAGGTATGGAGAGAGGGCCGGCTGGAAACACCTCGCTGGCGGGAGCCATTTCTCTGGCCAGGGAATTAGACAGAGATCAGATACTGGTGGTTCAGGAAACAGAATACACCGCTGCCGGAAAATTGCCCTCATCTCAACTCACCTTTGCGAAAGCGAATGGAATTGAGCTAAGACGGGGAAATCCAAAGGAGAATGTTCCTGGGAAAACGATCGTGATTCCCGAGAGCGTCGATCAAATCGAAGTTGAAGAGTTCGATATCGAGAAGATTCGGTATTCTTATATTGAACATGTCATGAAAATGACGGACGGTCATGTACCCATACAGGAAGATATCGTATTTCTCGCGGAAGATTCAAAGAGCTCGTTCGATTTTGTCCGTGAGACCATGAAGTCGCTGAATGTAAAGGCGGCGAGCTAACCATACGTCCCAGATCGATGAAGGGTTATCTCCATTTCTCAAGAATAAGAGAAACCCGGGATTGATTCCGGAAACACCATAAGATACCTATTCAAAAGGAGGGGAACAACATGAAAACTCGTGAATGGCTGATGACCGAGAAGAGTTTGCTCGATGAGGATGTTGATTCTTTTGATGATCTTTCGCCACAGGAAAGGGAAAACTTGAAGCTTGTCATTACGGAATTAAAGGGATGGGCGACTCAGGACGTAGATCTTGTTCTTTCAGTCATGGCCAAGGATGGTGTGTATTATGACATAACCGGTGAACCGGCAGTAGGTCATGATGGAATCCGAGAGTTTGGTAGGGGGTGGGTCGATGCCGTTCCGAATTTTGAGCCCTACATAGAGGCCTTCGTGGTTCAGGGGAATAAGGTTGTTAATATGGGCAGGATCCGAGGTACGATGAAAAGCGAATTCTTCGGAATGCCAGCAACGGGCAAAAGGTTCGACTGTCAATACTGCCAGTTCGCCCTCATTGAAAGCGGAAAAATACGATACGTGAGAGACCACTGGAATTTTGTGGATATGTTTCACCAGCTCGGGTGGGACTGCGCAGAGCTGAATAAGAAGTGACGCCCTCCGGTTGCGTCACTATCCAGGTTTCCTCTGACGTTAAATGGGGAGACACTTGTGACCTGAGAAGCTTTATTTGGAGATGGAGGATTGGTCTCTCAACAGAAGGGAGGTGAGGGAAAGGATTTAGAAGAAATAGACGGGTGAAATGAACGCTTATTCAAGAATGGAGGGTAGACTATGAAAAAGCTCATAACACTGTTTCTCGTTGTTGCGGTCCTGGCCTCTTTCGCAGTGGTTGGTTCTGCGAAAAGAGCCCGGGCGGCAGAAACCTTGAAAATTGGAACCATTCTGAATCTCACTGGTCCCATCGCCTTTATCGGGCCTCTCTTCAAGAACGGAATCGTCATGGCACTCGAAGAGGTCAACTATACGGTTGGGGGCCGAAAGATCGAGTTGATCCCTGAGGACGCTGCGGCTGACATGAATGTCTGCCTCGAAAAGTCCAAAAAGCTTGTTGAACGGGACAAGGTGAACATCATTCTTGGCCCCCTGATGGGCGACGCGCACATGGCGATAGCCCCCTACCTTGCTGGAAAGAAGGTCGTGACTGCCAGCTTCTACTGCGGTGACATTGAACTGGCCAAGTACAAGAACTGGTTTATCTATCCGACTACCCTGGTTGGGCTGACAGTCCCCGTAGGCTATTACGCCGCAGACCTCGGCTATAAAACCATGATCACTGCAGGCACGGACTATGCGGGTGGCCACGGGTTTATCAAAGGTATCAAGCTGGCCTTTGAAGAACGAGGGGGAACGGTCGTCCAGGAGGTGTGGTGGCCGGTCGGCAATCAGGACTTTGGTCCTTACCTATCAGGTTTGAAAGACGCGGATTGCATCGGATACTTTGTCGAAGGCCCTTCGGCCGCCCAGCTTTGGATATCGCAATATCACCAATTCGGCGTGAAGATCCCTCTTCTGGGGACAACCATGGCGGCCGACATGCCGGATCAGATCCTGTCGGAACTTGGCGATATTTGTATTGGATTAAAGGGCCAGGCTCTCTACTTGGTTACCCGCAAAGACCCGATAAACGAAAAATGGGTAAAGGCGATGACGGATCGATTCGGACAGACACCGGGTGGCCTGGAGTCAAACTCCTACTCCATTACTCGTACCATTCTGGCCGCTCTCCAGGCGACGGGTGGTGATGATTCGTATGGCAAACTATGGCCGGCCCTTCAGAAGGTGAAGATCGATACACCGCAGGGACCGCTGGAAGTTAGCCCGGAAGGGGTTGCCATTACCAGCAACTATATCGCTGAAGTCAAGAAGAAAGGCGATAGGTATTATTGGGATCCAATCAAGACATATGAGAGAGTGGTTGACCCAAGGTTGAAGAAGTAGTGCTCGGATGGGCAGAGCGGGAGTTTACCGCTCTGCCCTTTTTTCGATTCACCGGATAGGAAAGAATGAAAGGCCATGGATTGGTTTGTCATTAATCTGCTAAACGGTTTGTCTTATGGGATGGTGTTGTTTCTCATCGCTTCCGGAATGTCGATCGTCCTAGGAGCCATGGGGATCACCAATCTGGCCCACGGTGCCATCTACATGGTCGGCGCCTATGTAGGTTGGACCGTAGCGATGCATTGGAAAGCCACCTTCGGCTTGGGTCTTTTGGCCGGGGGCCTTGCGGCCGGGCTAGTCGGCATGGCCATAGAGAGAGGATTGCTGCGCCGCCTATACAAGCAGCCGAATGAACAGGTTTTACTAACCTTTGGCTTCGTTTACATCATCACCAACCTGTGTCTGTGGATTTGGGGGGGATGGCCACGAATGCCGTTTACGGCTGAGTTTCTACGGGGCTCCTTTGAAATCCTCGGTAAAACTTATCCCAAGGCCAGGGTGGCGATCATTCTGGTCGGGTTGATCCTCGCAATCGGGCTTTGGTGGCTTCAGGATAAAACGCGGATGGGGGCGATCGTTCGTGCGGGGATGGACGATAAGGAAACGACCATGGTACTGGGGATTAATCTGGATCGAGCCTTTACCGTTATTTTCTTTATATCTTCATTTATTGCCGGCGCAGCAGGCGTCCTCGGGGCCCAACTACTGGGGCCTCGGACCTCTTTGGGCCTGGAGGTTTTGCTCCTGGCTTTGATCGTGATCATTGTCGGCGGTGTTGGCTCCATACAGGGTGCCCTGCTCGGAGGAATCCTGATCGGGGTGATCGACACCTTTGGAAGGGCAGTGTTTCCACAATTGGCTATGTTCACCATGTATCTCACGATGATCGTTGTTCTGATCGTTCGCCCCACAGGTCTTCTCGGGAGAAAAGTCTAAGAGATGGAACCTACAAAAAACGAAACCGAAAAAGGCCTGGTGACGGCTATAGCGTCGTACGCGGTCATGGCTTTGATTCTCGCAGCACTTCCCCTCTTCTTTTCTACCTATGGGCAGGGGCTCATGACCAGGTTTCTGATCTTTGCCCTCTTTGCTATGAGTTACAATATCGTTTTCGGCTATGCGGGGCTTCTTTCCCTTGGCCATGCCGCTTTTTTTGGGGCCGGTGGATATACAGTGGCCATCCTGAAGTTCCATTACAATATCGATCTGTTTTGGATCACCGCACCTCTGGGTATTCTGGTTGCAACAGTCATTGCCGCCCTATTTGGAATCATCGCGCTGCGGGCATATGGTATCTACTTCCTCCTGGTAACCTTCGCTCTGGGTCAGATGCTGTATAGCCTGACCTGGAACGTCAAATGGTTTAGTTCTCCGGGAATGCAGGGCATCACCGGGATACCCCTCCCAGATCTCGCCATACCCGGCTTCGATCTGAATACTACGCGGTTCTATTACGTAGTTCTGATCTTCTTCTTGGCCAGTGTTATTCTGTTGCACCGTTTGGTGCGGTCGCCTTATGGGCTTGCCCTCGTGGGCATCCGCGAGGATGAATCTCGAATGGAAGCCGTGGGGTACGATACGTGGCTCTATAAATACACTGCCTTTGTGATTTCTGGGCTCTTTGCCGGAGTCGCCGGAATATTGTTTACCTATTATAACTTTTTCGTTTCACCAAACCACCTTGGCATCGTAACATCTTTTTTGCCCATGGTTATGGCCATCATGGGAGGGCTTGGAACGTTTCTGGGACCTGTAGTCGGTGCAGCGGTCTTCATATTCGTGGAAAACTTTGCAAGCATCTTCGCACCACAGCGCTGGCCATTGATTTTGGGTGGGCTTTTCGTTCTTACCATCCTCTTTGCGAGAGAGGGAATCGGGGTCTATCTGTGGAGGCTCTGGAAGGGAGTGAGCTATCGTTTTGGAAGTTCTAAGGGTTGAACAATTGTCCAAGCATTTTGGTGGGGTGAAGGCGGTAGACAATGTTTCTTTCACCGTCAGGAGGGGGGAGCGACTGGCTATTATTGGACCTAATGGTGCTGGGAAGACCACCCTCTTCAATCTCATCAATGGTCAGCTTCCAGCCACAACTGGTCGAATCTATTTTTTTAACCAGGACGTGACCCTTCTTCCCACACATCGGCGGGCACATCTCGGTCAGGCCCGCGCATTTCAAATCATCAGTCTTTTCCGGAAACTCACGGTCCTCGAAAATGCACTCCTGACCCTCCATGGTACGAAGCTGAGCCGTTTCAAGATGTTCCGCCCAGTGCAGGACTTCAAGGATGTATTCGACGACGCTCTTCAAACGTTGAAATTGCTCGACTTGCTGGACAAGCGGTATGAACGCGTCGAGAATCTGGCCCATGGGGAACAAAGGAGGCTCGAGATCGGTCTCGGTCTAGCCATGCAACCGAGACTGCTGCTCCTGGATGAACCAAGTGCCGGCCTGACCAAAGAAGAAGGCGTTGAAATCATCGGTATCATTAGAAATTTAGGATCGGACATCACCGTTCTGATGGTTGACCATGACATGCAAATGGTATTTGAAGTGGCTGAACGCATCATCGTCCTCCACTATGGGCAGATCATAGCGGATGGAACACCAGGGGAAATCCAGGCGGATCATAGGACCAGGGAAATCTACATGGGAATCGAGGAATGACTCAACGATGTTGATGTTATCCGATGTTCATACCTATTACGGCGAAAGCTATGTTCTCCGCGGCATTTCGATGAGCGTCGGCGAGGGGACTGTCGTAGCCCTCTTGGGCCGAAACGGCATGGGAAAGACGACAACCATTCGCTCCATTACAGGCGTTACCCCGCCGCGCAGCGGCATAGTGCGATTCAAAGGAAAGGACATTACCCACCTCAAGCCCTACGAGATTGCCAAAACAGGAATTGGCCTGATTCCCCAGGGCCGACGTATCTTTCCTTCATTGAGCGTCAAAGAGAACCTCACCATGGCGGCGAGGATGAGGGGTAAGGCTGATGGGTGGTCTTTAGATCTCGTGTATGCCCATTTCCCCCTCCTGAAGGAGCGAGAGAATCTCAAAGGATCTCTCCTGAGCGGAGGGGAGCAACAGATGTTGGCCATTGGCCGGGCCTTGATGACCAACCCTGATCTTCTTTTGATGGATGAGCCTTCTGAAGGCCTAGCCCCTTTAATCGTCCGTAATATTGGATCAATCATCAAAACGTTGAAGGAGGAGGGACTTTCCATCCTGCTGGTCGAGCAAAACCTCCCAATGGCGTTGGGGGTTGCCGATTATGCGTATATCATCAGCAAAGGAATTATCGTATATGAATCGACCCCCCATGAACTAGAGGCCAATGAAGAAATTAAAGCGAAGTACCTTTGTGCCACAGAATAGATGGGCCAGCAGGAATTACCGATGAGAGCTCGAGGACAGCAACATGTGGATCACGCAAGAGATGCTTTGCTTCATCATTCCATGGGGCTCGGCAGAAATCGATCTCATCCATTGGATCGCATTATGCCTGAATCGAGAATAGACATGGAGGGATGGAAATGAAAAGAGGGGAATTGATCAAAGTCATCGAGGATTTTTTCAGGGGCATGAACGAACACGATGTCGAAAAGATGGCCCAGGAGTGCACAGAAAGCATTATTGCTGATGAGGTCGCAGAGTCCGAGCCCTTCATCGGGGTGGATAATTTCAAGAAAGCCTATTCCGAGGTATTTCAAGGATACCCGGATTGTGTAGCCGATGTTGAAGAATGGTTTATAGACGGGAACGCAGTGATTTGTCAGGTCAGGTGGGTGGCAACCAACTCAGGAGTTTTTCGCGGTGCAGAACCTACGGGGAAGAGAGTGGATCTTCGGATTGCTTACTTCTTTAAGCTGAAAGATGGAAGAATCGATAGAATCACAGAGTATTATGACGTGGCCACGCTCTTGGTACAGCAAGGCCAGCGAGAATTATGATACCCGTCTTTTCGTGAATCTGGAAAGGTCCTGACGAGTTAGGTTGACGAGAACGGTCAATTCTTAGCAAAGGAGAAAAGATGTACTCCGTAATAATCAAGGGTGTAAAGGTGGCGGATGGCCTTGGGAATCCATGGTATCACGCTAATGTGGGCATCCAGGGGGAAAAGATTGTCCATATTGGTCGGATCGAAACCGAAGAGGCCGAAAAGACCATTGATGGAAAGAATATGATCCTTGCACCTGGGTTTATCGATATGCACTCCCATTCTGAAATGATCTTTATGAGTGAAAAACAGCCTGAACTCCTTGAGGGAAAAATCCGCCAAGGCATAACTACTGAGATCATGGGAAATTGTGGCATCAGTGTGTCTCCTGTGAAAGATGATCTAAAACCGGTTATGGCCGCAAGTGTCGGATTTTTGACCCCTGATAATGTTCCCTGGGAATGGAACAGCATGGGGGAATTCCTCGATCTGGTGGAGAAAAAAGGGGTGGTAATTAATGTCGGCACCCTTACAGGTCACGGTGCCATACGAGCTCTCCTGAAGGGCTTTTCAACCGGTGTATCATCCTCAGGGGAAATCGAGGAAATGCAGGGTTCCCTGAAAGAGACCTTTGAGCAGGGATCCTTTGGGTTATCCAGTGGTTTGATCTATGCCCCTGGAATGTTTGCGGATACGAACGAACTCATTGAGCTCGGTAAGGTTGTAGCTGAATACGATAGGATTTATACGAGTCACATAAGAGGATCCAGCGAAACGGATATTGAAGCCCAAGGAGAGGTCATTACAATCGGGGAGAGGGCGGGGTGCAGGGTTCATAGATCCCACTATGAGGCATTCGGAAGGGAGAACTGGCACAAAATCGCAACCACCCTTAAGATGGATGAAGAGGCACGGCAGAGGGGAATTGACATGGCCTTCGATATGTTCCCCTACACAGCGGCAAACACGATGATGATAGCCATCTATCCCCCCTGGGCTCTGGAGGGAGGATGGCCACAATTTCTCCAAAGGGTGCACGATCCGGAAACTCGGAAAAAAATTGAGCAAGATATCGAGAACGTGATTCCCACGTGGCCCACCTGGCTTCCCGGTTCCTGGCCCCACAACCTGGTCAAAGCGACTGGATGGGAGAATATCTATATTCAATACATACCGAGCGATAAGAATAAAAAATATGTGGGGTTAAACCTTGTTGAACTCGGTGAAACGGTGGGCAAGTCGCCCTTCGATGCCATCACGGACCTTATGGTTGAAGAAGATGGCACAATTACTCAATTGATTTTCGGGGTATCAGGAGATCGTGACAATGATGAACCCCTGAGGACGATCATGAAACATCCCCTCGGAGGGTTTTGCACAGATGCCTGGGAGATCGGTCGAGGCAAACCCCACCCCGCC
>Ga0209427_10010524_pt1 | contig 10238 bp, 9 predicted proteins | sample DeeMarSWOR136_30_FD_187465 | JGI IMG/M metagenome (GOLD analysis project Ga0209427, IMG submission 187465) | Marine sediment microbial communities from White Oak River estuary, North Carolina - WOR-1-36_30 (SPAdes) (version 2) | ecosystem: Environmental > Aquatic > Marine > Intertidal zone >...
AACATCCAATAGAATAACTCAGAAGGAAGCAGATGCAGCGATAAGAAGAATAAGAGGCACTACGAATATAGGTGAAGCGGCGGCCAACGCAGACCTTGTAAGTGAGTCTGTGCCGGAAGATCCAGAGCTCAAGGGAAAGGTGTTTTCTAAGTTCAATGCGCTGTGTCCTGATCATACAATTTTTGCTACAAATACATCTACACTATTGCCTTCAATGTTTGCACAACACACCGGCAGACCGGAAAAACTAGTAGCGATCCATTTTCATGATGTCCGAACAACGGATATTGTTGATGTTATGGCTCATCCGGGAATATCCGAGGAGACCTTGAATATAGCAATAGAGTTCGCGATAAAGATCGGACAAGTACCAGTCGTTTTAAAGAAGGAAAGTCCAGGCTATGTTTTTAACTCCATGCTTACTGCCCTTTTTGAGGCTGCTCAAACGCTTGCAGCAAACGGGGTGACTTCAATTGAAGAGATTGATCGTGCGTGGATGGGGGTTCTCCATATGCCTATAGGGCCTTTCGGGCTTATGGACAGTATTGGCATTGATACTGTCTGGAAGGCCACAGACTATTGGGCAAATAAACTAAATGACGCGCAGGATAAGAAAAATGCGGACTTTTTAAAAGAGTATATTGACAAAGGGCACCTTGGCCAGAAAAGCGGGCAGGGTTTTTATTCATATCCAAAACCAGCATATCGCAATCCGGGCTTTGTAAGAGGTAAGTGAAACAATTGGAAACCACACCGTTAAATTCCGTCTTCTTCAACTCAGCTGGGAAGTACCCACCCATATTACTGTAATAGTATCCTTCAGCAATAGTCATCGGAGATCTGCCCATAACCGACAACAGTGCAGCCGCCTGGGCACCCGCAACCACCAGAGATCCGGTCATGAAGATAAGCCGATCCTCCCGGTAAAACGCCCTGGTTTAGGGCATTAAAAGGTGCCTTTTTCGTTTTCAGACCATAAAGGATCTGACATAATAGACGTGGTAGATGTTTCAAAGAAACACCACATTGGAGGAAAGCTCTCGTGAAGGATAAAAAGGACATAAAGATGAAGACAGACATCGTTATTATTGGCTGTGGAGGTGCTGGTCTGCCGGCTGCGCTCACTGCACATGAAAAAGGCAGCAAGGTTTTAGTTCTCGAAAAGCGCGGCGTGGTTGGAGGTAATGCCTTGATGGCGGAAGGGTTTTTTGCTGCGGAAAGCCCGGCTCAGAAGAGACTCCTGATCGATGCAAAAAAGGACGATCTTTTTAAAACGGCACTTGATTACGCTCACTACAAGATAGACCCGAGGATCTTGCGGGCCTTCATAAACAGGTCCGGAGATACCGTGCGGTGGATAGAAGAAAAGGGTATACGGTTTAACCACATAGCCCCTTTTTATCCCAATCAAGTGCCCTTGGTCTGGCATATCGTCGAAGGTCATGGCAGAACGCTTATTAAGATCTTTGAAAGGGAATGCAAGGAAAAAGGCATTCCAATACTTCGTAAGACATGTGCTAAAAAGATACTGATTGATGAGCGAGGGAGGATTTCAGGCGTAAAGGCAGAAGGAGAAAAGGGGGAGGTCGAAATCGAGGCCAAAAGTATCATTATTGCGACCGGAGGATTTGCCAGCAATAAGGAGTTATTAAGGAAGTATTGTCCTGAGTATGTAGAGATGCTTGAGGATTCAGGAGTGCCCGGAATGGACGGTGATGGATTGATGATGGCCATGGAGCTCGGGGCGGATACCGACGGCCTTGGTAATCTTCAGATGGTTGGCCCGGCACCCTTTCCGAAGAATTGGACTATTGAGGCAGTGGCAGGAGAGCCCTTTTGCATATGGGTCAATAGAAAGGGAGAACGATTCACTGATGAAACGGTCACTTTTAACGTCTTTGAGGCGATCAATGCCATCCTAAGACAGAAGGGCTGGATATGCTTTGCCATCTTAGATAACAAAATGAAGGAGGATATCGTCGAGCAGGGTTTTATACGGGGATGTGGTGAGCTATTTGTTCCCAGAGGCCGGAAGGTGGAAGGGCTCGATAGGGAATTCAGCAACCAGATCGAGAAAGGGGGTGCGTTTATGTCTGAATCCCTCGAGGAGATGGCTGCATGGATTGGGGCGCCCAGCCATGTGCTGAGAAGAACAGTGGATGAGTATAATGAGTTCTGCGACCGCCGCTATGATGAGCTATTCGTGAAGAATCCCCAGTACCTTCGGGCGCTTCGCACCCCTCCATATTATGCGATACGATTTAGCGGTGCCCTCCTTGTAACAACAGGCGGGATCAAGATAAACTATAAGATGGAGGTGTTGGATAGGGAAGGTGACCCGATTCCCGGATTATACGCAGCTGGTACTGATACCGGAGGTTGGGAGTCTGACACATATTGCGCGGTACTGCCAGGCAGCGCCTTCGGTTTTGCCATGAATTCGGGGCGCATTGCGGCAGAGAATGCCTCGGACTACATCCGGCGAAAAGATGGCTGATCAAGGCAAAGGAGGCTTAGATGACAGAAAGGGGTATATTTGATCTTTCAGGTAAGGTTGCTCTAGTAACTGGCGGGGGTTCCGGCCTTGGCCGCTCTATCTGTGAAGCCATGGCGGAATTTGGTGCAGATGTCGTCTGCGTGGGAAGGACCGGCAAGAAGATTGAAGAGACCATCGATTTGATAAAAGGCTTCGGCACCAGGACCATAGCTGTTACGGCAGATGTTGCCGATCAGGTTCAACTACAGGGAATGGTTGATAAAACGGTAAAGGCATTGGGAACAGTTGATATCTTCTTTGCAAATGCAGCAATGCGTGAAATCGGCTTCCAGAGAATTCATGAGAAACCGGTTGAAGATTGGGATGCTGTAATAGATATGAACCTGAGAAGTGTTTTTCTTCAAATGAGGGCTGTATTCCCTATAATGATTAAACAAAAAAGCGGTAGTTTTATCAGCATTTCTTCAGTAGGAGGTCTATGGCCCATTGCAGATCATGAGTTCCCAAGATTAAACACGGCCTACTCCACCGCCAAGGCGGCGCTCATCATGCTGACTAAAATGGCGGCCCGCCAGTACGCGCAGGATAATATACGCGTTAATGTGATCTGCCCCGGGTACCATGAAACGGGGCTCACCCCACCGGAAGAGAAAGAGGCGTTTGATGCCGAAATGATTCCTCATATCCCGCTGGGCAGGGCAGCCAGCTCGGATGAGATTAAGGGGCTTGCGGTGTGGCTTGCCTCTAACGCATCAAGCTATGTAACCGGCCAGATATTGGTCCAGGATGGGGGGGTTAACGCATGATAAACCCGGTGCTCAACACCACTTCATTGCTACCATACCGAAGACCCTCCGTAGGTGTTTTTTGTGCTCACGAATCCCTTTCCGAGGTGGGCCGATACACAGGAATGCCCTTAAGGGATTTATTGGGACATCCGCCCGAAACTATCAAAGAAATCATACAAAAATGGTATCTCATTTTCGGACAGACTTTTCTTTCTGGCTCTGCTATAGGTATTGTTGCGTTGAGTATTGCAGAGAAAAAAGCATACATAATTAACCCACAAAAGAGGAGGGCAAAATGTTAGGGAAGTTATGGAAAAACTCAAAGAATAGGGAAGGGAAAGGCGCGGTCACTGTTTTTGTGGTTGTGCTCTTGGTCGGTGCTCTGATGATTTACACCACTACCGCGACGGCAGCTGAGCAGAAGGTCATTAAGCTCAAATTTAGCACGAGCTTTTTCCCCCCTGAGCCGCCTTGTATATTCGCAAACCGCACCCTAGACATCGTTGAAAAGAAAACCAATGGCAAAGTCAAGGTCGAGCGTTTTATGGCCGGTGCTCTAGGAGGACCTCTGGAACAACTTGGTTTAGCAAGCTCAGGGGCAGCTGATGTCATCTCGCTCCACATCGATCAATACGCACAGCAATTGCCGCTTCATCAAATAACCAACACCGAGCAGCTCACCAGTGGGGCGGAGGGCGTGATCAACGTAAAGGCGATTCTCCATGAATTGGAAGAGACCAAACCCTTGTTCGTAGCAGAACAGAAGAAGAACAATATTGTAATCTTCCATCCCTACTGCAATGGCCCGACAGGGGTAACGGCCAGGTTTCCGGCAGAGTCCTTGGCTGACGTAAAAGGCAAGAAGGTAAATGTGATTGCTGCCTATCAGAGGGATGTCTTCAAAGAGCTCGGCTGGATTCCGGTCAATGTTCAGATACCGGAACTCTATGAAGCCCTCTCCAGGGGGGTCATTGATGCCATCTTTATGGCGACAGCTGCTAATGTGCCTTTAAAGTGGCATGAGCTTGGGAAAGTACATCTTGCAATAGGGGTAAATACCATAGTTTCTGCGCCTTTGGCGTTCAATGCGGATAGCTGGGACCGTTTGCCCGCTGATGTTCAAAATGCATTCTGGGATGCAGCATGGGAAACGGCTCAATGGACCGCTGAGGCAACCGAGGAGAATCTGAAAAATACCTACAAAGCATTTGAGGGGGTGGGAGCAAAGGTAGTTTTCGTTTCCGACCAAGAAAGCGTCGCGTTCTTTGAAGTATTATTCAAGCATTCCATAAATAACTGGATGAATATTTGCAAGGCTGCCGGCGTTGAGAAGGACGCGAAGGTGGTAAATAAGTACTGGGATGAGATGAAGTGGGGTAAGTGGAAGAAGTAGGAGAATTTGACTATGCAAGAAAGGCATAGGTGAAATACGGTCAGAGGCAGCTCAGTGGTTTCTCAAATATACTCCGGACCTCCTTTTGAAAAGCAATGGGAGGTCCGGAGTATTACCCTATGCTGCTGAAGATGCGGAAAGGAGATCGTTGATGAGGGATTTTGTTCTACAAGCCTTTGACGTGCTGACAAAAGTAACCAGGTGGTTGGCAATTCTAGGGGCAGTGAGCATAGCGGTCTTGATGATGGTAAATTTCATCGATATCATCGGGACGAAATTCTTTCTCAGGTCGGTCCCTGGTGCTCTGGATATCAGCGAAGAACTGATGGTATTACTGACCCTCTTCCCGATCGCCTTTGTCGCGTTGGAGCGAGGCCATATTCGCATCACGCTCTTGGAAGGGCGTATGACCCCGGCCGTACGTTTCGTATTTCAGATTATTCAATATGTCATTGCAACGCTGATTACGGGGTTTATCACCTGGCGAGTTTCGGTACAATTCCACAAAACTCTTGAGTTCATGCAACTGAAAGAAGGGCTGGACTTGCCTATCTGGCCTGCAAATCTAGTGACGGTGATTTCATTCGGCTTTTTGACACTGGTATGGATGCTGCTTTTGGCAAAAACAGTGGTCGTTGGTTTAGAGCGATAACTTGTTCTTGTTTTTTTGGCGCTCGCACATCAATCAAAATGGTCACCTGCTGAAAAAAGGGAGCGGACATGGAGTATGGCGCATGGGTTGGTCTGTTGACCTTCATTGGTATGTTTGTGGTCCTCATGCTCGGCATCCCTATTTTCATTTGCCTATTTGCGGCGGCGTTTGTAGGTTCGTGGCTGATAGGCGGTCCCATTTACACATTGCAGCAATTTGCCAGTGCTCCCTACCACATTAGCTCATCGTACACCTTTGCCGTTGTCCCCTTGTTCATATTGATGTCGGTATTGGCTGCAGACTGTGGGATAGCACAGAGCGCCTATGATACTGCCCGCAAATGGCTAGGAGGGCTTCGGGGGGGACTCTTAATGGTTACCGTGGGAGCGGCCGGCATTTTCGGGGCTGCATGCGGCTCAAGTATAGCTACTTCAGCAGTATTTGCCAAAACGGCGTTACCTGAGCTCAAGAAATACAGGTATGATAGGTCAGTGAGCATGGGTTGTATTGCTGCGGGGGGGAGCCTGGATGCCCTGATTCCGCCAAATGTCGGGACTATTATCGTCTGTATTCTAGTGGACGCGTCCATAGGAAAGGCCCTGGTTGCCGGAATAATCCCGGGCGTAGTCTACGCCGCGCTCCTTATGATGACCATCCAGCTTATAGGATTATTTAAACCCACGGCTGTACCCAAAATAGATATTAGCGTTTCCTGGAAAGAAAGGTTTTCGTCGCTATCGCTGATTTTCCCTGTGGTATTTATTGTGCTCCTGATAATAGGTGGAATGTATCTGGGGGTTTTCCCGCCTACAGTAGGTGGGGCTATGGGCTCAGTTGGGGTTCTTATTGTAGCCGCTATTCGTCGCACAGGGATCAAGGTTATCGGTCATAGTTTTTATGAAGCAGTCTTATTGAATACACAGTTATTCCCCCTGATCATCTCCGGTTTCTTATTTGCGCGGTTCATGGCCCTCAGTGGACTACCCAAAGCGCTCCTCCAGTTAATAATCGATGCTAATATTCCGCCTTTGGCGGTAATGCTTGTGGTTATAATATTCTATCTGATTATCGGTTGTGTCTTAGAATTCATGTCTATGGCCGTCATTACCCTGCCTATTGTTTACCCGCTGTTGTTAGGTGTTGGATTTGATCCGATTGCGACAGTCATTATTCTTGTTTTTCTGTCTGAGATCGCCCTCCTTACACCGCCGATAGGTATGAGCGCTTTTGTTGTTGCAGGGGTAGCCGATGTCCCTCCCGAGGTCGTATTTCGGGGTATTCTCCCCTTCTTCTTCACAGGCGTAGTCCTGTTATGGGTCTTGGTGTTTTTCCCTGAGGTAGCTATATGGTTGCCGAATCTATTTTATGGGAGAGTTTCGTTTTAGTTACATTAATCATGCCTAATTATTTTTGTGAAATGGAACATCAGTATAATGTTGTTCCATGATCCACATAAAGAATCTGTCCAGTAATAGCTTTTGATACATCACTCGCGAAAAAAAGAATTGCCTCTGCCTGGTCCTCTACTGATGCTTCCGGTAGGGTTAAATCAATATGCTTGGCACATGCATCCGCAAAATCCTGGTTAAATAACTTGAATGCTTCCGGAGCATTTAACGGTGTTGGCGTCGGGCCTGGTGCGACTGCGTTGCAGCGGATTGCTGTCGGTGAATACTGAAGAGCAATGTTCTTGGTCATGCTGTTAACAGCTGCCTTGGCCGCACTATAAGCGATACCCGCAATCCCCTGGCTTCCGATAGAAGAAACATTCACAATTGAACCTTTTCTTGCCTTCTCCATATGCTCTAGTGCATATTTGCACATATAAAAAACAGAATACTGGTCGATCATACAGACCTCATTGTACCAGTCCTCTGTACACAGATTAATCGGCATATGTCTGTCGGCTATGCCCGCATTGTTGACCAATACATCAATCCTGCCGTATTTCTTGATGGTCTCGTCTATAATCCTTTTACAATCTTCCTTCTCTGATACATCTGCCTGTACTGCAAAAGCTTCTCCACCCTGCGCAGCGATTTCGGCAACAACTTTCTTGTTTTCAGCCTCACGCCTGCCGTTAATAACAACTTTAGCACCTTCTTTGCAGAAAAGTATCGCTGTTGCACGTCCGATACCGGAATTGCTGCCTGTTACAATGGCGATCTTGTTATCTAATCTTCCCATTTAGAACTTCCTCCTTTCTAGATTATGTCGAATATTGTATGAAATAAGTGATTGTTTCATGGGTGTTGGTTTCTAAGTCATTGCGATCTCCAATTCTTTCATGTGAGATGATTTTCGCAGGTTATTAGCAGAAATCTATCCATTTATTCAGTTTAAGAATTTGTATTGTCCGACTATCTTTGCTATCATCCATTTGCGCCAAATTCAATTAAGAAAAAGGGAGGAAAAAATATGATTAGACCGAATTATGAGTCGGATGCCGGAAAGCGCAAGAAGGTTCCGCCAGACGAATACGGGACCATTCCTCATATGTCTTTTGAAGAGTACTCTGAAAAGCTCAAGCATTGTCTCCTGATGAAGCGGGAAAGAGGCATCCTCGAAGCGAGACTTCATACCAACGGTGACAGCATGCAGTGGGGTGCTCCCGCTCACCAGGGCCTTCACTATTTTTTTGATTGGGCAGGCAGGGATCCGGACAATGAGATCATAATCTTGGGCGGCACGGGCAAGGATTTCACGAAGGGCATAGGCCGAATCGGACCAGATGGAAAATGGCTACCTGCTACCGAATTTGCGTCGGCACCGGAAGAGGCCTGGAAGATGTATAATTATCAGTATTACGACGGTACAAATGACATAGAAGGGCAGATCTTTGACGTCGAGGTTCCCACAATTGGGGTTTGGAACGGCGCCGCCTTTCACTCGGAGCTGACAATATTATGCGACATTACCCTCTGCACAGAGGACGCCTGGACAACAGATATGCATTTCCGCGTTAATATGGTTCCCGGTGACGGCATTCAGATCCCGTGGCGCGAGCTCATGGGCCGCAAAAGATTCGCGTATGCCGAGCTGACCGGCGAGATCATTACTGCACGAAAGGCGCTTGCCCTCGGTATGGTCAACGAGATCTGCCCTGACCTCGAATCCTGCTATAAGCGCGCCTGGGAGATCGCCGAGCTCATTATGCGCACCGGCACGCGAGTAACTCGACGCATCACTACCCAGATCCTTCGCAAGCCTTGGAAGGAAGATATTGCAAATGAGGTGCGTCACTCCTTCTCAACGGAAATGTACGTCACCGCCACCGAACATTCTCCCCACACGGTTAACTTCTGGCATTGGGCTCACGAAGAAGCCGAACTCGTTCGCAAAGCTGAGAAGAAAGGCAAGGTCATACGCCCCCGCGTCAACGGAGGCCAGGAGGAAGAGGAGATCAAATAATGATCTGCAGGAACTGATGGGTTTATAGAGAAAAAAAGAGTGAGTATCAAAATAGGAAGATGAGATAAGAAAATCGCACAATTGTAACAGGTGGTAATTCAGGTAGCCATTAGCCACGGACCTGGATGCGAGCCTTGTTAAGATCATGTGGGATAGCGGGCAAACCAGGGGGCAACAGAATAGACAAACATCAAACGGTACCGTTCGGAGAACCCGGTCTACTCACCAAAAGTTGGCCCTGCCGAGTTAAATTGTTTTTTGCCGCCTCACTTTCCCTCTCCACCTTCCTAAAATATTTTTACAGATAAGATATGGTAACTCGCCATTCTTTGACCCTACAACAGGGGATACAGATTGGCAATAAGCCCCGTATTATACGAATTTCGTCTATCTATAGTATTACATGGCAAATACAAAAAGAGCGAAAAATAATTGTCAGTTTTTACAAATACTTATGATTGAGAGTGTACATGCATTATGATATGGTAAGGGGCAAAGATGATGTAGTCCACCTTATCAGGCAGAGGATTGAGCAAGAAGAAATCTCCTTCAAAGGCTGGTTGGAAAAGCAGAGAGAGGGAAGAAAACGATGAGGGATGCAAAGAGTGTAAAAAATGTCCTTGTGGTTGGTTCGGGAGTAATGGGACATTCTATTGCTCAAGTATTTGCGAGTGCAGATCTTGACGTTGCTCTCGTAGATGTGGATGAGAAGGTGCTTCGCCGGGCCAGGAGCCTGATCGAATCCAGTTTGAAGACACTGGCGGATTTTGGAAAAATTCCCAAGAAGAAGATTCCCTCTATCCTTTCCCGTATCACCCCCTCAACAGATCTAAGGGAGATGGCCAGCGATGTGGATTTTGTCATAGAGGTCGTGCCCGAGGTTCCCAGGATAAAAAAGGAGGTTTTTTCACAGTTAGACGGGCTCTGTGCTCATGATACGATCATCGCCAGCAATACCTCGGGGTTAGACATCTTCAGTATGGTGGATGTGAAAAGGCCCGAACGCCTGGTCATCACGCATTTTTTTGCTCCGGCCCACATCATACCCCTGGTCGAGATCGTGCCTGGGGCCCGCACTTCACCGGAAACCATATGGTTCACTGTGAACCTTATGGAGAGGCTTGGTAAAAATCCGGTAGTGATGAAAAAGTTCGGGCCCGGATTTATTGTCAACAGAATCCAGAAAGCGATCGGCGAAGCTTCCTTTGAGATGATCGAGCAAGGGTTGGTTGAGCCCGAGGAGATTGATCGGGCGATCAAGCACAGTCTGGGCATCAGGCTTCCCATCGTGGGAGTAGTGCAGACCATGGATTTTAACGGCCTTGACGTGGTACTCGACACCATGAAGAACTACGGGAAAATCTATTCTTTCGTCGAGGAGAAGGTTAAGAAAGGTCGTCTTGGAGTCAAAACATCGAAAGGCATTTACGATTATGGGGGTCGCAGCGAATCAGAAATCCTCAAAAAACGGGACATACTTTTTCTCAAAATGCTCGA
>Ga0209427_10010525_pt1 | contig 10238 bp, 6 predicted proteins | sample DeeMarSWOR136_30_FD_187465 | JGI IMG/M metagenome (GOLD analysis project Ga0209427, IMG submission 187465) | Marine sediment microbial communities from White Oak River estuary, North Carolina - WOR-1-36_30 (SPAdes) (version 2) | ecosystem: Environmental > Aquatic > Marine > Intertidal zone >...
ACGCAATCTAAAGATTGCGGCTACAACGTCAAAACATAATTCTGACACACCCTCATAATGGAGAGGGGGGAGAATCTTTTGAGCAAATTTTGTTTGACTTTTGGTGAAAGAATTTGTAGATTCATTATGATAGTAGTTTTTAGCCATGTAGGTGAATAACATTTTTTTACACATGCTTCGGAGGGAAATTCATGGTAGACGTTCATATCGCCAGCAATGCAAACATAGCCAAGGTCACTCTGCATTCTGTCCTGGATAAACCCGGCATTGCGGCAGAGATTTTTGGAAAATTAGGGGCACAGGGTTTTAATGTGGAACTGGTGGTCTCAGGGATTCCCCACAAAGGACGGTCCGACATTTTATTTGCGGTGGCAGAAAACGAGTTGGATGCGATCAATGCGCTTTTGCAGAAGATGAAAGGCGAAATAGGTGCAGAGAAAGTCTCCCATACTTCGTCTGTAGCTTTGGTATCAATTGCTGGTCATCAACTGGCCCAAACTCCTGGCATCGCCGCAAGAATGTTTAATGCCCTGTCCAAAGCCGGAATCAATATTGAGACCATATCCACCTCCATGTCTTCGGTCAGCTGCATGGTGGCTGAGGATAAAGCCAAAGAGGCAGTGGAAGCCTTGCGCAAAGAATTCCAAGGATAGCCTGTTTTTCAAATTAGAGTCTCATATTGGTATCTCTTCCCAATAGATCCCTTGGCATTATCGTTTAGAAGTAGTGTTCTGTAAAATAAAATTTTTGGAAAAGTGGCCAAGAATGGATTTAAGATTGAAAGGAGGAGAAAGAGAAGATGGCAAAAGTTTGTGAGATTTGCGGAAAGAAACCTTTGTATGGACACAATGTCAGCCACGCGCACAACCTGGCCAAAAGGAGATGGGTACCTAATCTTCAAAGGGTGCGGGTGACCATCAAGGGAAAGCGAACCACCATCAATGTCTGCTCCAGCTGCCTGAAGGCCGGCAAGGTGGAAAGCCTGAGGTAAGAAAATTTCGGTCCCAAGCTCCTGACCTAAAGGGTTAGACCGGTTTTTTCGGACCAAAATGTCGCCTCAATCCTGCCGCAGGCTGCACCCTATCTTAACTATTAAATCAAATCTGTGTCGGGAATAGTTAGGGATGGTTTCCTAATTCTTGGTGATCAACTTTTCCTTCTTCAGTTTTTTGATCTCTTCTTTGGCTTTATGGTGAGAACCGAAGTAATCCTCGTGTTCCAAAGATTTCAAATAATGCTGATAAGCCTCCTCATATCTTTCCTGTTCATTCAAAGATAGGCCAAAAAGATAGTGGGCTTGGCTTTTTAAGGCGTCGGAATTACACTTATTTAAAGCGGTTTCAAAATCATTCTGGGCCTTTTCATTTTGACTTGAGGAGAGGCTAATCAATCCCGACCAGAGGTGACACTCAGCCCTTTTGTTATCACTAAGTTCGGCATAGAATTCATCCTGAATTTTGGACTTCAGCCGCTCTATTGGCAAGTGAGCCAGGCTGTCTTCTCCAAGATAGTGATAGTATTGAGCGCCTAAGAGTTGAAAGTTGAAATTCTGAGGGTATTTTTCGCACAGCTTCAAAATCAGCTGCAAACCCTCCTCTCTTTTTTCTTTCTTGTTTAAATAAATGAGCACTAATTCATAAGCGGCAAAATCTCCGCTATACTTTCCCCTCTCTTTTGCCAAATTCAATTCTCTAATCCCTCCTTTAACGTCCCCTTCAAAATTAAAAAGAGGAAGAAAGAAACGAAGCAGTTTGGGCAGAGTGCCGGCATAGTAATGATACACCCCCAATCCGTAGTAAACATCGAAACAATCCGGATTCAGCTTCTGGGTCTTTTCAAAATGTCTTTTGGCTTTTCTCGCATTTATGAAAGTTTCCCATTTGTCACCCGCATCCAGATAATATTTTGCCGTCCACCCATAAACTCCCCCCAGAAAAAAATTGGCATACCAATCGTCCTCATTCTTTTTAGCTAACTTTTTGGCAATCTTTTCAGCCTTACTGATATTTTGAAAGAAAAGAACTCTGTTTTTTTCAACATCTTTGCAATTTACCAAAAGTTGAATATAAACCACGGCTTTGAATAAGTATGGTCTTACGTCTTCTGAATTTTCTTGCCGAAGACTATCCAATAAAACTAAAGCGTTCGCATATTCAAAATTAAGAGCATAATCCACCGCTTGGCACAGCGCTTTGTCCATGTTTTCCTGAGATTTAGCTAAATGGAAGGTGTTGAGTGATAAAACCAGCGCAAATAAGAGAGCTTTCTTTATTTTCACGGTTTGATCTGGTTATTTGTCTGTTGCACCGAAGTAAGTTTAGATTTTTTAGCGTATGATTCCGAGATTTCTTTCGCCTCTTCAAATTCCCTCTTAAGAAATTCCTTGTTCATTCCGCTATCGACAATATCCCAGGGGAGAAGAGAACCAAAATCTCTCTCTTTGAAGATTATGGAATCCACATCCACCCCTGCTTTTCTCCAGGCCTGGGAAAGGGTCAAGTTCTCCTGAATGTGATAGAATAAACCTTCCCCCACCCTCCGATTTCCTACAGACAATATTCCCTGAAGTATCGCCTGCCTTATGCTTTTTTTCTCAAGATGCACCCTTTTCAAATTTTTGACTTTTGTCTCGATCCTTTTCATCTTTGATTTAAGCTCCTTGTCTCGATTCATGGCACACCATTGGAATGGAGTATTGGGTTTAGGGATGAAGGGATTGATGGAAAGTATGAGTCTTCTTTTGTGGTGGGGTTTAACCTTTATGGGATCCCCCTTATGGGTAGAGTGAGAAGTCTGTATATAAACCTTGTGAATCTCGTGGATCAAATCAACGATCCCATCAATATCTTCTTCTTCCTCGAAAGGAAGTCCAATTATGAAATATAATTTTAGATTATCCATGCCAGTCTCTGTCGCGGTCTTGGCTGACTTTAAAACATCCTCTCTGGAGATGTTTTTGTTGATCACCTTCCACATCTTATCCGATCCAACCTCCGGAGCAATGGTTAGGGTGCGCAAGCCAGAGTCGGTTAAAATCTTCATCAGATCGGGACTGATCTTATCCACCCTGAAAGAGGAGACTCCTATCTCAAGGTTCCTTTGATAAAGATCAGAGCAGATATTTTCTAAATCCGGATGATCTGAGATCAAAGATCCCACCAGACCGACATGCCGATTTTCTCCGATATGTTTTTCCACCTGCCTCAATATTGAATCTTTGTTATAAAGCCTGCAGGGTCTATATATGTATCCTGCGGCACAGAAACGACACCCCCGGGCACACCCCCTTCCTACCTCCACCAAAAGGGAATTTTTGAAGTGGATGTATGGAGAGGATATGGAAGAAAAGGTTTCGATTTTACTTACATCCGCCTTCCTTCTTTCAATCCGCCCAAAAATTCCTTTATTAATTTCCCTCTTTTTTACCTTTCCTTCGTGGTTATAAACAATATCGTAAAATTGTGGAACATAAACTCCCTTAATCTGGGAAAGACTGAAAAGCATTTCTTCTTTTGAGGTTCTTTTCTCTTTTGATTCGAAATATGTTCCTATGAAATCCGTTAATGCTTCCTCTGCCTCTCCAATCAACAGGCAGTCGAAGAAAGGTGCCATGGTTTCGGGATTTAAGGTGATAGCCACGCCCCCGGCAATTATCAATGGTTCGCTTATCTCCCTCTGAGAGGACTTTAGTGGAATGCCCGATATTCTCAAAAGCTTCAAAACATTGAGATAATCCAGTTCGAAGGGAATAGAGAAAGCGATAAGGTCAAAACTCCTTATATTAAGATCAGATTCTAAGGTTTTCACACCCCGATCAGTTGAAAAATCAAGCTTTTCATCAAACAACCTGGCAAAAAATCTTTCAGCCACCACCCCCTCCATCTGATTCAGCAAACGGTAAACGGTCTGGTATCCGAGATTGGCCATGCCGACTTCATAACTATTGGGAAATCCCAAAGCCACTCGAAGTGAAAAGGATTTTTTCCGTAGGGTGCCTTTCTCTGATGAAAGCAGCTTTTTCCTTGGCTTTAAAAAATCTTTTCCTATGAATCCTGTGGACATTTTTTCCTTTGAAACATACCGTGTTGATAATCCCAATTTATCTACCATCACGGACGATGTCAAACCAAAAGTGTATGATCTTTGCGTACACTGATGCGGTATGATCGGACTATTCTGGGAGGCAAATTTTTGCACCTTTTATCTTATCCACGCCTTCTCCACCTCCAGGGCGAATCTCTCCGTGCATGTTGGAAAAATTACCGGCGCGTAACTCATGGTCAACAGCTTTTTAACTTGAGAAATTTAGGCATTAGCTTGGTTGAATTTGGGCAGGGTGGGGGTAGGCGTCCATATGGACGTGGGTAGGATTTTTGCGTAGACTAAGGGGACCGTTGAAAAACCCCAAAACTGTAGTGGACGAGCTTGCTCGTCTGGCTTTTTTGACAATCTAAGTAGTTGGAATTCACAGAGATTTAAATTTCCCTAAAACCCGAAAAGCAAGCTTTTCCACTACAAAACCACTTTTTCAACAGTCCCTAAGGTCTGCGGCTACAATAAACCATGCCGTAGCCTGCTTCACAAATCCTTTTCTGTCAAGAAGCCCTTAGGAAGGGTTGACTTGTCTGACTATTACGTCATGCAAGATTGTCACCATAATTAGTTGATGACCTTAAGTTAGGTGCTGCGTTTTCTCTCCCTCCAATTCTTAAACCCCACACTCCGACATCACACATTTCGAACCTTGTCATACCTTAACCTTGGACGCATCCGTGTATGATTTTTCCCCCAGGAATGAAGAGATTAAAAGAATTGGGTTAATCCAGCAGAGGTCTTCAACCTTCTATTATGGAAAATTGGCTCTGTTCACCCCTACCCAGAACGAGGAATAGAGGATTAGGCTAAGGTATGAATAAAAAATCACCCCCGCTTTGAGGCGGGGGTGATTTCTTTTCCGGAAGTTCTGGTGGCAGCTTAATCCCAGTTGGAATTCTCAAAGAGACTCGGTCTGCACCACGGATCCCCATCTCGTCTTTCCGACGGATAGATGAAGCGCATGCAGTCCCAAGGTGGATCTCCGCCTTTGAACAGATAGTCGATTAGATATACAACGTCCTCGCTGTTCACCCAGTTGTTCCTATTGACGTCTCCTTGATCCACAAAAGGATGAGGCTCCGGTCCACCTTTATACAGATAATTGATCAGGTAGACCAGATCGCTTATATCCAGCGACGCCGACTCCAGCATATCCGAGGCATTGACGTCTCCTCTGTAGAAGCCGATGTATCTCAGCACCCGGTGCCACCATTGTGACCAGCTGAGTCCGTCGTTTAAGTCTCTTCCGAAGTCGACCCAGATCTCGATGTGCGGAATACCAGGAGTCAGAGTGATAGGTCCAGCCGTCATCAGCAGGGAGAAGTCCGTATCCGGCATCTCAGCAGCGAAGTAGCCAGGTCTGGTTATATAGTAATACAGGGAGTCCAGACAATAAAATTCAGGATCGGTATCGCTCCAATCACAGAAGCCTGCGCACGGCCAGACATACTGGTGGTTCCTGACCGCCACCATGTTATACATGGGATCGTCATAGAACGGAGCCTTGAACATCCCATACACCATGTTCGGCTCACCCGGCCAGTACTGCCACATCAGATTATGATCTGGATCTATCTCAACCCAGTTGTTGTAAGGATTGTTGCCACCGCCGACGTCCCAGTCCTCGAAGAACGAGATATACATATCCTCGATGGGATCACCTTCGGTGTAGTAGATCTTGATCTTGATGGAGAAGTCCGAGGGCATGATGATGGTATCAGGCGGGTCTCCAATGATCACGGTGTCGGCCTTATCGATTCCCACGATGATCACCGTGTCACGCTCACCCGGAACACCTATATGACCGCTTATCTCCTCGTCGCAGCCGAACTCTGAGAAGGCTCTATAAGCATTATACGGAGCGACAGCTGAACTGGTGTCGTCGAGGATCATATGGTAATCCGGGACAAAGCCCCAGAACACGCAGTTGTAAGCATCCAGAGCCATATGATCCATGTCCGTGGTGGCGATTATGAAGCTTCCATCGAACAACGGGCTGTTACCAAACCACAGGAAGTTATCCCGAGCATCGTTTCCTACTGCTCCGAAGTTGGTTGCCCTCTGCGCATTTTGATCCTTACCATCCGTACCGTAGAAGGGCACCATGGCCTCATCATACGGAGGACGGACAACCAAACTGACGTCCTTGGTCTTCACCTGTCCATCAGCTCCAGTGCCGCGCAAGGTCAAGATGTAAGTGCCATAGGACACCGTCCCGGCGCAGTTGAAATACAGATCGGAGGTGAATTCAGGTGTTCCGCCTGGAGGAACATAGTAGTAGGTCACGCCTGCAGGCAATGTGGCCGGATCGATGTCCAAGTCCACATTCAGAGCGTATCCCACGATCGGTGTCACCGTCACGTCAAACAGATCGGCATCCGCGTCTCCCGGTGCAATGTAATTTAGGCTCGGAAGCGCGGAGAGCACGAAAGTGGATCCCGGAGGGGCAGCCACACAAATCTCTGCCGACATGACCATATTGATGTAAATGCCGTAGTGGTCCAAGAAGGTCTCCCAGTAATTCGGATCCCCTGGCCACCAAGCTGAAACTCGATCAGAGTAAGGCTGGTCTGGATCGGTATAATCATCGAAGACGTGAGACAAGGTATCATTGGTTTGGCTCAAGTCAATCGCGTATCCTACGTGGAATTCCTGACCTGGGGCAAAATGAATGCCAGCTGGCCACGTCTCAACTATCTGGTAGCTGGGATAGGTCACCACATCGGCGTTGTCGATATGGAAGGAGGCTATGGCACCAAAGGGTGGATTGGGATCCCAGGGTAATGCGTTTCCATCATCCCACCACACGTACACGTCCGGGCTGGGAGTACCCTGCTTGTTGTAGAAGGCAAGCCTCACCTCATCCAATCTTCCACCATGGACCACCGGCAGGGTGAATCTCTGGTTCACATAATCCCGGCCAGAGGTCGAGGGATAAGCAAAAATCCAGGTAGGAGAACCGTAGTCAGCCAGAACAGCAGTTGCGGTGTCGCAAGGTTCCTCCTCACAGTCTGGATGATTGGTAAATCCGCTCACCCGAATGATGGGATATCCTACGTCATATGGAGATCCCCAGAAATCATAGTGCTCGTACCAGGTTTCAGTTGCAATCTTATAGAAGTAAACATGGCACCACTCAGCTGGATTTACCGTTGCGTCTTCGAAGAGTAGGCTGGGGGTTGTGTTAGGCACTCCTTCGAGATACTCTATACCGATGTAGAAGGGCTCATATACGCACACTTGCGGGTCAAGCACCACATGCGCCATGTCGCCGTAGAAATCGGTGATGGTGACCGGATACTCATAAATCTGTAACCCCGGTCCGTCGCAGCTGTCCTCTACCTCCAGATACACCTTGACCGCTACATCTATTTCCCCCAAGCTGGCGTAGTCGTAGAACAAAAGGTCCAGATCGTGGATCTTGTAAGGATACACCTCAGGCTCACAATAGTCCTCGGGATTGTAGTATTTTACGACCTGATCTCCCTCTTCAAATGCGTCGTTGTACCAAGCCAGAGCGCCCACATCCTGCTGCATGTCGCACACGATCGGGCATTCCTCGGAAGCGCAGGTGCCTATAGCTCTGAGAGACATATATCCCTCAGGGCTGGTCCACATGTCTTCCCACGGTACAAACGCACCGCCCTGAAATACCCACTGGGAGCAGTCAAAGGCGTAATCCTGGTTGGTCCACAATGCGCAGGGGAGATAGTAACCTGGGTCGTGATTGAACTCCAGGGCAAAGAAGAAGGGACCGTCCACGCAGAGCACCTCGGGCAATGGGAAGATCGTCCAGGTCATCCATTGGTCAAAGTTGGTGATCTCCCAGGAGAGCATCTTCTCCTGTGGACCATCACAGGGATCGCCAGTGGAATTATATATGTGGAAGATGTAATCCATATAGGCTGCTTCTTGATGGTTGTAGATCAGTGCCTTGATGGCGTCCACATAGAAGGGATAAACATCCGGACCACAGCCAGGACACAATTCCTCCGGATCGAAGTACATCAGCTGCATGTCGCCGACAACCCAACCGCTCCAGAACCAGGCCCATGACTCGTTGTCACGCGCCATCTCACATGAATCAGTCAGCTCCACAACAGTCAGGGTCGCAGTAGCCTTTGAGCCGTTGACGTCAAAAACATAATCGCCCGACGGGGTGGAAGCATCGGTCTGGATGGTGATGGTCGCTGAAGTCGCAGGATCAACGACCGGATTGGGAACTATGGTGGTAACGCAGCTCGGACATACAGGATCAGGTGTAACCGTCAGGAGACACTCGGTCTGCTCGCCCTGGAAGTACACGTTCGCCGTAAAGACGCCTGCATCTCCGGGAAGCACCGACACCGATGGCGGAACAACGGAGGTCACACCGCAGGTATCGCCCTCGGTCGGGCAGTCGTTCTGCGGCGAGACGTAGCCGTCCGACCACAGCATCATCGGGCCAGGCCATTCATATATGGCTACCAGATCCTCCCAGCCGGCGCCATAATCATTGTAGCTACGGCATACGGCAGTTGGGTTATCCTCGGAGACAGCGTCCGCACCCGAGCCATACAGATCGGTGGCGATGTAGATCACCGCAAAGTAGGGCTCGTAGACACAGCACTCCTCTGTCAGGGGCATACCGAGGGCCCAGTGTCCGGCATCGGGAATGTCGACCGTATATAGCGGAGTGGCACATTGCTCCATAAAAGGAACAGGACAATCTGGAACGGTCCAGTCGGCGTTATAGACAAATCCCTGGACGTCGATGGAGATTGCAGCATCCACAATGATGTTGAAGCCCACATCTGCGACTAAAAAGGGCCAAACAGCGGTGCAGCCGAACTCCTCAGGATCCTGGTAGTTGGCGTAGTATTCTAAGCCCCAGAACCAGTCCCCAATGGAATAGGCAGCGGATCCATACAGGTCGCAAAAATCTTTGCCACCGGCTCTATTGATCTCACCTGTCAGAGGTCCGGCCGCCGTGAAGCTTGCGCTTTGCTTAGTCCCTTTCAATAGAGTTGCACTCTGCTTCTCGACCGTCCCAGGCTCTGGCACAGAGATAGCACTCTGCTTGTCAAGATACTCGGGTTTCTCGTATCTCACCGGTGCGGGTTCATCAACGACTGCCTTCCTTGCGGCCAAAACCAGCGAGAAGGTGACCAGCATCGCTGCTACCACAACCAGAACTACAAAAAGTTTTTTGTTCATAATATTGCTCCTTTGAAACAAAGGTTAACGCAAAGAGGTTTGGTTTACTATGAAACCAAATTATTTTTTTAAAGACATCGCCTCCTTTCAATTCAATCTTCCTTCACTGCTGACTTCTCCCCTTTTACCTCCCACCTCAACGGCCAAACATGAACTTAGCCAACAAGAAAGAGATTATCTTTTTGCTCGAAAGAAGGAACCGGGTCCTGACGCAAATGTTTTCTGAAAGGGACAAACTTCCCCTCTCACTCTTTTTATCGGCGTCAAAACCGCCCTAATCAGAGCTAACTTTACTTTTATAGGGGTAATAACCAACCTTTTTCCAACTTGCGAGATCTTCTCTCGCCTATCTTAAATATAACTGTAACTGAAACTTTGTCAAGAAAAAAATGCAAAAAATGTGTATTATTTTAATAATTCTTCTCCAACCTTTTTACAAAGTAATCCATTGATTGACAACAGATTAAATCAAAAGGTCTGATTTTTTCTTGCCGCTGTTCATTTTTTCAACACAGCATACTTTTCTTTTTTTTCAAAAAAGGCAGAATTTTTCTGCTTTGCGGCCTGATCCGCCATTTCCCCATCTCCATCGTAGGCAGCGGAGGAGATGGGGGGAGAGATTCTGCCGTTGTGCGGGATACCTTGCCCCGCAACAACTCCAAAGTTCAAGATGATAGCCTCGGAGCTAACAGGCAAGTCATCTCCTTCTCAACAGCCTCATCGCCTCCTTATTGTGCGGATTCAATTCTCGTGACGTTAGGATGGGGGACACATCCCCCTCATTGTGGAGACTCAACTGAGGAAGAACAAAATTTCACTTTCTAATCCCCCTTTAATTCCCCCTTTATAAAAGGGGTGTATAGACTGGGGACATAGGTAACACATGTTCGGAGACATAGGTAACAGTTATATTGGCATGATGGTTAACTATGGAAAGGAGCCAATCA
>Ga0209427_10010526_pt1 | contig 10238 bp, 10 predicted proteins | sample DeeMarSWOR136_30_FD_187465 | JGI IMG/M metagenome (GOLD analysis project Ga0209427, IMG submission 187465) | Marine sediment microbial communities from White Oak River estuary, North Carolina - WOR-1-36_30 (SPAdes) (version 2) | ecosystem: Environmental > Aquatic > Marine > Intertidal zone >...
TGCAGATAAATGTTGAAATCATGATGGTAATCTTTCATGAGTCGAAAGATTACCTTAATATCTGGAAAGTATTATTAGGGGGTAACGTTTTTTACCGGTGGGTGGGGTCAGTCTATATCCTTATTAAAAGGTCTTCCTGGGCTAAGAATGCTACAAGTAGGCTGAAATCAGCCTTTAGGCGTGGCGAGGGTAGACAAACCTAGTAGTTATCACCGCTACGTCATAAGCGTCTCAGCCTGTCAGGTCGCCTACAAGGTGTCACATATGCATCAAAAGCATTTTGGGAATAACAGGAGTTTATACCAAACATTCCGACGTATTAGAGATTGTTACTATTATATCCACGTGTTCATCCCGATGTTTGTTCAATGGTAGATAAAATTATATTTAGAAATGTTTTAGGGCAATTAGAGGCGCCTAGCTTTTTACACTAGGCGCTTTTACCTTTGATCTCCTCGTTGCTTATGGCAATTTTTCTTTACTCTTTACTTTGTATCTTTTCTATAGCCTTCTTTAAAAAGTCTTTTACGGATTCATGCTTTTCATTTTCAAAAGCTTGAGTGAGGTGTTCCACAATCTTCGCATTTCCTATCTTCCCAAGTGCCAATGCTACTTCTTGCCTAACAAACCTGTCCTTATCCTTCAATATTGGAATAAGTGAATCAACTGCTTTTTCGTCCATTATCGTACCGAGTGTTTCTACTGCAAATCTTCTCTTACTACTATCTTTATGGGTTAGATCTTTGATAATTTCTGTTATGTCTTTCATCATATTCTCCTACTAATCAAGCATAATTATACCATATTTCAAGAGTATCTTACTTATTATAAAGAAAGTAAATAAGCGCCTTCTCTTATTTGAGCATTGACAAAACATACTTGTCTCAATAGACTAGATTGTAAATACTCATCAAACAATACGCGAATTGGATGGATCATTTGGGGAGGCTATAACATGGAGGTAAAGGAAATTGAACAACTAAAACCGATCATTGAGCTTTCTCTCAAATCTACCTATGGAGAACCTATACAGGATATCGAACTACTCAGGGCTACTCAAATACCTATTCTTGATGAGGAGAAGGAACTCTGGCGTACAACTGTAGGATTCAATAATGGTACGACTAAATATGAGGTCTCAATTGATATTCGTATTGCTGATGGCACAGTAATAAGAACAGAAGAAATAGTAAAGCAACCTCTGACCAAATAGGGAAATCGTTAAAAATATACCCATCTCCGTATAGCACTGCGTAAAAATTCCCTCCTATGTATGAATGTATGATAGCTTTTTAGCTACTGTATGGTATCTGTCCTTCACCAAGCTAGGCTGTTATGTACGCATGAAAGGGCAGACATTCCGGTGATCTCATGAAAGTAGTATCTTGTTGAGCCAGTTGGTAAATTGTCGAGTATGTTCTTTGGCTAACGTGTAGTTGGCTCTCGCTGACCTAAAGGCCCCATATATGAGAGTGAATAGTAAATACTTACAGACGTGATCGACTGTCAATCTGTGGAATCCTCCGGATTTTTCTTCTCCTCGGGACTTCTTTCTTCAGGAGCTGGCCTATCCGGTTCTTGCAAAGGGCTAAACAAACGCGGATCTTCCATATCTGGATTCTTATCGGCAACTCCCACTTCCTCAGGTTTCTTCTTCTTTTCTTCTTCAGAAGAAAGTTCCGTATTCATTTGATCTTTGGGTATTTTCTGTGCTTCATCTTTGGTAGCCATCACACTGCCTCCCATAGACCTAAGCTAGCCAAGCGCGGATAAGAAGCACAATCGTTATCGACGCTATTTCAGCTAGAAAATACCAGGTCGACCATCGCAGTTCCTGTACTTTCTTCTTCATAACAGTTGCGTTCCATTCATAGGCAGAAATAAACTGTGCTATCAATCTGCGCTTTGTGAATTCCGGCTGTTCAAAAAGGTAGACGTCCCTGAGGGGTCTAGGTTCGGGATCTCTGAAGTAAGGTCTAACAATCCAGCTTCGAAGAGCCGTGAGTATGGTTAATAGGTAGAAGATAATAGGTACCGAAAACAGCAGAAGCACCCAAGCGTTAATTGCTCTCCCAATAAGCGCAGCCTGTGCGGCAGCACCTATGCCAATTACAATACTTGAGATGAAAAGGAGATTGCTTGTCTTACCATCTAAGGAATCGACCTGTCTTATCTGAATATCAAGCTTGTCCTTTATCTCAGAATAGACAATGTCTAAGCTTGGTGGAGCGGGTTCCCCCACCGCCTCGTCAACTTGCGGTAGTGCTTCATCTTGTGTCGTTTCGGTCATTGTTCAGCAATTTTATCAGAATTGATAATAATAAACAATTGATAGTTATTACCGAGCCTCCGATCTGCATTTCGTTAACAAGACAGCCTGCTACGCAGGAAGTGACGAGCATGGCCACCGAAAGTGCGGATTTATTGCTTTATTAATAAAAAAGTAACTTGAATAGGTGAGGTGTGCCCAAAATTAGGTAGTTGAGATAAGCTGTTAATACAATAGAGCCAGATTATGAGACCCGGGAAGTTGGAAATGACTACCCGGGTTAATTGTTAATTATCGGGTGAGTGGGATAGTGGGTTGAGGTAGAATGCTAAAGTCACATGTGTCGGTTTTCTGGTCATAGTGCAAGAGATATAAACATCCCGATGTTTGTTCAATGGTAGATAAAATTATATTCAAAAATGATTTAGGGCAATTAGAGGCGCCTAGTAAAAAAGCTAGGCGCCTTTATATTTCCTGCTAACAGAACGCGGGAAAAGCCAAATAGAGAAAATTAGTCAGGTGCAATATAATTCCCTTTACCGACAGTTGCTGAAATACGTTGGGCTAACCTCTCTGTAAATGTTGGATTAGATATATGACTAGAAAATGGCCTAATTTCAGTAGTCAATTCATCTTGTTTCCAAAATATCGTCTGGTACTGGCTAAGGTCAAAGTGTATTCTTCTCTTTGAACAATCATCATCTCTGCAAGTCTGTATAACTGTCTTTCCCAATCCATAAGCCATGCCGGCTTCCCAATAAACACCACCTCTTACACCTCGAATAACCTTGGAATTAGCTTGATCATCAATTTCTGGGGAACAGGTAAGGTCTAATATTAGAAATCGTGCTCGTCGTATGAATTGTATTACTTCATCCATTACGAAGTCATTGAAATCAACATCGTCGATAACTATTGGTTCGTAGCCACATACAGTAATGGCTTTTTTAACAGATTCACGGTAGTTGTCCAAACTAGGATCATACCACATAGCTATAAAAGCCAAATCACTAGAGTAACTAGGTTTTAAAATGTTATCGATACGTTGCCAACCCTTAGCAGTAATCCTAATATGCTCATTAGGATGAGAAGGCTCCGACCGTAAATACTCAAGTTCGGCAAGTAGCCTATTTAATCCCTTTATTTCTTCATAATTCTTGCCGGCGATATCTGAAATCAATGTAGGATGTTGGATAGCTTTTACTATTTTATCGTAATCATCCCCAACTATATCAGCATACGCTTTCAGTAATCTATCTAGTTTTTCATTAACTGTTTGCGGGAAACCCATGCTACTTAAGTTTTTAAACCAATCTTCCTTGGAGAAGTTGGTACTAATGAAAGGGACGTTATTTCCATGCTTGTTTTGGAGTCGTATCCATGCGCTGATAAGTTGCTTGGAACCATAGAGTTCCTGATTTGTATCTGCTAATTCTTCCAATACGTATTTACCACATCGAGGGCAGTCATAGATTAAAGCGTCGTATTTCTGATGGGTCGTCGGGTCTGTTACTAGTTCACTTGAACATACAGGACATTGTATATCAGACACGATATCCTTACTCCTTAAACAATAATAGTGATAAGAAAGCAATACTATTATATAACCACAATGTGTCCTTGTATAGGCAAACATACAATCATTACAAAAATACTGATTTGGATAATATTAATATACTAAATTGGTTTATTGGCATTGGTAGTAATAATACTCATAGCTTCCTTACCGCTCGGCTAATCGTAAGTACAAGAAATCAGACATGTCGATGTTTGTTCAATGGTAGATAAAATTATATTCAGAAATGATTTAGGGTAATTAGAGGCTGCTAGTGAAAAAAGCTAGGCGCTTGTACATTTCAGTAATAGGGTTGAATTCGAACCAACAACCAAGAAGGTCAATAGGGATGTGGGACTTGTTTTACTCCCATATGAACAATGACATTACCATTAAATAAGCTATGTGTTGAATCATAGCCCAGTAAACAGTTCTATCTCGTTGAACTTGCCAACCCCATGCCATTCCACCGATAAAGGTAACTATTGTAACAGCTATAGCACCAGGTATTGGAGCTTTAGTAAATGCTAATGGAACGTGCCAGAGGGTAAACAGTATAGCATGTACAAATACTGCTGTTAAATTTTTTGTTTTAAATATCCTGATTAATACAGGTAACAAAGAAGATCGAAAGAATAGTTCTTGAGCAACACCGCTTGCTGGAGAATAAATAAGTACCGGTAACCAACTCCATCCTACCCATTTACCAGTCATTAGGATTGGAATTAGAGCTAATGTAAAAGAAATTAATACCACTAAACCTGGCTTTGAAATTGGTGCTAATCGTAAGTAACATTGTTCTGGAGTAAAACCGGCAATTAACAATACAGTAATACCAATTATGCCTGGGATTAGTTCTATATTGGCTGAGATGGTATCACTAGGGTGAAGTGTGAAAATCGTGGTATAAGCAGCCCATAATAAGATGATGGCAACTAGAACGAAATATAATCTAGTGCCAGTTAAAATATACTTAGTATCAGTTTTCACTTTGTGGTTACTTCTGAAATGGAATAAGATTAGTTTGTTATTATAGATAGGTTATATTGTAATGATATAATATCGAGAAATATAGTACATGGCAAATGTTGCATAAATTCAGGATTCAAATAAACAAGCCCCCAAACGAAGTGTTTGCCTTCTTGTGTAATAAGGATTCTTATAAACAACAGAATGGTTCACCAGTACTACTCCTTGAACAAACAACTCCAGGAGCAATTACTGTAGGTACTCGTTATCGCGAAATCGTCCAGATGATGCCGTTTATTAAGAGTGAGATACTTTCTGAGGTTACAAGATATGAACCTAGTAGCGTACTAGAAGAGGAATGGGCTGGTGCCCTTTTAGGTTAAGAATGCCGATGTTTGTTCAATGGTAGATAAAATCATATTCATAAATGATTTAGGTTAATTGGAGGCGCCTAGTGAAAAAGCCTGGGCGCCTTTTAGTTAGCAGAGTATTGACAAATCAGGAAAAACGGTATTAGCATTGTCCGTATAGGAATAATATAACCATAGGTAAATTACATACCGTAGTCTAATTTCGCAAGGTTAAGGAAATGAAATAAAGGGCACTGGAACCGCTAAATAGGATGGCGGTGGCTGGTGCCCTTTTTTATTTGGTAATATCCTGGTAAAGGAGGATAAAAATGTGGAAGAAAATTCTTACTATGTCTCTGGTGCTGGTTATGGTTCTTTCCTTCACTGCGTGTGCACAAGAACCCTCAGCACAAGACATAGTCGATGGCGTAATTGAATCCTTCGACAACATAAGAACATACCAATTTGATATGGATGAGACCGTTGATATGACCCTTGCGGATGAGAGGGAGGCCACTTTTGCACTAGGCTACAGTGGCACCGTAGATGTTGAGAATAGACAGATGAGAATGGAGATGACTAATGAGAGAATACTGGAGACTGGGCAACGTGAATTGGGGTATGGAGCGGAGATGTATATTATTGATGGCATGATGTATACGAAGCCGGAAGACCCGGAAATAGAGGAGCCCGTGTGGATGAAGGAGGAGACACCGGAGGAATGGTGGGAAGAATCACAACAAATGGGGTGGGGTGAGTCTCAGATAGAACTCCTTGAAGCAGCACAGGTGCAGGTCATAGGCAGCGAGAGCATAGACAGTATAGACTGTTATGTCCTTGAGGTAACGCCAGATTTGGAGCAGCTCTGGCAACTATATAATCACCTGGTATTTCACGGAGCACCAGATGTCACCGAAGAATATATTCAGGAAGTAATTCGTAGCTTCTCCGTAAAGCAATGGGTCGCCAAGGACACATATTTCTTAATCAAGGCAAAGATAGATATAGCTACGGAATTTCCCCCTGAAGAGCCAGGTCCATCGTCAGTGGATATAGCCATGGTCCTGCTATCCTACAACTATAACCAGCCAGTTACTATCGTCCTACCTCCGGAAGCTGAAGAGGCAACTCAGTTACCGCCTCCGCCTCCACCTCCGCCAGCACCAGCACCACCTCCAGTACCACCCGAGACCGTTATTGCCTTCCCTGATGAGAATCTGGCGGCAGCTATAAGGGATGTGCTGGGCACGCCGACGGGCGATAATATAACGGCAGCTGAACTGGCTACGCTTACGATGCTGGATGCCTCTAAGTATGGCATTTCCGACCTTACCGGTATTGAGTATTGTGTGAATTTGAATAACCTCTTCCTCGACAGTAACCGGATAAGCGACATTTCTCCCCTTGCCAGCCTCACCAGCCTGTATTGGCTCAGCCTTAGGGGGAATCAGATAAGCGATATCTCTCCCCTTCAAAACCTCACCAGCCTGCATGGGCTCGCACTTGGCGATAACCAGATAAGTGATATCTCTCCTCTCTCCTCACTCGTTAACCTGACCAACATTTACATCAGGGGGAACAAGATAAGTGATATCTCACCTCTCTCCTCACTTACTAACCTGAATCAGCTTAACATTGGAGGGAACCAGATAAGCGACATCTCTCCTCTTTCCAACCTCACCAGCCTGACTTGGCTCAGCCTTTACGGTACCCAGATAAGCGATGTCACGGCTCTTGCCAATCTCACTAGCCTGACTTGGCTCGACCTTGAACATAACGAGATTAGCGACATATCCCCCCTTCGAAACCTCACCAGCTTGACTGGGCTCCGACTTCACGAGAACCAGATAAATGATATCTCCCCCCTTGAAAACCTCACCAGCCTGACTGACCTCTGGCTTTTGGATAACCAAATAAGCGACATCTCCCCCCTTGAAAACCTCACCAGACTGTATGCACTCAGCCTTGAAAAGAATGAGATTAGTGACATCTCTCCTCTTTCCAACCTCGCCAACCTGACTGAGCTCTGGCTCTGGGATAACCAGGTAAGTGACATCTATCCCCTTGCCTCCCTGACCAGCCTGGCTAAGCTCGGACTTTGGAATAACCAGATAAGCGACATCTCACCGATTTCCAACCTAACCAACCTGTATACGCTCAGCCTTGAACATAACCAGATAAGCGATATCTCCCCCCTTTCCAACCTCACCAAACTGACTGAACTCTGGCTTTGGAATAACCAGATAAGCGATATCTCCCCCCTTTCCAACCTCACCAAACTGACTAAGCTCCGCCTTAACAAGAACCAGATAAGCGACATTTCGCCACTGGTGGAGAATAGTGGACTGGGTGAAGGAGACGAGATGTGGCTTAAAGATAACGAACTAGACCTGACCGAAGATTCGGAAGACATGGAGAATATTATAGACTTGGAAGATAGGGGGGTGATAGTTCACTACGAGTAGTGAGCGTAATTGAGGAGTGGGCGTATATCGAGAGTCACACCGACTCCAGTTGAACAATCGTCTGTAATGTGCTCTAGCCAACAATTGCTTGGTGTGTCTCCTCATTGCACATTCTGACTTTTTGTTACATCCGCACGCACAGGATTTCATCCCTATTTGAGAGTATTGACAAACCTCAAAGACAGGACTAAATTTAAGTTCAATCAAAACGAAGGCAAGATGAAAATCAAAGAGGCTATACTTATAGGACTGGTTCTCCTGCTAATGGTTTCGCTTACACTTCCGCTGGGCTGCACTAAAGCGCCTGACACTGTTACCTTCCCTGACGAGAACCTGGAAGCAGCGGTAAGGGCTGCTCTTGGCAAGCCAGCGGGTGAGGAAATAACGACTGAGGAACTAGCTGAACTTACCACGCTGGGGGCTGAGAGTAAGAGCAGCGGTATTGCCGACATCTCTGGTCTGGAATACTGCATCAACCTGACCTGGTTAGGGCTTTGGGAGACTCAGATAAGCGACATCTCTCCCCTTACCAACCTCACTAACCTGACTGTGCTCTACTTTTTGGAGAGCCAGATAAGCGACGTTTCCCCCCTCTCCAACCTCACTAACCTGACTGTGCTCGGACTTGGGGGGAGCCAGATAAGCGACATCTCCCCTCTTTCCAACCTCACCAGCCTGACTTTGTTGGAGCTTAGGGGGAACCAGATAAGCGACATCTCCCCCCTTGCCAACCTCACCAGCCTAACTGAGCTCTCCCTTGCTAAGAACCAGATAAGCGACGTCTCTTCCCTTTCCTCCTTGACTAACCTTACTTGGCTCTATCTTGATGAGAACGAGATAAGCGATATCTCCCCCCTTGCCAACCTCACTAACCTGACTGGGCTCATTCTTAGGGGGAACCAGATAAGCGACGTCTCTCCCCTTGCCAACCTCACTAACCTGATATTTAGTCTCAATCTTTGGGGGAACCAGATAAGTGACATCTCCCCCCTTGCCAACCTCACTAACCTGCATCAGCTCAGACTTAGCGAGAACCAGATAAGCGACATCTCCCCCCTTGCCAACTTCACCAACCTGATTGAGCTCAGACTTAGCGAGAACCAGATAAGTGACATTTCACCACTGGTGGAGAACAGCGGACTGGGTGGAGGAGATGAGGTATGGCTTGAGAACAACAACCTTGACCTGTGGGAAGGCTCGGAAGACCTGGAGAATATCAGATCTTTAGAGGCTAGGGGGGTAGTAGTTCATTACTGAAGTGCCTATACAGTAGCTTAAAGGGGAAGACAGGCTCTTAAAAGACTAATGTGCAAGTGGTCTCCGCTAATTACACTTTCTGGTTTTAAAAAGGCTCCGAGACGTCTGTTTGTGACACATGGAGAATCTCCAGTAGCCACGTATTTTGGTAGATTCGTTAACGAAAAGACTGGCTGGGAGACATCTGTACCAGAGTATCTTGATGAGGTGACCTTAGAATAAGTTTGATATACCACTTTGCATTGAACAATAACAAGTATTACTTTCCAGATAGGATTGAGCTTATCTAGTACCTTAATAATTTTGAGAATCGTTATTCTGGAACCCTTACCAGTAGAACCAAGGTATCACCAATTTTCACAATTTCATCTCTGACACTACCAAAAATCCAACGACTTATGCTGGGGCGACTTCTTGTTGCCATGGCCAACAGATCAGCATCAATTTTACTGGCAACTTTAATAATCGTTTCGGCTGAGTTGTCCATCTTCACCTTTGCTGCCACGGTGATACCCTTACCCTCTAGCAGGTTAGCCAATTTTCTAAGGTGTCTTCTGGCTTTCGCCTTGATTGAGTTCATCTTTTCTTTACTCACAGGCACATGGCTGAAATCCTGTGCACCCGCATAATATTCGTAAGCTTGCTCTACTAATTGGAGTAGCGTGACCTCCATGTCGAGCTTGGAAGCAAGCTCCTCAACATAAGGGATTACCACTTCACCTTCCGCTGTACCATCTAAAATGACCAGAGCTTTACGTAGTATTTTCCTCCCCCCCATACCAGTTTCGGCATCATCAGTGGTGATAAGTGCCACTGGGCATAAGGTTGCACTTACTACTTTGTCGGCTACACTTCCCAAAATCCATCGCTTAAGAGCGGACCTCCCACGAGTCCCCATTATTATCAAGTCAACTTTTTTCTTATCGGCATAGTCTACAATCTGCTCTGCCGGGTCACCAGTTACGATTACAGATTTAACCTTGATTGCTTTTTCTTTCATAGTCTTGGCCATCTCCTGTATGTAAAACTGGTGTAAGTGGTGATATTTGTCTTCATCTGATTCGCTACCAAATAGCAAAACTGATATCAGGATTATCTGAGAGCTTATCTTTCTGGCCAGTTTCTCAGCATAGGGCAAAGATTTCTCAGCCAGCTTAGAGCCATCTAACGGGACAAGAATTTTTTCATACATTTCTCCCACCTCCCCAATATGATTAAGGCTTGTACATTAAACATACCTAAACCATATCACAATTAGTTGACCTGACTGAGCACTAGCGTAGCATAATGTTATGAATTTCTACAAATAACTTCTAAAAGAGGAAGGGAGCCCCCGAAGAGGCTCCCTCTCTTGATAGCTTTGACCAAGAATA
>Ga0209427_10010527_pt1 | contig 10237 bp, 10 predicted proteins | sample DeeMarSWOR136_30_FD_187465 | JGI IMG/M metagenome (GOLD analysis project Ga0209427, IMG submission 187465) | Marine sediment microbial communities from White Oak River estuary, North Carolina - WOR-1-36_30 (SPAdes) (version 2) | ecosystem: Environmental > Aquatic > Marine > Intertidal zone >...
GCTTTCGCAGTTTTGATGGTTTTCATCGTACTCAGGAAACTGGTCTGCACGAACTGTTACTACTACGGCAAATGGTGCGCCATCGGCTGGGGTAAACTCTCCGCTTTGTTTTTCAAAAAAGGCGATATTGAAAAGTTCGGTACAAGTGCCGGCGTGAAAATTGCTCCCCTCACCTACGGGCTTTTGACTTTAATCCCGCTTGTCTTAATTATTATTTCAATTTACCGGGAGGCAACAGCGGTTAAATTGGCAGTTCTTGTTCTTCTAATTTTAATTTCAATTTACAGCGGGACTCTTGGCAGGAAAAAGGCATGCTTGAGGTGTAAGATGAGGTTGATTTGCCCCGGGTGCGCGGTGAAAGAATAAAGGATAACAGGATATAATTAATTAAATACAATTATTTTGCAGGCGTCATTTCCTCAAGTTCGGGAATTATGAATTCTTCATCAATTTTCGTTAAAAATTTCAGGCTGTAGTATCTGAAGAACACAGGGATCGGGAGCATTGCAAGAGTCATCAGGTAAACTAAAAGCAGCACTGTTGCAATAAGGACAATTATTGCAATTGCAATACAAACCGGAAGCATTGCACCTGAGCAAATGCCGGATATTCCAACGGCGGCACCTATCGCCATCGCTAAAAGCACGATAATTACGCCGGGTATTGCAAGAATCAAAAGCACAATAATTGCGATAATAAACCCAAGTATAGCAGATGCTATTGCAAGGATGATCTTCATAATTATATACATTATTACCTGACCGATGTTTTTTCTTAAAATCGAAACCAGGTGTTTCCAGCCCCCTATAACGCCCCTGCCTTTATACATGTATGGGACGACAAAATCTATTGTGAATGATGATATAATCATCATAAGAATTGCGAGCAAAATTAGGGCGAAGATACCTAACATCAAAAATATCCAGAATCCTGCCCCGAAACTCCAGCCGAAAATAAAATAATAAATTAATACCGGCAGGATTATGCACAATAGAAATGCTATAACGATTGCAATCTCAAAAAGAAGAACCCGAAAGCCCTTATCCATGTATCTCTTGAAGCCTGCCACTATTTCTACCTTTGATTTGATGACCGATTCCAGGAAAACAAAGTACATGACCACAGAAACATACCACAGTAACAGGATGATTAAAATTAAAATTCCGATTATAACCGCAATAAGCCCGATATTGTCCATAACCCAGAGGTTAAGATTATCAAATGACTCGCCAAAATTAGCGTCATTGAAATCTCCGCCGCTCGTGTTGTAATTACCGAAATTACCTCCTCCTCCGCCGGAACCCATGAGAAACGCGACCAGAGCGAGCTTTAACCAGAACTTCAGGTTGAACGGCTTGAATAACAAATTAATGGTTTTATTCGCCGCGGGCTCTATTGAATCAATTGCATGCAACGACATTTTATATATAAAATTTAGTTGTAATATTATATAATTATTTTAAATCTTATTAAATAAGTTGAAAAAATTTAGAATTTAAGAAAAATTTCTTTATTTAAGAAATCAATAAATCCGATTATTGAAAAATTGACGAGAAAAATTTATATAACCCGGTAATCTAATACTTAAAAAATCAAAGAAAATGAATCTGAGCGAAACGATAAAAAACCGGCGGAGCATAAGAAAATTTAAAGATATGCAAATTGAGGATGAAAAAATTACAAAAATACTTGACGCCGGGAGGTGGGCTCCTTCGGGCTTAAACAACCAGCCGTGGAGATTTTACCTTCCGGGTAAAGCAGAAAAGGAAAAACTTGCAGGATTTACAAAGTATTCACATGTCATAAAAAATTGCGCATCCTGTATTTGTGTTTATCTTGATAAAGATTCAGTGTATGACCGGACAAAGGATGTTATGGCAGTTGGCGCATGTATTGAAAATATGCTCCTTGCAGCAGTTGAAATCGGGATGGGAAGCTGCTGGCTTGGAGAGATATTGAACCGGAAAGATGAGGTTAATGAATTTTTAAATATTTCAAAAAATTATGAGTTGATGGCAGTAATTGCCCTCGGCTACGGCGATGAAAATCCCGCATCAGGGAGAAAACCGCTGAGGGAATTGATTATTGGAAAATAAATTGAAATTTTAATTAATTAAACTTTAATTTTTCACAGCACATTGTTAAATTCCTTGCCCTTGTTGAAGTATTCAATCAGCCCGCCGTCATTTAAAATTTCCATCATGAACCCGGGGATCGGGCTTGCATCAAGTGTGATTTTCTTTGTCTCATTAACTATTTTTCCTTTTTGAAGGTCAATTAAGATTTTGTCGCCTTCATCAATTTTTTTTGCTTCCTCGCAAATTATTACCGGAAGACCGACATTAATTGCATTCCTGTAAAAAATTCTTGCAAATGATTTTGCAATAACGCCTGAGATATTTGCAAATTTTATCGCGAGAGGTGCCTGCTCCCTGCTTGAGCCGCAGCCGAAGTTTTTTCCCGCGACAATAAAGTCCCCGGAAGAGACCTCATTGTAAAAACCAGGGCGGGCGTCTTCAAGAACATGTTTTGCAAGTTCTGCCATATCCAGTGTTTTGAACTTGTATTTGCCCGATATTATCAAATCGGTATTTATATCATCTCCGAATTTAAATGCTTTGCCTTTCAGTTTCATAATAAAACTTAAATTTAATTTTTAAAAAATTAATTGCTTTGTTAAACTAAAATAAGGAAATACATTGAACTAAAATGAATACAAACGAATTGAAAGCAACGGTAATCATCGGAAAATCAGGAATTACGGAATCATTGATTTGTGAAATTAAAGAACAATTAAAGAGCCAGAAAGTAATTAAAGTTAAAATTTTAAGGTCTGCAAGAGAAGAAATGAACCGCAAAGAAATTGCAGAGAACATTGTAAATTCCACGGGTGCAAAACTTGTTGAATTAAGGGGCAATACATTTATGCTTTCAAGATAATTAATTTTAATGAAAAACTATAAATTATTATTTGGGATTTTGGCAATATTTGCATTAAGTGCCATTGGGATATACACGCTTATTCCAAGTACAACAGTTCCAACGGTTGATGAAGACAAAAGCGAGGTTGTTTTTAACGAAGAATTGCCACCAATGGTTGTTCCTACAGCCAGAGGGATGACCAGTAAACCAGATATATTTGTTGATACAGAAATTCCAACGATACCCGGTGAAATGATGGTATATAAGATAAAGAATAATACAGCCACAAAAGATGATGCGATTGAATTTGGAAAACGACTTGGAATGAACGGTACTTTCAAGGAGAAGGATGACCGTTTTGATATCATTGATGAACCATATAGACTAAAAGTAAATAAACATCCGGCAAGACCCGGGATTGATTATGGGGATATGTCGGTGACAACAGGTAGAGAAAAGCATTCAAATTTACCACCAGAAAATGAAGCAGTAGATATAGCAAAAAAGTTTTTAACAGATATGGATTTAATGTCAGATGACTGGGTTTTTGATAAGGTTGTACCTGGCAGCGCAACAGGATGGATGGAATTAGACCCAGAGACGAATGAAAGTGTTTATAAAGAAGAAATCCATGATTTGGCAGTATATTTCCGTTATGAACTGAATGGCACACCAGTGATTGGCCCGGGTTCAAAAATGAGAGTTAATATTGGAAATAATAGTGATGTGATCGGATTTTATAAATATTACGGAGAATACGAACCATGGAGACAATTTGAGATAATAACTCCAAACGAGGCAATAACACATCTGGAAGAGACAGGCATTTATAGTGGCAGTATGAAAGTAAAAAAAGCGAAGATAAAAGATATACATATAGAGTACCTTGCGCAACCATCCAGTGGGGAACAGGAATATCTCCAGCCAACTTACGCATTTGACATAGAAATTGAAGGAACATATTCTGGAATAAATAAAACTGAAATAGAGAGAACAATGAATTATATTCCTGCAATAGCACAACCAGATGAAACACTGCAATTAGATAAGAAAGAGGAGATAAAGGAACCAAAGCAACGAGATAAAAGCAAGCAACGACCTGCACCAAATCTATCCGATGATGAATATGAGGATGAATCACAAGTAGAACCTGAAAATGGGCATAATGAAACAATGGATAGTTTAATGATGCCACCAGGTCTGTCAGGTCTATATATGGCTGTATTCATGCACCCCCATAATGTTGATATGAAAGCAGGTGAAACCAAAGAAATTAATCTCACATTAGAAACCAGAAAAGATGGACCAGGAAGTGTCACTTACGATGTCTTTCAAGTGGAAAAATTTTATTCCGATGAAAAAATTTCAATGGTTGGTGGCTTAAATGTTAAGGTAGAACTTTCAACATTCATGGCATACCCCAATGAGACTTACATTTCCGTACTGAAAATAGAGACAGACCAATATCTTCCACGAGATGAGTATTTTCTGTATATTCATCACAAGTTCGAGGGTGTTATGTCTGGAGGAGGGTGGCTTTCAGTTGAGGTGAACTAAAAATCAAAAACCAGTGAAACAGCAACTAAAAGACAGGGAGAGAGATATCCTCTCTCTTTAATTTTTTTTTAAAATTTATACAATGCAAAAATAAGATGTTTTAAATTTTTTACAAATTTTCACCCCTTGATTTTCATAATCGCTTCCGCAATATCCCCGCCTGTTTCTTCAAGGGCGGCTCTTGCCTCATCTTCGCTTGCGCCTGCTTGCTCTGCGACCATCTTCACATCATCATCGTCAATTTCAATTGAAACTTCCGCCTCTTCAATTTCTCTTGTGTGTTCCTGTCCCGTTATCTGGAAAGATGCCTGACCCTGCATAACAACCTTTGCAACACCCGGGTTTGTAATGACAATTTCCCTGTCGCTGCACCTGATTATAACCTCTTCTGCGTCAATCTCCTCCATTTTTATACCCATACGCTTCATCATTGTCTGCATCTGCTTCGGGTTAATTGCTCCTGGAAACATTTTTATTTTTTTATGCTTATTTTTTATATTTAAATGTTATCTTTAATTTTCTTTAATTTTGATTTATTAATTTTTAAATTTGATTTAAATTATTATAATAAATTATTATAAAACATGGAGCAAACACAGTTTTTAAAAACAGCATTAATTGCAGCAAAAAAAGCAGAAGAAGTGATTATGAAATATTACTCCGGAGAAATCAGATCAGAACTTAAAGGAGACGAGACACCTGTAACCGCTGCGGACAGGGAAGCTGAAAAAGTAATCGCAGAAACAATTAAATCAAAATTCCCGAAGCATTCAATCCTGGGCGAGGAATCCGGTAAAAGCGGAAGTTCCGAATACACCTGGATAATAGACCCGATTGACGGCACAAAGAATTACATCCGCAAGATACCGATGTTTGCAACACAGATTGCTCTTGCGAAAAATAATGAATTAATTCTTGGAGTTTCAAATGCGCCGGCGCTTTGTGAACTGCTTTATGCAGAGCGCGGAAAAGGTACCTACTGTAATGGTAAAAAAATCAGCGTGAGTACGATGAAAAAATTAAAGGATTCGTTTATGAGTTTCGGCGGCATAAATTATTTTGAAAAATTAAATTTACTCGAAAATTTACTAAAACTCAGCGGCATGATGCAGGGAAGAAGAGGATTCGGCGACTTCTGGGGATACCACCTGCTTGCACAGGGAAAGATTGAGATTATGATTGAAGCAGACATAAAAATCTGGGATATTGCAGCACTTGCGGTGATTGTAAAAGAAGCGGGGGGGAAAGTTACCGACATTAGAGGAAAGCCGGTTTCAACGGATACGAAAACGGTGCTTGCAACTAATGGTTTGCTGCATGATGAGGTTTTAGGGGTTTTTAGAGGAGATATTGTACTATAACAAGCGTGTTTTTTTAATATAAAATCGTTAAAAAATTATTTGAAAAGAAAGGGCAGGTAATTGGTCTTGAGGATATTTACGCAGCGGCGTTTGAATGAATTTAGATAAAATTTGAATTGAATTTGCCGGGCACAAAATTAATGAAATTATTGATTTTTTCCCGGAGGAACGGTCTTGAGTTACACATCCGGCTTTTTCCGGTTAAAAACAGCAGACCCGATATTGGAACATGGCAGAGCGTTTTTCTCATGGAACCTGGCGGTGTGAGAACAAGAAGTGTTGTTGCCAGGAGATTTTAGTTAATTTTTGTAAAATTTTGCACAAATTCTTCCGTGATTTAGTTTATTGTTTTAACTTAAGTATCGCCATTTGATTGCCTTTAAGCGGGACGCGTACATACGTTCGCCCGGATGATTCTTCAACCGTTACCTGCGAAATCCCATTTAAAAGATCAATCATCTTACTGCCCGGCGGTGTAAGGTTCTTTTCAACAATTATGCAGTCCTGTCTTTCGGAAACATCAAGGTTTATTGCAACAAGAACCTCGTCCGTATCAAGAACCCTGGAAAAAGCAAGAGTGCATTTGCCATCAACAGGATGTCCGAAAGTATTGCCATCCGCTGATATTTCCCGGAAATACTGCCTGCCGTATCTCAGGGCAGGCTCCTGGTTTCTTATTCTTGCAACAGAATTAATACCTTTGTATATCTCATGCTTTTCATTAAAGAAGTGAACACCGGTTGTTTCAAAGGCACCCCATTTACCGCCGAACATACATTCCCTTACATGACAGTCATTATCGGTTCCGCCGCCGTCAAACCCCTGCTCGGTACCGTAATAAATGCAAGGTATTCCCTGGCTTGTGAGAAGATACCCGATTGCAAGGACTGCCTGCCGGGGGTGGAAATTGTTGTGCAAAAAACGCCTGTAAGGTCTTGACATCTGGTCGTGGTTGTCCAGAAATGTGACAAAGTAGCGTCCTGCCTCGCCGTGATCTGCGTACTGGGTTTTGAATCGCTCGTAACGCTCACGCAGCACGGATGGATTACGAAAGCCCTTGATAACTTCCTCCAGATCAAAATATAATGGAAAATCCAGGCATGCATCAAGTGAAGGGAACCGCTCATTCGTTCCTTCTATTCTGCTGTTACGACCTATATATTTATGTATATCTTCGTCACTTCCTACCACTTCACCAAAAATGAAAAAGTTTTGCTTACCGATGCGCTTCGCATATTCGCGCACTGCATTACAAAATATTGCGGTTGCACTATCTTCCATGTGCTTTACCGTATCCACCCGAAAACCATCAATATCGGCAGTTCTAATCCAGTATTTGTATGCCTTTATAAGAGTGCTTAACACATCATTGTTAGTGACATCCAGTTCTTTTAAGGTAAGAAAGTCGCCGTTGACTGCCTGATCACTATCATTCCAATCGGTTATCTGCCCTCTTCTTTTATAGTACTCCTGATTCTGAAGTTCTTGGGGAAAGACCGCGTCATCCTCCAGAGATTCTTTTCCACCGCGCCAAAAACCAAAGTCAAAGGGACCTTCTGCATCTTTCCAGTAATAATAGGGATAATCACCGGGATACGCCCAGTTGTCGCCCGTGTGGTTGATTATTATATCCTGTATAACATACATGTTCCTGTTGTGGGCTTGCTTTACAAGTTCCTGAAGATCCTCGATTGTTCCAAACCTTTTATCAACATCCAGGAAATCCTGGATTCCATATCCGTGATAGGTGTCATTTTTCTCCTGCCGGTTTTTAAATATGGGGCTTAACCAGATGGCATTACATCCAAGGTTCTTAATATAATCCAGCCTGCGCGTGATGCCCTTAATATTTCCTCCCTGGAATAATTTACCCTGCTTTGGATCCCTGTTCTTTGGAGCAGATTTTGGATCATAAGGTGGTATGTTTTCTTGATTATTGTCGAAACGATCGACTAAAAGAAAATACATGACTTGATCTCTCCAGTCACCTGGCGACGGAAATGGTTTCCTCCCTGGTTTAAAGTCCAGTTCCTTTACGGATTTAATTTTGCTTTGCATTTTTAGACCTCTTTTAATTTATTTTTTAATTTTATAATTGATTTAATTTATAATTGATTTTATTAATTATAACTTAATTCTTTATATAGTCACATACAGTAATGTGTTTTCAGCGACAATTTTTTGTCCCGGCATACCTTCAGCGACAATTTTTTGTCCCGATTACCTCTCCAGAGACAATTTTTTGTCGCACAGACAAGAAATAATAATTATATTTCCTCAACTTTTTTCAAAAATTCCTTACCTTTAATTTCTTCAACATTTTTATTAGATATAATTTAATTTAAATACTAAATTTAAATACATAAATAAACATGGATAAAACAATAAGATTAGGTAAAACCTCGGAAATAATACTAAAACAAAAAGTAAATAAAAACCCGACGGTAATTGACGGCTTTCCAAGTATCGGCTTTGTCGGAACAATTGCTGCAAGATACCTTGTTGAAGAATTGAATATGAAACTTATAGGATACATAGAGTCAGATAAAATTCCAAGCGTTGCGATAGTTCATAAATCAAAACCGTGTCCACCGATACGAATTTACAAAAAAGGCGATTTGATAATAGTTCTTTCCGAATTAATCATACCATTACAGTTTACGCACGATTTCTCTAAGATTTTAATAAAATGGTTCAATGAAATAAAGCCGAGGGAAGTGATATCCCTGGTGGGTATAAGTTCTGACCCCCTGCCTTTAAAAATTATAAACCCCCCGAGCATCCAGCAGGATTACGAAGAGCATCATGTTTATGGAATTGCAACAGATGAAAAATTAAATAAAAAATTAGAAAAATTAAAGGTTAATATTATACGCGAGGGCACAATTACCGGCGCATCAAGTACTATTTTGCTTGGATGCATTGAAAATGATATTCCGGCAGTCACATTGATGTCGGAGGCACATTTCGTTCCCGATCCTCTTGCATCTGCTGCGGTGCTGAATGTTCTAAATGAATATCTGAATTTAAATGTTGATGTAAAAAAACTTGTTGAACAGGGCAAAAAGGTTGAATCGCAGTTTAAAGTATTATTCCAGGAATTAAAGAAAGGGAAAAGCGGTTATACGAAAATGGAGAAGCTTTCGCCGATGTACGGGTGAATTTAAAAATTAATTTATCAGTACCCCATCTCATTTAAAACAGATATAACGGTCATCGGAGGCATTCCGGTATCCTTGCAGATTTTTAATATATCATCTTCTGTTTTTATATCCCCTGCAAGTTTACCCATAACCGAAAGCGTGTGTGAAACTGCATCTTCAGGGAGCATGAAGTAAATAACTCCTTCAATTTTTGATTTGCCTAAAAAGCCCTTTTTCACAAGAGAATTTAATGTAATTGACGCGTGGGTTTCATACTGCAAACTCTTATGTGTTTTACCGAATTTTTCAATAAGACCATCTCTTGTGATTGGTTTTTTCTGTTCCATGACAAATTCCATCACCATTTTCTCAACCTTTGCGAGTTTCGGCTGCTGCTTTAGTTTTGAAGTTTCTCTTTTAAATTCCGCCAACCGCAGTAAAAACAGGGATTTTGTCTGCCGGTCTATTAAAATACTGCTGATTTCTTTTGCAATGTCTTTTCCTTCCTTATCCATGCTTTTCAGTATGGATGCGAGCATTTCAGTTTCATCCATTTTTTGTTTGATTCTTTATTTATATTTTCGTAAATTCTATTTTTATTCATTTCCGCTTAAACGCAATAATTGTTATAATTATTATGATGACAACCAAAATACCAATGATGACATATAAATATTTATTATCATCACTTCCCGGTTGCTCGGGAGGAATCTCTTTAGAATCTTCCGGTTCTTCCGGTTCTTCAACAACCGGCAGTTCTTTTACATATATCTTCCCTGCTTTCTCACCCGTGAATGATTCACCGATTTTTGAATTTTCCGCGGTCATCTGCAATGTGTAACCAAGGTGTTCAATATTCGGGTCGGTTAGTTCAATATTGCAGTCCAGGAGTATTTTATCGTATCTCTCCAGAACAGGTTTGTCTCTCATGGCAATTCCAATGTTTGAATCCTCTATGCCCCGGCAGTTAGCAATTGCACCGCCATTTGTTATCCTGAGTGAGACATGAACATTTTTTATTTCATCGCCCAAGTTTGTTACAGCAGCAGAGCAGTGAGCAATTTTCCGGGCTTTGTCAAAATACGCCCTATCGCACTGTAAATTTGTATCAATATTCGGGACCTCAACTTCAACCGGTTTCTCAACATCATTGATCTTTAAAATCCCGTGATAAGACCTGTACGCTGAAATATCCGAAGGAACTTCAAGATAAAGATATTTATCCATTTCCGCTGTTGAAACCCCGAACGGTTC
>Ga0209427_10010528_pt1 | contig 10235 bp, 7 predicted proteins | sample DeeMarSWOR136_30_FD_187465 | JGI IMG/M metagenome (GOLD analysis project Ga0209427, IMG submission 187465) | Marine sediment microbial communities from White Oak River estuary, North Carolina - WOR-1-36_30 (SPAdes) (version 2) | ecosystem: Environmental > Aquatic > Marine > Intertidal zone >...
AAAGACAGCTGGCAAAACGTCGTATTCTACATTTATAAGGCCAAGGGCCTCGGCAGCTGTCTCTTCGCTTGTGGCAGCAACGAGGGCCACCGCGTCACCCACGAACCGGACCTTACGGCCGAGAACGGGCGTCACCCTAGGCGTGCCGCCTTTCCAAGGGGGGAGATCTTCCCAGGTTAAGACCGCCTTAACCCCCGGGACTTTTTCTGCCTTGCTCTTGTCAATGCTCTTAATCAGCGCATGAGCGTGGGGGCTTCTCAATACTTTCCCATAAAGCATGCCCGGGAGCTTGATATCGGTAAGAAATTTCGCCTCACCTGTGACAATCTCCACAGCGTCCATTCGAGGTGTTGCCTTGCCGATGTACCTGTATGGACGGGCCTGTTCCCCCTCCTCAACTTTCCTGATTGCTCCATCGCCCTTCTTTGATGCTGCCATAACGGCTTTCACAACCTGGTAGTGGCTGATGCATCGACAGAAGTTGCCCGACAGACCTTCTTTCACCTCTTCTTCCGTCGGAGAAGGATTCTCATTAAGGAGTGCCTTGGCACTCATGAGGATGCCGGGAGTACAAAATCCGCATTGAAAGGCTGTATGATCGATGAAGGCCTGTTGGAGAGGATCGAGTTTCCCTGTCTCCGGATCCTTCAGTCCCTCAATCGTCGTAATGCTTCTTCCATCCAATTCCACGGTTGCCATCATACACGATAGGACTGGTTTTCCATCCATGAGGACCGTGCAAGCCCCGCATGCCCCGTGATCGCATCCAACCTTTGTCCCGGTCAGTCCCAGGGTTTCCCTGAGCGTATGGGCTAAGGTGTCAGAGGGCTTAACCTCATCTGGCTGACTTCCAATATCCAGCTTGTACGGCTGACCATTGACCAGAAGGTGGATACTTCGCTTCTCGAGCGTCCTATTCTTTGCTTTCACTGTCATCTCCTTTCCGCAAGCGAGATCAAGTTCTACTCAATGATGAAGGCAAGTCTATCAACCTATCCCAGTAAGGTTTAGATCCCACGGCCCCCATCCACATTTAGGCTCTCACCGGTAACCATCGCGGACTCATCAGAGGCCAAATATAATGCCCCACGGGCAATATCCTCTGGTTGGCAGAGTCGCCCCAGGGGGATCGTTGAAAGCATCGTTTTCTTCGCTTCCTCCAACTGACTCATGTCAATATTTTTTTTAAGAAAAGGGGTATCCACGACGACCGGGTTGATGCAGTTCACACGGATTTTGAAAGGAGCGAGTTCCAGGGCAAGTGATTTTGTCAGTATAATCACCGCCCCTTTGGAGGCGCTGTATGCCGCATTCCCCGGTCGAGGACGAACCCCACTAATCGAAGCTGTGTTAATGATCACTCCTCCCCCTTGTCTCTTCATGGCGGGGATGGCGTACTTACAACCCAAGAAGGTGCCTTTGACATTACTATCCATAATCTTATCCCAAAGGCTCTCTTCAATCTGCTCGATGGGCAAGAAGGGCATCCCTATGCCAGCGTTATTGAATACAATGTCAAGTTTTCCGTAATGGTCCAACGTTATCTTAACCATTCTCTCTACATCGCTCGCTTTCGTTACATCTGTATGAACAAAGATTGCATCGAGCCCTTTTTGCTTCATCGAATCAACTGTCTGCTGACCACCCTCTTTGTCAATATCTGCGACGCAAATTTTTGCGCCCTCTTGGGAGAAAAGGACTGCACTGGCCCGCCCGATCCCAGATCCCGAACCCGTAATCAGTCCAACTTTATTCAACAGTCTCATCGCTTTCCCCCTTTCCAGGCAAAATCTATTTTACAGGTTCCATCAACTTTATTGAATTCTTTACAAACCCTTCCCGTCCATCTCATATGTAACTTTTCTAAACAAAAAATCTCTATTCTCATGTCTCGTAACGGATAGCAAAGGGGAAAGTGGACATCATGGTTCGCCAGCAGAGCATTTTCTCGGTGGCACAATACTGGATTTGCCTATAAAAGTCAAAATAACATTTGGCAAGAGAGTTGACAAATTTTATTAAAAATTATATGTTCGATTTTGTCATATTTTGTTCTACATTGTCGAAAAAATGAAACCGGACATTGGCATTCAATCTGTGACTCGGGCGATTGCGATCCTCTCTCTTTTTACGCATCGCCGTCCTCGTTTGGGAATCACAGAGATCAGTCGTATTTTAAACCTTCCAAAGGGCACTGTCCACGGTCTTGCCCGTACTTTGTTAAACGAGGGATTTCTCCAACAGGACCTGGAGACACGGAAATATCAATTGGGTTTCAAGATCTATGAGATGGGAAGCATCCTAGCGGGGAACTTGGAAATCAACCAGAAGTCGACGGGGCCGGCGAATAGATTAGCCAAAAGTACTAACCTTATCTCTCGGGTTGCGATCTGGGACGGAGACTCTGCCCTGATCACGTTAATTGCGGATCCCCTTTCCAATTCCCGCTTTGTTCACCAGATTGGACCTCGTATTCCCGCGTATTGCTCTTCTGTAGGCAAGGCCATTTTGGCATTTTTGAGTGACCAAGAATTAAAGGCTTATCTGAGCCGGACAGAGCTCGTTCCTTACACGCCTAAGACCATCGTCCGAAAGGAACGACTGCTGAGAGAGTTGCAACAAACACGGCAAAGGGGTTTTTCAATAGATCGAGAGGAAACGGCGTTGGGGTTGGCCTGTATCGGAGCCCCTATCTTCGGGAGGGGTGGAAATCTGGAGGCCTCTCTCAGTCTATCGGGAGACCCAGAGCGTTTTCAAGGGAAGCAATCGAAAAGCCTTTATGAGAAACTGCTCAAAACCACAGGGGAGATCTCCCGAGCCATGGGGTATTTCCCAGAGGCTTTAAAGGTTTGAATGTTTCGGAGAAGAATGTCATCGAACCACCTGTTGAGTCACACCTGCCAATAGGATGAGGTTGGAAAGAGGTCCGATCCTCTGAATAGAGGACTCATGATCATTATTTAAACTCATTGTTGGGGACATTAATTTTTAGAGAAAGAAGAGGATAGGGTGGACACAAAAACCTGCCAGGAGGTCGTGGCCGAAGTCATCCGAAAGGATCTTTGTACCCTCTGTGGGGGTTGTATCGGACTGTGCCCTTATTTCATTGCACACAATGGACGGATTTTGTTGAGGGACATTTGTGATTTGCATCAGGGCCGTTGCAGCACTTTCTGTCCGAGGATTTCACTTGATTTAGAAGAAACAAATAGGGCAATTTTTGGGGTCCCTTATTCCTGGGATGGGGTTGGAACCAACAAGGCAATTTTCATGGCTCGTTCTACCAATGTGAACATCACAGCGCGTGCACAGGACGCAGGTACCGTAACGAGTCTCTTGTGTTTTGCCAAAGACGAAGGGATCATCGATTCGGCTGTGATGACGCTTTTTGAGGACAAGTCATTCCCCAAAGGCGTGGTTGTATCATCGAGGGAGGAGATACTCGCTTGCGCAGGCTCAAGCTACATGGCAACACCTGTTGTAGAAGTTCTGAATCGGGGCGCGCAGGAGGCTGATCGAAAAAGGATTGGCTTCGTCGGCACCCCTTGTCAGGTGCTGGCTTTAACAAAGATGAGGGCGTCAAGACTGGAAGAAAGAAATCCTATAGGTAAGCTCGAGTTGGTCATAGGGCTCTTTTGTACTTGGGCGCTTTCCCATCCGAGTTTTACTCAGTTCCTCGAGAGGGAAATTCCAGACCCTATCGTCAAATATGATATTCCTCCACATCCAGCAAATGTTCTTCACGTCTATACGGAAAAAAAGCGCATGGATATCCCTCTTGATAAGATCCTTCCATTTGTCAGGCCTGCTTGTTGGGTTTGCCATGATCTCACCGCAGAATTTGCCGATATCTCCGTGGGAAGTGGTCGGGGGAAGGTGTCTGATTGGAATACCGTCATTGTCCGAAGTTCAAAAGGCATGGAAGTAGTAGCGCGTGCCGAAAAGAAAGGTCTGATCGAAACAAGGGAGATACCAAAAGAGAATTTAAGCCGTCTTGAGAGAGCTTCCTATAACAAGAAAAAAAGGGCATTTAAGAATGTTGTTCAAAAGACTGGAAGTGTAGAGGATCTTCTGTATTTCAAAGTTCAGACCGAGATCGTACACCGCTTGCTTGCGGAGTAAAAACAGAGGAGATCTTTTCAATGTCGGATATCGCTGTTAATGCACCCAAGACTTCCCAGTTGTTAATGGGGAACGAGGCCATTGCCCGTGGGGCTCTGGAGGCAGGGGTAGGGGTTGCCACCGCTTATCCAGGGAACCCATCCTCCGAGATTATCGGGACATTGGCTCAGGTAGCGAAGGAGTTAGAAATATGTGTGGAGTGGTCGATCAATGAAAAGGTAGCCCTGGAGGTAGCCGCTGCGGCATCTTTCGCTAACATCAGAGCCCTATCTGCCATGAAGCAAAATGGTCTCAATGTCGCATTAGATTTCCTGGCGAATCTAAATCTAACAGGGGTTTCTCGGGGTCTCGTGCTCGTCGTTTGTGATGATCCGGGAGGCATATCCAGTACGAATGAACAGGACTCAAGGCATGTGGCCAAGGTGTTGGACCTGCCGCTTCTCGAACCGGCGACTTTTCAAGAAGCAAAAGACATGACCAAATGGGCGTTCGAGCTCTCGGAAGAGATAGCGAACATTTGTCTCATTAGGAGCGTTACGAGAATATCTCATGCCAGAGGGAATGTGGTCTTGGGGGAATTGCCCCTCAGGGAGAACCACGCTCGTTTTGATACCTCCCGGAAGCCTTATGCGAGTATTGCAACGGCCACGCCCCCCGCATTCCACCAGAGGTTACACCGGGATCTTTCCAGAATTCGTGAGATCTATGAAGAATCACCCTTTAATTGGTATGTGGGACCCCAGGACCCTGAGCTGTTAATTATCACCTGTGGAAGCGGTTGGTTGTATTCGAAGGAAGCCGTTGAGATTTTGTCCCGGCAGGAGTCTGTAGGCATTCTTAAAATAGGGACGACCTGGCCTTTACCAAAGGCATTCATAAGCAGACATATGCTTCGGACTAAAAAGATCCTTGTCATAGAGGAAATAGATGCATTCTTGGAGACGAATTTAAAGGAGTTGTCGGTTGATTTGGCACCAGGGAGGAGTTTGACATTCTATGGCAAAGCCTCAGGGCACCTCAATCCCTTCGGTGAGATCAATCCTGATATCGTTATCCATGCGATCGCTGACATAGTAAAAGTGAACTATGTTTCCAAAGAAGTGGATTATCAAAAAAAGTGTCAGAGAATGATTGAAGAGAATATTTTCCGAAGAGAATTACAATTCTGTGCTGGGTGTCCTCATCGGACCACTTTTTGGGCCATCAAGGATGCTCTGAAAATGGATGGTCGTGATGGTTTCGTCGTTGGAGATATTGGATGCTACAGCATGGCTCTGGGTTCAACTGGCTTTTCCCAGATCAGAACGGTTCACGCCATGGGTTCTGGGATTGGTATTGCTTCCGGTCTGGGGAAGCTAAATTCATTTGGTTTTGACCAACCCGTTTTGGCCGTCTGCGGCGATTCCACGTTTTTCCATGCCGCCATACCTGCACTCATCGATGCCATTCACAGTCAGTCTGACTTCCTCCTCGTCGTTCTGGATAATGCGGGTACGGCGATGACCGGCTTTCAGCCTCATCCTGGCATTGACATGAGCGCAACGGGTGACGCGTCCCTTCCAATAGATATTGAGAAACTATGCCATGCGTTGGGTGTGGCAGTGGTGGTCACGGATGCTTATGATATCAAAGGAACGACACAGAAGTTCATGGACCTGTTACGCATTGAAGGTAAACCGAGAGTCTTAATTTCCCGGAGGGAATGCAATCTGATACGGGCTAGGAGGGAGAAACCACTTTACAAAGTGCAGGTCAATCCAGAAAAGTGCATAGGAGAAGCCTGTGGGTGTGAGAAATTCTGTATCCGAGTGTTTAAATGTCCCGGTTTGATCTGGGACAAAAATACCAAGAAAGCAAAGATCGATGAGGCCGTCTGTAGTGGTTGTGGTGTTTGTGTTGAAATCTGTTCTCAAGAGGCCATTGTCAGGGAGTGAAATTGATGCGTCAGGAATGGAAAGACCCTTTGAATCTCATCATCACAGGAGTGGGTGGACAAGGGAATATATTAATTTCGAGGTTGATTGGCGAGGCGATGCTTGAAGACGGCTACTGGGTGACGATTGGTGAAACCTATGGGGCGTCTCAAAGGGGTGGATCCGTTGCCAGCCATGTCAGGGTTTCTAAAAACACTCAGCAGGGCCCCCTTACACCAGAAGGGCAGGCTGACGTTATCCTGGGCCTGGAGCCTGTAGAATCATTACGAATGCTCGTAACGTATGGCAACTCAAAGACACATGTGATCACAAACATCAGGCCCATTCATCCCATGGCCGTGGCCATCGGGGAGGCCGAATATCCTTCGCTGGAAATGATCAAGCAAGGAATCGGTGAACTTTCGCATCAGGCTTTGTACTTGGACGCCTCAGAGATTGCGATAGGCTTAGGGTCGCCTCTATTGGCGAATATGGTGATGGCTGGGGCTCTGATCGGTAGTGGACTTATCCCTCTAGAAGGGGAGAGGTTTGAACATCATCTGCAGACGAGTTTTCACAAAGACAAGCTCGCTTTGAACCTGAGAGCATTTCGAATGGGAATTAATGAGATAAGGAAGCCCGTTGAGGTTGACCCTAAAAAGGTCTAATACCAAACGATCGGATCCTTAAGGCCCTTGGGGAATATAGAGAAGATGTGTTGATTGAGCAGTAAGTTTCCTACCGACGACATAGCTACCACATCGACAAGAAAGAACTGGGGAAGATAAAAAGTTAGAGATCGGAGATTGATGTTATTGAGCTCCACAAACACTGGAGGATGGAAGAAATGAGTAAAAGGATTGTCGTTTTAGGTGGAGATGGTGTGGGTCCCGAGGTGTGCGATGTCGCAAGCAACATCCTAGAGAAAATGCAACTGGGGTTTGAGGTCTTGAAACCTCCAGGGGGTGAGTCTGCAGTAGAAAAATATGGGACCCCATTCCCAGATGAAACGAAAAGGCTTTGTGAAGAGGTCGATGCGGTCTTATTTGGAGCCGCCGGGTCCTTTAGCAGCGCGATTGTGAACTTTTTAAGATGGGAATTCGATAATTATGTGAATATCCGGCCCATCAAATATTATCCAGGGGCAGTCACTGTGTTGAAGGATGCTGAAGGTATCGATATGGTCATCCTGAGGGAAAACAGCGAAGGGTTCTACCCCCCGGGTCGTGAGGGAGATATTTCTCAGTTGGCGGAGAAATGGCCTGATTGGAAAGATAAACTGTTGGGGAAGCATTTTCGGGATTACGGTACAGGGAAATTCGCCATTCGGATTATCACCGAACGGGGAGTCGGTCGCATGATGACATTCGCGTGCGAATTCACCAAAAAAAGAAAGGAACAGGGGTATCCGGGCAAATTTACCCTTTCGACAAAGTCCAATGTGTTGCAAGAATCATGTGGCCTGGTGCAAAGGATGGCAGAAGCCAAGATCAAGCAATATCAGGATCTCATCTATGAACATTTTTACATTGACGATATGTGCAGAAGAGTGTTGAGATATCCGAAAGATATGGATGTCATTGTGGTGACGAATATGTTCGGCGATATTTTATCAGACGAGGCTTCTGAACTTGTCGGGGGGTTGGGGATGGTCCCGAGCGCTTGCGTAGGGGGTAAAACGCCCTATTTTGAGCCGGTTCATGGATCGGCCCCCAAATATGCAAAGAAAAATGTAATTAATCCAACAGCGATGATCCTGTCTGTCAAGATGATGCTAGACTACTTTGAAATGGGAAACGAAGCGAAGGGGCTAGAAAAGGCTGTGGCAGATGTCTACCGAGAGGGAAAATATCTGACTCGGGATCAAGGAGGCCAATCAACGACAAAGGAATTTGGCGATGCCGTTTTGCGCAAATTAAGATAATTCATGTTTTACCTTCAGGGATGGATCAAGCGGAAACGATCTGTCTGGGCCGTTCAAAACGTTTGGTCGTGAAGGGCTGATGAGAGGATGGCACCATTCTTAGGTTGATTTTCAAAAAGGGCAGGGGTTTAGGAGAAAATACCATTTTTTTAAAAAAGTTATCAAATTTAATAATAAAAACTTGACAGAATTTGGAAGGTTTGGTAACGTTTTCCAAACAGAAAATGAGAGGAACAGGATTCTAAACTCATACCCTCCGCCTGACTACCAACTGAAGCGTAATGGACGCATATCTTAAGCGTGGCGATCGTTTTTGAAAAGGAAATCGCCAGGGATAAATATGACCGGTTCAAATAACATCGTAAGGGTTCCCCAACTTGCATGGTGGGGTGATATCGAAACGGAGCTTCGTTTTCCTAAAAACTGGGAGGTGACGGTATGCCAGATGCATGGGTATCAGGCGCCAAGGCTTAACCCGGAAGGATTTCGCAAGGCCTTCGCTCATCCGATTGGGTGTAAACCCATTCGAGATCTCGCCAAGGGTAAGAAGAATGTGGTTATTCTTTTCGATGACATGAGTCGACCCACCAAGGCAGCGGAGATTGTGCCGTTTATCTTGGAAGAGCTGGCAGTGGCCGGGGTTGCGGAGGATAAAATTCAATTCATTTGTGCTCCGGGAACGCATGGTCCCCTGACCGCCTACGATTTTGCAAAGAAACTAGGAGAGGATATCATCGCCCGTTTTAATGTTTACAACCATAATATATATGAGAATTGCACCTACATAGGCACAACCAGCCGAGGGACGCCTGTTTCATTGAACAGTGAGTTTGTGAATGCTGATTTCAAAATAGGCATCGGCGCCCTGCTCCCGCACATTAACGTAGGGTTCAGTGGGGGAGGCAAGATAGTCTTGCCGGGCATTGCTTCTATTGAGACGATAGCCTATAACCACGGTCCAGTGCGGAACCATGCCAAGGAGACTGGCATCGATTCGAATACGGGCTTGGGGAGGAATGAGAACAATGCTCAACTCTTGGATATTGAAGAAGCCTGCAAGATGTCTGGGTTGGATGTTAAGATCGACGCTGTCATCAATGTGAGACGGGATACAGCAGCCTTATTTGTTGGGGAACCCATTGCGCAATACTATGAGGGCATTCAATTGGCCCGAAAACACTATTTCAGTCCTACGATAGATGGTCCGGATGTGGTGGTGGCCAACTGCAATGCAAAAGTAAATGAAACTGTCATAGGAACAGCAGTGGCGGAGTCGTTGCTACCCGATTCCGGTGGTACGATCGTGATGATAACAAATAACCCCGGCGGCGAAGTTTGTCACTATTTAAGAAGGCGCTTTGGCAACCATGTGGCAGGTAGGCTTTGGAAAGCCCCAGCTCTTTCACCTAAGGTCAAGAAGTTCATCTTGATGATGCCGTATAGAAATAAGGCAAGCATCGATTGGTTTGCCCCTCCGGAGTCTATCACTTGGGCAAAGGACTGGGATGAGGTTCTGGCAATCCTGAAAGTCGATCATCCTAGGGGGGCGAAGGCGGCTGTTATTCCTGACGCCACCATTCAGTTCTTTGATGTCGTGACGACATCACCGTACGTTGGGAAAGACGCTGCCGCTGCTGAAAAGACGCTAGCGTACTAAAATCCCATGCTCCGACTGCTTTTTCTGGACCGGCTCCAGATAAGGCTTAAACTTTTATTCTTAGACTAAAGTTTTACGACTCCCTTAGCAAGGCCAGCACAAAACCGACCGGTTGGGCTGGAAAGATACGTTCTCATTTCCTGCATTCTGTCATGACGATCGGCACAGAAACGTTGAGGAGTGGATTTTCTACGAGAAGGAGATCAGAGTGATGAGAAAATTTGATCAACAGTCCTTGCAGGAGCTGAAAGGCAAATTGGGTGTTGATCTGATGGGAGTTGCTTCAGTCGAAAAAACAACTTCAAGAGAACTAAAAGAGAGAACCACTGCGCTTTTGCCAGGGGCAAAATCTGTGGTTGTTCTGGGCAAAGAAATTTATAAAGAGGTGGTATCCTTGCTCCGTCCTTCCAAGGGAGCCGGGGAAGCTGAACCCGGGGAGCTATTGAAGTCTCATTCTGATTACCTTAATGGCAGATTAAACAGAGCGGTACATGAGTTAGCTGATTTCTTCAAAAAGGAGGGTTACCGGTCCTTGCCTTTGCCCACCGTGAGTCCCGTGGACGAAAGATTTTTGACTTCTCTTTTCTCATTCAAACATGCTGCCCAGCTGGCTGGCTTG
>Ga0209427_10010530_pt1 | contig 10235 bp, 12 predicted proteins | sample DeeMarSWOR136_30_FD_187465 | JGI IMG/M metagenome (GOLD analysis project Ga0209427, IMG submission 187465) | Marine sediment microbial communities from White Oak River estuary, North Carolina - WOR-1-36_30 (SPAdes) (version 2) | ecosystem: Environmental > Aquatic > Marine > Intertidal zone >...
TGGTGTTTGGCTCTTTCACATGGGTTTTCGTCGTCCTTTTTTTCTCGGATCTGATCCTTTCAATTTTGATGGGGAACTTTGACCTCTCTAGTCTGATGCTCATTGTGTTCTTGGCCTGCGTTTCCGTCCCGTTTCTCTTGATTCAGTTTGGGCGAAAAGTGTGGAACCGGTTCAGGACGAGGAGGTACAAACGAAAGGGGGGCTTACAGGGATTCGTGAGGTGGTGGCGGTCGAAGTTCCTTAACGATAAGGAACCACCAGAACAGAGAATCAACGTGGTTTATGGTCACACCCATCTGACGGATGTCGTTCGATCGCCTGATGAAATCAAGGAGATACTCGGCGAAGAGACGTCTTTCCAAGGTTGCCTTCTGAACCTGCCAGCATGGTCGAAGGACCTTTCCGAGAAGAGGGGGGAAGTGCTCCAAGCAGTATGCCTATACATAGACGAGGAAGGCAGTTGGTTCCTCGGATGGGATTGGGTCGGTGAGAGGCCTTTTCTCATCCCTAAACAGCTCGTAAAGGAGAGGCGGGACCGGAAGAAAGTCGTCAAGGATGAGGAGACAGCTGAAAAACTTGAGGCCATTGGGTGGCCTGGACCGCTGATAGAAGAGTGGAAAAACCCGTCAAAGATAGAATGATTGGCCCCCGCATGATTGGGAACGCCGCTATTCGATCTTGAGGAGGTCCTGGAGCCTCTTTAGGTCCTCTTCCGTCCATCCGCTGCCCCGGTAACCGCTCCTGAAAAGACCTCCGATTACGTCGTTGAAGGTCCTCTCCACCTCGGGCGTCAATTCACTCAGGATCGGGATCGTGGCCATCCCGTAGAGCACGAAGTCAGCGGCCAAGTCGAAGAAGTTCTGCATGCCGGGCAACAGTAGGAATGCCTCTATTATCCCTTCATAGAATGTCGAGACGTTGGTGTCAGGCTTCTCCCAGTTGCCATCCTTCTCCAAACTGTATGGCAGGGACGACAGGTCGAAGCTCACACCGGCGTCGCCCAGGCCTTTCTCATGGGCCTTTCTTACGTGTGACACACTCATGGGGTCGTAGCCCATGAGCCTGCAGGACACCGCGTCCGCTGCGACCACGTCGTTTGAAGCTATCACTGTCTGGAAGTTGACTTGGCTGCACGATAGTGGCCCCCAAGCCTCGCCGCCGATCGTGCCGTCTACGAGGGTGAGGTTGGGTGTGAAGGCGCTGTTCACCTCGCATATCACGTTCTCGATGCCGAGCCGATGATACTTCGCCTTGTTCTCTTCCGGGAAAGTGCCGTACATGTTCTTCATGCCTATGGTGATGTTCGTGAGGAGGTGGGTCTTCATCGTGGGGACGGAGATGATCACGTCCGCGTCCACCAGCTCCCTTGACACGGGCACTATTCCTATGGTGCTGTCCCTGCCGAAGTTGAAGCGTACGAGCTTGGTCTTAGCGAGGTTCAAGAGAGGGATGTTCTCTCTCTCCGACCAGTTCTTCCAGCCTTGCTTCTCCGCCACTGGGTCGAACAGCGTCCATATCATGTCCGAGTCGACGACCACTGGATCGGCTTTTTCCCCACGGATCATCCGCACCAACTCGTCGACGATGTCTATGCTGGTGAACGATCCGGGTATCTGGGGGTTCCCCCCGCATATGTTGGGCTTGATCAGGACCCTGTCGCCCTCTTTGACGAATGCTCCAATTCCTCCAAGGGCCTCGATCGCCTCCCTCGTCAGCTGTCTGGGGGATGCGCCCCTCCTGACGACGAACCGGGAGTCGGGCCTTTCCCTCCTGCTCTTGACATCGGCGTATGAGACGAGCGGAAGAAGGATGGAGCCCATGTCTAGGTAAAGTGCGACAACGTACCCGAGGGAATGCCAGAAAGGATAGATCAGGAGCATGAAGACGGCGAGGGCGAGAGGGACCTGGTCCTTGGTTATCCCGGTGTAATTTGTGTGGAACATCCATACCGGGCCCTCCGTTGGTGGTAGGGGCCAATCGACTATGTCCAGATAAAGCAGAGTGCTGCCTCCCATGAAGAGAATGAAGGAGATAATCCCCCCCACTAAAACCGTGGTCCGGGCGCTCCACCTTAACCTCTTGGCGATATAATAGAGGATCATGCCGAGCAGGAAGAGCGCTGGAGGATCCAGGAAGTAGCTCATGACAGAGCTCTCCTGCGCGCTTTTTTCAAACCTGCGTTTAATGCCATGAAATTACCTCGATTATGAGCGCATAAAGGCACTTGATTCGCATGGTTGGCAATAGTTATTAAGCCGCCAGTAGAATTCCACTTCATGACCATTAAGAGCGTTTTGATAGTATATATTCTGTTTGCCGCCACGCTGGGAGCATTCTTCTGGGGCGGATATCACTCTCTCAAACCGACCCTCTTCTTGGTTGGCCTCTTCCTCTCCTCTGTCGTCTGCATTTGGGGCTCAATGGCGTTTAAACCCATGAGCCTGACAGTCTTGATGTCGGTGACCATTCTCACCGCCGTAATTGATGAATACGCACACACCTCTGCAGGAGTCTTCACATACTTCGATGGATTAACGCCCTCGCCGCTCACCGTTTTCGGATGGAGCCTGTTCATCCTCGGGATTCTGACCATCGCGACTATGCTTGAAAAGATGGTTCCAACTGGGATGGATGTCGGTGGCCCTTTGAACGCTATCCCGGCGTTGATCTCTATCGTGCTGTTGGTTGGCAGCATGAGCCTTCAGGGGTACCTCGGCGTAATGGGTTTACTTCTGGCCGTCGTATACCTCTCAATGGGCGTCGCAAGCGTGTACTATGCTCGTCTGCATCCGCTGGGATGGAACGTCTCGGTGATGGTCAGCAGCATAGCCATCGGGGCAGTAATGGAATTCATGGGTGCGATGGAGGGGATGTGGTCCTTCCGCTTCATGGAGCCAATACCGCCCTTTATGGCCTTCACTTGGTCTCTCAGGACCTGGACAATCCTCTTAGTTTCACAGACCTTCCATGCGCGAGAATATAGAACTTAAAATTATCAATTACATAATCTGATCATAAAATGTACTGGAGCTGTAAACATGCGAGACAGCGCGCAGCATCCAAAGACCTGAATCTAAACAGCTTTAATGATCTAACTTGCAAAAATTGTACCATTATGTTCAGCATTTTTATACTAAATAGTTACTTTCCTCGGCTTGTATCGCTCTGGGATTATAATGGTTGTATCTGGCATCTGCCTTTTTATTCCCTTCTCAAACTCCCTGTTCTGGGCTCCTGAGCCACGTATGGCGACGGCGACCTTTGGCCTCACATCCAAGGCCATTTTTATTGCTGCTTCTGGGGAAGCGGTTGGCGAGGGGCCGCCGGTGGGGAGGAATGCAAGATCTGCGGGGTATTCCTTCAATGAGACGTATCCAGAGTCTCCACAATGGAGTATGTTCAATTCTCCCGCTTTGACATGGTAGAGATTTATTGGCACGCGGTGGGCTCCGCTGACTGCAGTTACCTTGATGTCACCGATGCCGTATGTTCCTCCTGGCTCAGCAGACACCAGCTTATCAGTTGGGACTTTCCCCATCAGATCATTAGCTACAGAGGGCTCAGCGACTATCTGGGCTCCGGTTGCCTCGTAAATTTCAAGGGTCTCATTCAATTTATAGTGGTCTTCATGGCCACGTGTGAAGAGTAAGACGTCCAAGTTCTGCAATGCATTTATTTCTTCGCCTTTCAAGAGGTCGGCTACGTCGAAGGCGATTGTCCTGCCCATCATCATCCTCAAGATAATCCCAGAATTGCCCAGATACATGAAGGCAACCTCTCCTTCCTCCCAGCGTGCGCGCTCAAGAGTTAATGTGAAAAGCTCTTGTATAGAGCCAGATTTACTTTTCATCCACATTATAATACACCAATATCAGACCTGCACCTTATCTTAAAAAAATTATCTTATTCTAAACATATTAGACGCGCGACGCAATTTCATCCACATCATTATTTATCTCTACGTTCGCATGTGGCTCCTCCTCAACACTGATCTTCTCTTGGGTTTCGTCGCTGGTATTCCGATGGGGTCGAAGGTTCAACTCCACATCTTGTGCGAGTTTCATTTGACTGCTTAGGACCTCGCTTTCTTCCCGTATCTCAGCCACCAGCTGATTCAGCGTATTTGACATTAATTCAAGGTTGGACACGTTTTTCTGAATCATGGCACATTCAATGACCCTACCCAAGTCTTTCCGTTGGATGCTGGATTTGAAGTACAACCGCGCCACGAAAAATCCAATTACTATGCCGATGACAACGCTGACGAAATAGCTCTTGATTATGTCAAGAACTAGACCAGCCAACTCGCATCGTTTTACTATAGTGTCCTGAAAATATATAACATATCACTGCGTGCTTGGTCTTCGTGATAAGACTAAACCCGTAAGAAACACCATGATTGCGATCATATCCCAGTTTATTACGCCGAACTCGGGCAGGGCCAACAAAGGCTGTTTAATGGTCCGCTCTTCCAGTCTAACGCCCTCCTCGACTCTGTACCTAGTTTCGTTCCTCGTACGCGTTACATTCCGATACCGGGTCTCGTTCCGATACATCACCTTCGACTCCACGGCCTCTACCAAATGTGATACGGAGGCGTCCACCCTGTTGTTCTGCTGCGAATTGAAGACGATCACCTCGTAGAAACCCTCGGTGACATTCCTCGTGGATGAACCCTGTCTGCTGTCGATCTCGTAATAGTCTTCGGGGGAGGCGTTTATCGCCGTGGCGTTCCTGAGGTAAGGTACATAGGTGATCACGAAAAGCGGGAGCAATACCGGCATCAGAATGAAGAGCCAGAACGTCACACCTGTCGCCAGTTCGAAGTCTGCCTTTATCTTCTCGAATGTCCCCGTTCTCATGACGCCGAAGAGGAGCAGGGTCTTGTTGCTCGTCCAATCGATCTCGATGGTCCCGCTTTCGAGGTGGATCTCGTGGGTGAACGAACCATTCATGTAGGTTTCGTGTACCTCGTAAACTGGTTCACTTTTCGTGACTGAAACGTTTACTTCGTAGGGGACCAATTCTTGATACGGCTCAGTTTCAATGTAGGATACCTCTATTTGATACGGTATTTCCTCGGAATATGGAACCTCTTCTGTGATGGTCCTCACGGTTGTCATGTGGCTCCCGATGAACAGAACAGCTCCGAGGATCATCAGGATGAGGCCTGCTGCCTTGAGATCTTTTCCCATGGTTGTCCATTCTCATTTAAAGTATAAACTATTTATTGCACGCGCAATCAGCTCGCGCGCAATGCTCGTGCGGCCCATATGTAGCGCGTGCGGGTGCTTTCGTATTTCCTGGGTCATCATTCAGGTTCAACACCGCGCGTTCAAGTGTCATCGGCATTGATGAAGCCTGTAAAGTAGAAGCCCTCGCCTTCTAGTGTCCAACGATCTGAAGTCAGATCCGCGATGTATGTGAAATCTAGCCCTTGTAATGGTTCATCCATGAAGGTACCCTCAGCAACTAAGACATGTTGCTTGCATTCTGCCCGGTCCACGATGCACATTGTATACCATAGCTCTGGCAGACCTTCGATCCCTACCTCCCAGACGCCCTGCGGATCGAATGGAGACCCCATTTCATCGTAGTGGGTCCATACGACCCCAGACCATTTCACGTCGTCCACAAAGTAATATCCGAATCCAGGGCCATGAACTCCGATTTCTGCAGATTTGTTGGGCTCGGGAAGGATAACATTGACATCCCTCGTCAGCCCCCAGGCCATGGAGTTCCAGGTGTCGCCTGGTAGAGTCACATATACATAGACGTAGTAGCTTAGAGCCGGGTCATCCAATGACCCTTGAGGGACGGGGAACTCTTCTTTTACCACATTCACACCAGGTTCGAGTGCGACCTTTTCCGAACTGAATGCCCAGTGGCCCCACTGATACTTTCCCTTGAACTCGATGTAGAGGTCAACCTCCGTCCTGGCTCCTACTTTTACATTTATGGATCCAGACTCGCCCGTTGCCACGGTGTCATCGCATTTCAACACTTCTAGCGAGAAGAGGTAGTTTTCATAGTTATATTCCGTATTATCAGAGATGGGCCTGGGAATGGCAGATGCGGTGAGGAGAAGGATGATCGTAACTAATATTATCTTAGTTCTCATGATTGTACAAGCTCCAGAGGATTTTTAAATTGAGCGTACGCGCCGCGCGCGTGTTCTGTGTGCGCGTGTCTGACCCCCCTCCCCTCTCTGGAGTGCTTGGTAGGGTTGAACCTTTTTCAAGTTGTGTTTTGGTTTTGGCTTGTTTTCTGGACATTGTTTGTGTTCGTCGGGGTTGTTTCTGATACTGTTCTGGTACTGTTCTGCTTGGTGTGGTTTCTCGTTTGCGTTGTGTTTTTCGGCGTGACGAGAATGTTGAATTTCTCCATTGACGAGGATTTTTCTTATTTAGTTGTAGTGGCGCGCTCGCTAGATGCGTGTGTTTGTGGTTTAGGCCGTACGTACGAATTTTATATTACAATGTGAGAAATATTGTAGGGGTTTTCATTGAATTCGAGTATGCGAGGAGGAATATTGCTGTTGGGTCTGTTGGTGTTCTCAAGCTTTGCGTTGTTTGAATGTGCTTCTGGGTCGGTCGATGTCATTGATTTTCAGGATTTGGAGGTTGATGGTTGGGCTTTGGATTCCATTACAGAGGGCGACTATGGCGACTTCGTTATACTCTGGGAAGATCTGGGTGTGTCGCCCTCTGATTACATGAGGGGAGAGGTCGACCCCCATAAGATCTATCTTCTAATATATTCCCAGGTTGAGAGCAGTTCGACGGTGTATGTTGAAATTCACTTATTTGATTCGGAGCAATCCGCACGAAATGAGTTTTATTTACAAAAACAGTGGGCGCCCCAGGCTCCTATGTTCAAGAGGTTTCTCTACGGGAGGAGGATGTTTCAGGAGGGCAATGTTCTTCTCTTCTTCTTCTCGAACCAGAACGCTGAGGACGTCCTGATTCCGTATAACAGGCACGGGCAGACCTACATCACTCTCGTGGACTCCTTCATTGTGGGTTTCTTTGAGAGGTTTTCGCCTTACCTCTATCCGGTTCCCGAGACACCTGTTTCAAATTTCACCGGAAGATGTGTTTGGGGCATAAGGCCCGGCGACGTTTTTTCCTGGGAACGGAGCAGAGAGTCGTTCACTGGTTCCTTGAGTACAGGTATGTCGCACAGTAAGGAGAGTGGCAATTTTAGCCTGGAGATCGTGGAGTTCACGGAAGATGAGTCGTGGGTTCTCGTCAGGCAGCTGCATGAGAGTTTCAATGTTATTAATTATTATGGAGGTTCGAATACCCTGGATTCTCCGTTTTACAGCTATGCCTGGATTGCAGCGGCTGATGGTTCGTCGGGGGAGATCGTAAGTGGAGTGGATCAGCTGATGATTTATCCCCTGTATTACGACGGCAAAACCCTTCGCGATTTCCTCGAGGAGGAGATAAGCCATCTTCCGGAGAAGAACTTTGTCGAGGGAGAGTACAGCCTCAAGGCTCACGGCAGAACGTCTTCTTATTCCGGGTTCACTCCCTTGAAGACCGAGTGGAGGGACATCACCGTTCACAGCGGGACCGGGATCATCACCTACTACGAGTTTTACTACAACGACAACGAGTATTCCATCACCACAACCAGCTCTCTCAGTCTATTGGATACGAACATCGATATGAACAGCAGGGAGCCCTACCTACCCTCGCTGGTAATAGCTGCACAATTGTCCTCCACTTCTATCACTCAGGGTGAGACGTTGGGAATATCGGTTCACGTCGAAGATGAGGAGATGTCATCTGTCGAAGGTGCTTCTGCAATCGCTGTGATCGGCGAATATGTTGTCCAGTTAGCTGACGAAGGAGGCGGGGATTACCAAGGGCAGTTCGAGACTTCAGATCTTCAGGAGGGGCAATATGAGGTCGTCGTGGGAGTCGAGAGCAACGGATATGAATCCGCTCAGGAAGCCATGAGTTTCATAGTTGAGAAAAAAGCTACTGGAATTCCGGGTTTCCCGATCATATCTGTGGTGTTAGGGATTCTGATCGGAGTTGTCTTCCTGTTTAGGCGTGCAACGGTCTTAGAATCTGTTCGCCCTAGACGTGTTTCACTTAAATCCTGGAACTCCTGAGCACGTAGTCGAAAATGGGATCGGAGAATCGATAATGACATCTTAGACCTTTAAACCTACGTGTCACTTTGTTATGGACTTTCAGCAGGACTTCATATACACTCTTCATCCATATCACCGTGGTTGAGAGCTATTCATCTAAATAAATCAAATATAAAACTTCCCTAACGAATAAGGGAAAACACATCAGAAAATGGACAGTATTTTATCCTGTTCTGGCACACAAATATGCCCATTTTATAAATTTTTTGTGTTGTCTTTTTCGATTTACCTTCTTTTGGAAGCATTACATGAAGACGTAAATAATAGTATTGGGCGCACGCTGTTGTCGACATATAACGATGGCGAGATGGTTATGGTCTTCTCTTAAATTTTGTTTTAATCAATTATTGTCTTATGCTTCGCACGCTTTGAGGGTTTTTGATTAAAAATATTTAATTTTTTATAAAATATTTTATAATTTTTATAAATTTTTATAAATAACTAAAGAGTTCGTGAGACGAGGTCAGTTCGATTGGGGTCTTCATTTTCTAGGTCAAGCTTTTAAGGATTATCAATATATATTGAAAGACGATGTTCACCGGCCAATTTCTCTCCAGTGTGAGAAGTAGAGCCCTGAGACGCGGAGTATGGTTCAAAGCTTTAGATACTTTAGAAAGGGGGGTTCTTACTCTGACGTCTCGCGTTGTGGACAGGGTGGAGAGTGCGGTGCTCGGGGTTGAGATAGTGAAGATACTGAGGAAGCTTACCGACGCGATGAAGAGCAGGTTCGTCAGGCGGATGGAAGAATACGGGTTCGGGCGGGCTTTGAAGATGGCCGGACAGGCTGTTGAGTGGGGCTATGCTATGGCTGTGGACTGGTCCTCGGATTTGGGGTTCGTGAGGTATCTGACGGTTTTGGATCTCAATTGGCCTACGGGGTTCGGAGCCTAACTGCTCAGCGGCATGTCCAAGCCTTTCATGGTAGTCTTGTTCCGGCCTATGACGAGTGGCGTGGCATCTGCAGCGTGCTGGGCGGAGTCGTGGTCCGGGTTGGGCTCTGCGGCTATGGGTCTAGCGTTTTGAAGGGTTAGATTTCTGAGGAGTTAAGGTCTGAGCGACGGTTTAAATAAGCGTTGAAGGCCGTTAATTATGGTGGGAGATCTATCTTGAGTAGAGTCGTGATCGAAGGGGAGTGTCTAAAAGAGCTCTTAGCGAAGCTTGAGGATGCGAGGAAGAGCGTCGACGACCTCATCGACACGTTCGAGATGCTCCAGGACGAGAATTTTCAGAAGGAGCTGAGGGAGAGCCTCAGCGAGGCTGAGAGGGGAGAGGTCCTTGAGTTCGGCAGCGTCGACGAGCTGAGAAAGGAGTCGACCCGTGGGTAGCTACAGGATCCTCACGACGAAGCGGTTTCTGAGACATCTGAAAAGGCTTGATAGTAGAGTAAAGGAGAGAATTTTGGATGCAATTCGAGAGGTCTCTGAGAGGCCCTACCTTGGATCCACGTTGATATTCGATGAGCGGAGGCTGTACAAGTTCAGGGTAGGCGACTATCGCTTAGTATACGAGATCGACGAGGAGAAAAAAGCGGTTCTCTTCCTCGTCGTAGATCATAGAAGACGGGTCTACCGAGAGTTTAAATCATGACGGAGAAGCCTTTCGTTGTTGCCTGTATCCCGGCCTACGAAGATGAGAGGACTATTGGCACAGTCATTGATCGGGTTGGGAATTGTGTTGACGGGATTGAGAGTGCTGTGCTTGGTGTAGAGTTGATGAAGATCTTGGTGAATCTGAGGGATGCTTTGAAGGGCGGGTTCGCCAGGCGGATGGAGGAGTACGGTGCATTACGGGCCAAGAAACTTGTGGCTCAGGCAGCTGAGTGGGGAAATGGGACTGCGAGGGAATGTGCCTCGGACATCGGCTTGATCAGATATCTGACTTTGATCGATATGAATAGACCATCTGGTTTTGGTGTTTGAGAGATGTCGCCTAACGGTGAAGAGTATGACCAATTCTCACATGAGCATTCCTTGGAGAATCTCACAAATCGGTTTGTAGTCGCCTGCATCCCCGCGTTTAACGAAGAAAAGAATATCGGCGGGGTAGTTGTTAGAGCTTTAAATTATGT
>Ga0209427_10010532_pt1 | contig 10234 bp, 12 predicted proteins | sample DeeMarSWOR136_30_FD_187465 | JGI IMG/M metagenome (GOLD analysis project Ga0209427, IMG submission 187465) | Marine sediment microbial communities from White Oak River estuary, North Carolina - WOR-1-36_30 (SPAdes) (version 2) | ecosystem: Environmental > Aquatic > Marine > Intertidal zone >...
GCAGCCTCCACTTTCAGCACGCAGAAAATGTGGGGGGAGGGGATAGATGAACCTGTACGCGGTTATGAGTAATCATGGAATTCACCACGACTGTATAAGCGTATTTGGTACGCAGGAACTTGCTGAGCACTTTCTCAAGAGCAAAGAAATCCACAAGGGGTACATTAAATCCGTTGAAGTAATCGGGGACTACACACCACCGAACGATTTGTACGAAGCGAATGCGTACCTCAGCGAATGGAAGGTGCACACCTTTATCGGCCTATATGCAAATTCTGTAGATGCAGAAACAGCAGCTGGTAAGAAGGGTACAGTGATTCCAAGATCTGTAGTAATGAAAGGAGAATGATGGTGCTCGGTAGAATCAAGTTTTTTGGAGCTCTTTTTCTATTTCTTATTACCGGATTCTCATTATTGCATGCAGACCCGAATGGTTTCGGAATCGGGCTCATCGTGGGAGAACCAACCGGAATAAGTGCGAAGTATTACTTAAGTCAAAGCAAAGCGGTAGATGCTGGGGCGGGCTGGTCCGTGATTAAAAAGTTTATACGCTTCCATGGTGATTTTCTTTTCCACAATAGAAAGTTCTTTGAGGAGCAACTTGACCTTCCCCTTGTACTGTACTATGGGTTTGGGGTAAAGACGATTTTAAGTGATGATTTCGGGTTGGGTCTCAGAATTCCTCTGGGAGTGCTTCATGATATTAAAAAAACGAACATCGACCTGTTTCTTGAAATTGTACCCGGTATGGACGTGCTCCCGGAGACAAAGTTTGGGTTCGATGCAGCTCTCGGCGCCCGGTACTATTTTATAAGCAAGTAATAAATATCGTCTTCTGACGGGGCATACTTCCTGAACAGCATGTAAAAGCGAAAAATGATGTCTTTTATATCCTGTGTAAACGCCTGATAAATATCTTGTAAATATTAGAATATTGAGAGTATAATAGTGTAAATCGGATATGAATAAATAATATAATTATTAATAATATTATAAATTATATAAAAAATATCGTCATTCTACTGATGTATTTTCTCTTGATATGAATTTTTCCAAAAATCATTTTAAATGTACGGGAAAGCACGCATGAGAAAATCAAGTATTTTACTCGTTGATGATGATGTACTCATCCTGCAAACGATTGGTATGGCACTGGAAAAGGAAAACTACGATGTGAAAACAGCAGAGAGTGGTGAGGCCGCGCTGGAACTGATCAAGAAAAGGCATTTTGATCTTCTCATTACAGATCTGGTTATGGATGTTACAGACGGTATTACCCTGCTGAAAGAGGCGAAGGGGCTTATTTCTGAAATCAAGGTGATAATCCTCACAGCGTACGGCAGTATTACTTCTACTATCGACGCACTGCGGCTCGGCGCGGATGATTTTCTCCTCAAACCTTGCGAACCAGAAGAAATTTTCTTCAGGGTAAAAAAATGCTTTGAACGTATGGAGCTTGAGAAAAAGGTGAAGCTCTATGAGAATATACTTCCTGTCTGCTGTGTATGTAAAAAGGTGAGAGACGATATGGTGTCCGAACCTGGGAAAGGCAGGTGGGTTCAAATTGAAGATTACCTGCTTAAAAAAGGAAAGGTGGAAGTGACCTCAACCTACTGCCCAGAATGTGCAAAGAAGATTGTCCAGTAAGTTACCGTTTCAGGTGTTATAAATGTGTAAGAGGTCGGAAGCGAAGAGGAACAGTTAATTTTCTATGGGTGTGTAAAAGAAAGATGGATTGTTGAGTTGCATCACCATTTTTACGTTCCTGTTTACTTTTATCGGGGTCGACGCCACTTATGCAGACAAGATCGTCTATCGACTATTCATGGATGGGTTCTTCGAAATTGAAATCCGATCGGAAAAGAATATCGATAGGGAAACAAGCAAGAGATATTAACCCAAAAGGGACCCCATTTTTTTCATCGAAAACGTAAGTAGTCTGGGCGAGCTTTTCGCAGTTTCCTGGTAAAAATATATGATAATTTATACAATTTAAAATTACATTAATGTAATAAATTTTTTACTACACTCCTATTTCTGTAACCTTTCCTTTCACACAAATTAATATATCGCCCTTTTAAACTTTTATTTCTAAATATATAATGAATTATAGAATATTTTTTCTTCTGGACGAGCCTGGCATACTCTTTGCTCCATATTCAATAAATGGGCGGCAAACTGAAAAAGGAGAAATTATCGTGGACCACAGAAAAGGCGGTGTGGGAATCTTCAATGACGGCATAGAGCTCGAGATCTCTCCTGATGAAATCAGGAGAATTCTCCGCTGGTTCCGGCTCGTTCAGTGCCAGGTGAGTCTTGATGAGTATGACCTAATCATCGCCGAGCGACTTGAAGCTGCATACTACATCCTGATCAATCTGAGGTTTGGCAGTTGACTGCACGAGCGGTTTTGACCTCCGTGATCATGATTGTACTGATGAGTGCATTTCTGATCTACATGGTCAAGAGACGACTTTTTTAAATCCAAAAGGCGAGACCATGAAAAGATGGCATGTTTTCCATATAATGGTATTTCCGATCAATTAGTCGGTGTATCGATTTCGTTTAAAGAAAGGAAACCAGAGGGAGTGAGCTGTGCGATCTACACTCTGAAAAGGGATCAGGAGTCAATATGGGATTTCCCCACGCCTCCAAAGATTGAGGATGACTCCTCTCCTATACATGTTATATTCAACGGGGTTTTAATCGCAAGGACATTCAAGGCGAAAAGGGTAATCGAAACAGGACATGCGCCTGAGTATTATATACCGCCTGAAGATATCAAGATGGAATACCTCATTCCAGGAAATGTGATCTCTGAATGCAGATGGAAGGGACCCCTCCAGTATGCGAGTGTTGAGGTTGCGGAAAAAATGAAGGATAATGCCGCATGGTATTTACCCACACCTCTGCCGGAGTACCTGGAATTGGAAAATTATGTGGCCTTTAATGCGCATTTGATGGATGGCTGTTATGTGGATGGCGAGAAAGTGATTCCGGATCCGCTTCCCCCCTTCCGTGGATGGATCACCCGTAATGTCATCGGTCCATTTGTGACGGTACCATCGGAACTATGTAGCCCAACCTTTGGATATCTACCTGCTCACCACGATTCGTCCACTCCGGTCAAAGGGAAGACGGACTTCTCCCATCAGGGGGATTGAAGTGGTGAAGAGCAGGTTCCCCTGGAGCTGATAATCGAGGTCCTGGCTCTGTTCGAGCAGGATGTAAATGGATTGACCGATCTGGAAGAAATTGAGGGAAATAGGAATAGAGAGCAGCCCTTCCCCTTTTTCATTGATATGCATGGGGTTGAAGGATTGACCGGATACCCATTCCCGGCTGTTTATTTGGAGCCGGTACTGGAGGCTGCTCATATCCATGGATAGTGGATTCGGATTGCGGACGAGGATATCAATGGAGAGGTCTGCATTCGTGAATCCGAGTCTGTTGATATGGAGGGATTTGAGGCTGATCGTGGGAAGCCTGAGCAGCGGAAACTCTCCACTCTTACTCACCGGGATAGTGACATTTCCGAGCACCGGTACCCGAAAAGAGAAGCTGAGGTTCAACTGGTAATCTGCTGCGTCTTTCTCTGCAAGAGCAAGAAGCGTATCATACAGGTTTTTATATATGAGCCTCAGCGGGAGCTGGATAAGGCTTTCACTATCGGCCTCTATTTCCAATCCGGTTTCCTGTTTTCCCGAAATGAAGGAAACATCCTCGACGAGAAGATCGTACTCGAACCGGCTCAGTCGCAGACTCACAGTGTTCGGATTCTTGACGGAAAGATTACAGACTAAATCTGCTGCGGAAAAGGAGAGCCCTTCGATCTTGATCTCTTTTACGCTCACCTCCGGGTTCTTGATACTTGCTTTTCCGATAAGGCTTTTTAGTGAAGTGCACGCGGTAAGGTAGAGAAGGGCGCTGATAAGCAGGGCTTTTACAATATGTGGAAGTCGCATCCTCTGCTCCTGAGCGTAGATTATCGGGATCCGTTAAGGATAATATAATAACATACCTTCTACTCTACTTCAATAATGGGTATAGGAATGCTGAAAAAATACTGTACTTTACATTTGAAGAACATTAAACTATTATCTCAATTGGTAATAATGTATATAATTCCAATACAATCTTTAGAAGAGAAAGGGAAAGGGAGGTAACCTCATGAAAATCTCTACACTATTTATAGTCATTCTTGCGTGCGTTCTGGCTTTTTCGCTCGTAATCTCAAGCTGTGCCTCTAAATCCAAGGCGGTAAAGGAGGAGCCACAACCTGTTCAGGAGGAGACTGCGGCAGTTAAAGAAAAGCCGGTCGAAAAGCAAGTGGCTAAAAAGGAAGAGACCAAAGTGGTTGAGGAGCCTGATATTTCCGTTACAAAGAAGGTGGAAGAGCTTGCCATCGCTAAGGAGACACCTGCTCCCGTCGACACTGATGGTGACGGGGTCTATGATGACATGGATAAATGTCCCGGGACACCGAGGGGTGTAAAGGTCGATAAAAGCGGATGTCCTGAAAAGATCAAGGAACTCACCACTTATGAGTTTGTGATAGAATTCGATCTGGACAGCACACTGATCAGAGATGCCTACTACAAGAATGTGCAGGAAGCCATTGATTTCATGAAGGCGCATCCTGAAGCGGAGCTCGTGAGAGTGATGATCGAAGGACATGCGGACAGCTCTGGACCCGATACCTATAACTACAACCTCTCTTTTCGCCGAGCCACCAGCGTAAAGCAATTCCTGAGAAAGGAACTGAATATTGATCCGGACATAATCCAAATCCGTGCATTCGGGGAGCGAAATCCGATCGCGAGCAACAATACGAAAGCGGGAAGACAGAGAAACAGAAGAGCGTTGATTACATTCTCGATTATCAGTTTTAGTGATTGATACGATTAATCGATACGCTCTCTTTACAAATACAATTCACCTCTCCGTAACGGAGAATCCTCCGTAACGGAGAATCCTCCGTAACGGGGCACTGTTTTCCTTAAGGGAGAATCCTCCGTTGCAGGGCGATGTTTTTACGTTTCGCCACACTTTTTTCCGTTACGGAGAATCGTCCGTACCAGGACGCTGTTGGGGAGAGGTCAGGTTCAACCCAGATGCTGTTTTTGAGACTCATCGGTAAGCTGGCGAGACTGCTCCGCGCAGGTGCATCACCTGCCCACATTGCGGGTGGGTTCGTCATGGGTATGATGATCGGGTTTCTCTCTCTCAAAACTCTCTTCGCCCCCTTCATCATACTCCTCCTCATCATTTTTAATGTGAACATATCATCCGCGATTTTTGGCGCAGTTCTGTTTCGGCTGATCGCCTATCTGATTGATCCTCTGCTGCACTCCATCGGATACTGGATTCTGGTAGACATTCCTGCTCTGCAGGATACCTGGACCTTTCTCTACAATATTCCCGTTGTTCGCCATACTCGCTTCAACAATACCGTTATACTCGGAAGTCTCCTCGCCGGGCTCTGCCTTATATATCCGGTGTTCACCGGGGTGAGGATTCTAGTGGTGAAGTATCGAGAGAGATACGAGAAAAAGATCAGAAAATGGAAGATAGTGCAGGTACTCAGGGGTTCCAAGGTTTTTCAGTTTCTCGGTGGGATAAGGAACTGGTAGGATATGTTGAGAAAAAAGGGTTTGATACTGCTGGCGGTCATTGTAGTCATCTTTCTAGGACTCAATATATTCGTGACCGATGGATGGGTGGAAAGGCGTATAGAGTCGCTTGGAAGCAGTATCGTTGGGGCGCGGGTGGAGTTAGAAGGGTTGAAACTCTCACTGTTGAAGATGCGCGTTCAGTGGAGGGGGCTTGAAGTCACAGATCCAAAAAATACCTGGTACAACCTTTTTGAGACCGGTAGGTGTAACTTCCACATTGCTTCCGAACCCCTTCTTTCACGGAAGTTCATTGTTGAGGATGTGGAAGTAAGGGATCTTCGTTTCAACGCCAAGCGAAAAACCGACGGTCGACTTCCAGAGCGCAGGAAGGCAGAACAGGGAGAGCCTCCGAAGATCATTCAGAAAATGAAGGAGAACCTGCAGTCAGAGATCGATAAAGTGCCAGTTTTTCAGATCGGTGATCTTTCTTTTTCCATTGATCCGGAAGCGCTCTGGGAGAGAGTGCAACCGGAGAGTCCCGAAAAGATGCGCTCCCTCACCGAGAGCTATAGAGAGAAATTTTCTGAATGGGCTCAGACTGTTGAGCGAATAAAGAGTAGGGAGGACCTTGAGTCCCTTGAGGCACAGGTAAAATCCATCAATGTGGAAAAATTAAATACACCGGAAGGCCTTCAGAGAAGCCTGATTACCGTCAATGATGTGTCAAGCAGGCTCACCGCTTACACGTCGGATTATCGTGAAACACGCTCCAGTTTTGAAGATGATTTTGCAGATTTTGAAAGGGCAAAGAGGAATGTAGATACATGGATCGAGAAGGACTATAACCGTGCACTCGAACTGATACAGATCCCTGATATCTCCCGTAGAAACATTGCCATACTGCTCTTTGGAGAGAGCGTTGTGCAGAGAGTTGAACGTGTTTCGGATTTCATCGGAAAAGTTCGTTTCTATTCAGAGAAGGCGAAAAAGCTGCTTCCCCGAAAGGAAAAAACGCCGAGGTTCAAGGGGCAGGACATACTATTCGAGGACTTTCATCCTCTTCCAAACTTTTGGATCAAGAACGTCGATCTCTCGGGTGTAACACAATCAGGGATTCATTTAAAGGGAAGCATAGAAAACATTGTTTCGAGGCAGGACATAATCGACAGTGCCACAACACTCGAAATATTCGGTGAGAGAGAAGGGAAGTCCGCGTTACGACTTGCAGGCGTGATCGACCACCGTACGGAGGAACCGAGTGAGCTTTTAAAGCTCGAGATTGAAGATATACCTCTTGCGGGAACGCATGTGACCGATTTTCCCCTTCTTCCCTCCACGCTGAGCAGGGGTCAAGGCTCCATAACCGCATCGATCGACTTTAAGGGCTCGAAATTGAGATCCACGCTTGATTTCCGGGGAAAGGGTGTGCATTTTGAAGATTTCGAGGGCTCTTCGGAAATGCCGCTTCCCCTCACTGAGATGCGTCGGGAAATTGCCGATTCAATCCAAGACATCGATCTTACTGTAGCTTTATATCAGGATCCCGAGACCTTCACTTTTTCTATCAGGAGCAGTGTCGATGATATGATTGCTCGCAGGGCTGCTTCAATTGCGGATGAGGAGATGGAAAAAGCACGAGGATATTTCAGACAGAGGTTCGGAGATGAGACGCAGAGGTACATGAGCGATCTGGAGCGGCTTGAAAATACGCAGATCGCTCTCCTGAAACAGGAGTTCGCACTCATAGACGCTCACATCCAGAGCCTTCAGAAGCTGGTCCTGAATAAACGAAGACAGATTGAAGAAAGAACGAGGGCCCTGCTGAATCGGCAAAAGGAAAAGGCGAGTGATAAGCTCCTCAAAGAGTTTCAAAATATACTCGAAGAGTAAAATCTGCTGAGAATGAGGTCCATCAATGGATGCTCCATGCCAGGAGAATCATCTGTGAAAGATATCGGAAGAGAGTTCATCGAAAGAACAAAGTATCGCTATCTTGAGCCGTCCGATCAGATGAGAGGGGTTCCTCCACCACAGGTGGAGCTGGGCAGAAAAAATGATAAAGCGCCCGTTCAGCTGCCAGATCCAGGGAGTGTTCGAACCGGAGGGGTGAGCGTGAAAGAGGCGATTGAGAGACGGGTGAGTGTAAGGACCTACTCACAGAAGACGCTTTCCCTTCCAGAACTCTCATATTTGCTGTGGTGCACACAGGGGATAAAAGAGATCGTGCACGGTTATGTGACATTGAGAACCGTGCCATCAGCCGGCGCACGGCACGCCTTTGAAACCTACCTTCTGGTCAACAGGATTGATGGGCTCAAGCCGGGTCTGTACAGGTATCTGGCAGTAGGACATGCCCTCGAACCACTCCACCTAGATATACACGCTGCTGATTCGATCACCGAGGCGTGCTTCGGGCAGGATTTTGTGAAAGGCTCCGCTGCAACCTTTATATGGGCTGCCGTGCCCTACAGGATGAAGTGGCGATACGGAGAGAGGGGGTACAGATACCTGTATCTGGATGCGGGGCATGTGTGCCAGAATCTATACCTGGCAGCAGAGTCCATCGATTGCGGCGTCTGCGCCATCGGTGCTTTTTCCGATGATGATATGAACAATTTGATTGGGATTGATGGCATCGATCAGTTTGTCATATACCTTGCGACCGTGGGGAAGAAAACGACTGAGAGGGTGTGAGGATGAACCAGCGACACTCAGGGAAAAGAAAACAGAAGAAATCGGCACGGCAGGAGCTCATAGAAGAGCTCACCGGAATGATAAAGGACGTAGACGAGGAGGGGTTGATCTTCCTTATAGAGCAGGCAAACGTGTTATTATACAACATGCGTGTCAACAAGATAAATAGAAGAATTGCGCAAGCATCTGGAGAGAAAAGGGAGAAGGGGAAAGGAGCCCGACCGCGGGAGCCAGGAATCGATATTGAAGAGTCGGAAGACGGTGCGTTCTTTTATATAATAGTAAATCTGAAAAGAATTTTTTTTACCCTTGAGGAGATGAGAAAGCTCGTCCGTCTCTGTCACGCAGCTGATGATGAGAATGACGCCTCACGGCGCCTTTACAACTGGTTTTCCCGAAACCGTAAGGATTTTCTCATCGATGGAGAGATAGAGAGCAGCAGAAACCCAGCTCTCGCACACCTCTATGAAAGGATCGTGCGCACCTATAAGGTGAAGCAGGGGTGACGGCTCTCCTTTGTGCGCGGATTTCGGAGAACTATGAATACGACAGGTCAGGGAAGAGCGCTCATATCCATTACCTGTGCGACGCTCCTCTGGGGAACGACCTACCCGGTCATCAAGTTTGGTCTCGCAGAGCTGAACATTCCACCCATCTCTTATCTCACGCTGCGGTTCAGCGCAGCACTCTTCGCACTGCTTCCTCTCCTGTTCATCGGGAGGGTTCGGAAGGAGTTCATCTGGTCTCTTCCGCGAATTCCTATCCTGATCCTTGGCACACTGAACGGGATAGCCTACACCCTGCAGTTTTCAGGACAGATGTTCACCAGTTCCGGCGTTGCAACGATCATGGTCAATACATATGTCCTCTTTACCCTCCTGTTCGGCCGCATGGTACTGGGGAAGAGAATCACCATTCTGAAAAAACTGGCTGTGCTCCTGGGGTTTATCGGTGTGGTGGTGATTGCCTTGGGAGATCTGATCCATCTTGAAGAAGGGAGCACCTCCCCACTTGGGGTCGTGCTGACTCTTGGAACAGGTTTCTGTGCGGGTTTATACGTCACCTACAGTGAAAAGGTATACGAGCTCAGCTATAACGGATCGCCTTTGAGTCCTGTGAGCATTTTCTTTTCCTCAACCGTGTACACTCTGCTCGTGATCGTCCTCTCCGGATTCATCCTGCACGATCTCCCACGGTTTTCGTCCCTCCATCTGATTGATTCGATTCCCATCCTGTACCTTGGTATACTGTGTACGAGCAGCGCTTTTATCCTATATCTCATCGCAGTGCGCGATGTAGGGGCGGTGAACACTGCGGTTTTCATGCTGCTCCAGATCATTGTGAGCATCGGATTTTCCTTTGTGCTTTTAAAAGAAATACCCGATCGATATATGGCGATCGGAGCGCCGCTCATTTTCATTGCCATCTATCTCACCCGGGAAGTGAGAGAGAAGAAGGGGTTTGAATCCAGTTCACCTTAAGGCAAAGCTTTTCTTGAGAAAGGAGCGGGATACAGACTGATGCTGAAATTTCATTAAAATTTTATAAAAAAAGGGGTGACTCCGGATACCTCTCTGACAGATCTTTGTTATGCTGTTTTCGTGTTTTTAGCCGGGCGCAGATAAGCTCCCCAATAACTCATTCCCACGAAAATTCCACCTCCGACGATGTTCCCGATCGTTACAGGGACGAGGTTTTTAACCACAAAGCTCCCCCAGTGGAGAATATCCGGATTCATTCCCTCAGGTGCAGGAATACCGGCCCACGCCCTGAGGAAGATACCGGTGGGAATGAAATACATGTTGGCGACACTGTGCTCGAAACCGATCGCCACGAATGCCATTATCGGGAAGAAGATCGAAAATATTTTCCCAACTGTCTGTCGTGCTGCCAGTGCCATCCACACCGCAAGGCATACGAGCCAG
>Ga0209427_10010534_pt1 | contig 10233 bp, 9 predicted proteins | sample DeeMarSWOR136_30_FD_187465 | JGI IMG/M metagenome (GOLD analysis project Ga0209427, IMG submission 187465) | Marine sediment microbial communities from White Oak River estuary, North Carolina - WOR-1-36_30 (SPAdes) (version 2) | ecosystem: Environmental > Aquatic > Marine > Intertidal zone >...
TTTCAAGCTATATAATGAATAATTGATTCAATGATAGATAAATGGCTTTCAAAGACTAAATTTACTAGGTTAGTTGAAAAATTAGTCAAACGATTATTTTATAACAAAATTTCAGCTAATCAAGTTACTATTTTAGCTTTAATTATAGGACTAATGAGTGCTTTATCTATTTTTTTGAGTGGAATATTGATTTGGAAACTTCAATTAATTATATGTGCAGCTATTTTAATGTTTATATCTTTTTTCCTTGATGCCTTAGATGGAACACTAGCAAGGTTAGAAAAACCTACTGCTTTTGGAGGCATTATAGACATTTTTAGTGATAGAACTGTCGAAGTATTTATAATTATTACCCTGATTTCCACTGATCCTTTGACATTAATTTGGCCAGGAATATTTTCTCTTGGAGCAATAGTTTTGTGTATTTCTATGTTTTTATTAATGGGAGGAGCTGTAAAAGAAGATGAATTAGAGGAAGTTAAAAAAGTAATTTATTATCGTAAAGGACTTATTGAACGTTCAGAAACTTTTTTGTTTCTAATCTTTATAACAATTCTTCCTTCATTGCGTTATCTATTATTATGGATTTTTGCAGGATTAGTATTTTTTACCGCAATTTTAAGACTAAGAGATGCTTATCTTCTTTTAAAATCTTGAGATAATCTTAAAAATAAATTTAATTCATAATATATTATAATAATCTTTTAAAATCTAAATAGTATAATTTTCATTATGACCTTTCAAAATCCAGAAGAGATTGTTGATACGATTATCCAGGAAAATGAAGGTAAATTTGGAATAATCTGCTTAAATTGCTTGATTGTTAGAGCACGTTTTAAAGAAATAAAAAACTTTATTGAAACTGATAGAATTCCAATTCCGCAAGATGTAGATTTAACTAAATTGGATTATCTGGATTACATTAGTATCTATTTCTATGAAAAATATAAAAATATCACAGAACTTCAAAAAATTTATCCAACTTCCTTAGCTTTTATTGCTAATATGCTCTTTAAGGATTATAAAATTGAAAAATATTTATTGAGATTTGATTTTATCGCGAAACGTGAGTTAATTGATGTTTTTGCTGATTTTTGCGCAGATTTGGGAATTGATGTTTATGAAACTACTAATATTGATGATCAAAAATATAATTTAGATTTATACTTGATTAAGAAAAAGCCGTTACTAAGAACTGAAGCTGTTTTTGTACGCACAGGTCCCCAAATGACTGAAGAAGAATATAAAAACACATTTTACTTGTTAAATGAGGCTTCTAAAATCGCTGCTTGGACTGTTTTTGTTACAACACCTAGAGGTGTATATAATATTGGTTTACAAAGATTAATCTCTGATATGGAAAAACTCAATGTTTGGTTTTATGTAGTAGATCCGATACACCAAAGAATTTTAGGTATTACAAAAGGAAAAAAATCTAAAAATTATGATACTGAAATTAGAGATGATTATATTAAAAAACTTCCACGCGAACCGATAAGAGCCCAATCTAGAATAACTAAGATCTCTGATTATGAATTCAGTGAATCGGACTCATATAATCCAAAAAGGTTTGTTATGTATGAAATCTTACCCAAGGAAGAGGCAATAGAGCGAGAAAAAGCACTGATAAGAAAACCAATGTACAGAGACATATTTAGAACAGTATTAATTATTGACAAAACATCTGGCCTTCCCTTAATAAATTATGCTCATGAGGATTTAAACGTGGATCAAGAGCTTGTATCTGGGTTCTTAAGCGCTATGGATTCATTTGTATCTGAAATCAGCGGCGCAGAAGGAATGGATGAAATAAAATATAAAGGATTTTATATACACGCTGTTTATGGTCAATGGATTAAATTAGCGCTATTTCTCTCTGAACCTCCTAAAAAGGGATTAAAAGAGAGGTTAGCCTATTTCCTGCAAGATTTCGAAGAAAGATATAGTGAAGAGATAAGAAAATTCCTTGAAACAAATAGAACTAATTATTTTGATTCGGAAAAAATAATTACAGATATAAAAGATATACTCGACATATAATTAAAATTGACTTTAACAATTTTTTCTTGATATTTAAAATAATTTATTATGTAAAATTTTTTGAAATTATAATCCATATTTATTTATTTTCATATGATTTCACATTAAACAATAAAGAATTTTATCATTGGGTATTTTTTAAGAAATGACAAAAAAACCTATTGGAATAATTGATGGAAAATTTCATCCATGCCCAAAATCTCCCAATTGTGTCTCAACTCAGAGTAATGTTGAAAAACATAGAATGCATCCGATAAAATATAGTGCATCACTAGAAGAAGCCAAATCGAAAATATTGAAAATTATAAACACTTTTAAGAGATTTAGAATTAAAAATGAGACAAATAATTATATTCATGTTGAATTCAGAACTGCATTTTTTAGATTTATTGATGATGTGGAGTTTTATTTTGATGATTTAGAAAAACTTATACATTTCCGTTCAGTAGCTAGATTTGGTTATAGTGATCTAGGAGTAAATAAAAAAAGAATGGAAAGTATAACTAAATTATTTTACAAAATAAATTAATATTTTAACAAGGTAAGGGTATTGAGAATTAAAAAAAAACAGGTTGGATTAATAAACGGAAATTTTTATCCTTGTCCAAAAAGACATTACTGTGTATCATCCCAAAGTGATATAGAAAATAATACAAATTATATTAAACCCATAAACTATAAAACAACAATGGAAGAAGCAAGAAAAAAATTAATAAAAGTTATTAACTCATTAAAAAGAACTAAATTGCTCAAAGAAACAAATAATTATTTACGCTTTTTATTTATAACTCGTTTATTTCGATTTAAAGATGATGTAGAATTTTTATTTGATGATAATAAAAAAATTATTCACTTAAAATCCCAATCACGTATAGGTGGATATGATTGGAATACTAATAGGAATAGGATGGAAAAAATAAGAAACTTATTCCATTCCGTTAATTAAGGTTAATAAAATTTAATTAATGATTAAAAGAGTTTTCGTGTTTTTTCTCTAATTTTAAGGTCCGAAAATAGTTATTCTTTTATAAAAGATAATAATGACTTTAAAATGTGCTAATTTGATATATTTTATCAATGGGGGTCAATTGTATGAATGAAAAAAAACTAATTTTTGTATATAATGCTGATTCGGGAGTAATGAATTTAGTTAAGGATTTTTGGAAAAAAATTCTTAGACCAAGTACATATGAGTGTAATCTTTGTATGCAAACTTTTGGCGCCTTCTCAATGAAGAAGGATTGGAAGTTATTTATTAATAAATTAAATATAGAGACTGAATTCTTACATAGAGATGAATTTGAGAAAAAATATAATATAAAGAATGCGAATTTCCCCTCAGCTTATATTCTTGAGAAGGATAAATTAATACTAGTGATATCTGATGATGAAATGAATTCAGTAAACTCATTGGATGAGATAGAAGTGTTAGTTTTAAGTAAAATGAATAATTTACAACATCTTACAAAGGCTACTGTTTAATGTATAATTTGTGTAAAATTTATTTTTTATAACCTTAAAGTTAAAAAAATTTATAATTCACTTATTTTGTATAAAGCAAAAATATCGATTAAGAGTTGATACAAGTGAGTAAAGATGATGGAAAGAAACTAATTTTTGTTTATAATGCGGAATCTGGAGGGGTTTTTACAGCATTTAAAGATACACTTCATAAAACATTTCGTAAAAGTACGTATCAATGCAATCTTTGTGCCGTTACTTTTGGGGCTTTTGGAATGAAAAAAGATTGGAAAAATTTTGTGAATGATCTAGATGTTCCTGTTGAATTTAAAAAGAAGGACAAATTCAAATTCGAATTCTTGCATAAAGACGAATTTAATGAAAAATATAATGCAGCAGATTCTAAATTCCCTTCTGCGTATCTTTTAGACAAATCTAGACTTGAATTATTTATCTCTCAAGATGAAATGAATGCAGCGAAATCAATCGATGATTTGAAGGATTTAGTAAATCAGAAAATAGAAAAATTTGGATTGTAATTCCTATTCTCTATTTTCATTTTTACTTTTTCATTAAAATTTACTTCCATTTAGGTTTAAGATATTCTAAAGTCTTATCAATGTCATGAGTCGGAGGCTTACATGTCTTATTAATGCATACATAAGCAGTAGCCATATCATCAAGATTATAAAAAAATTCGACAAAATTAGAATATTCATCTATATCTGGAGTAGGTTTCTCGATATTTCTAAACATGAATACTTTATTAGGGAGATATTCGTTTAATAGCGCTTTTATTAACTCTTTTGTATCTATTGCATCAATATTCCCTGCAACAACTAGAGAATAACTTGGTCCTAATGCAAAGTCAATAGCAATTAAAAATTGAGTATAAGCCAATGGGTTTGCTTTTATCTTTTCAGAAAAAACTCTAAGTAATATATCAGCTTTTTCTTCCAATTCATGATTCCCGGTAATATAACTTAACTTTAGCAAATTAAGCATTGCAATTGAGTTTCCTGAGGGAATGGCTCCATCATATATCTCTTTTTGTTTAGTTAATAATTCTTCCGTATCTTTAGCCGTGAAATAAAATCCGCCAACATTATTATCCCAGAAATCTTCAATTTGTATTTCATGTAATTCAAGGGCAGTTTTCAAATAAAAGATATTAAAAGTAGATTCATATAGTTCAATGAGACTCCAAATCAAAAAGGAATAATCAGTTAGAAAGCCATCAATTTCTGAAACTCCATCTTTATATCGGTGAAGCAATTTATTTTTAGAATCTCGGAGGTTTGAAAGAATGAAGTTGATAGCCTTCTTTGCTGTTTCTAAATACTTTGGTTCTTGAAAAGCAGTAGTTCCTTTAGCTAGGGCTACTATCATTAATCCATTCCAATCAGTTAAGATTTTATCATCTTTATGAGGATGAATTCTTTTTACTCTTTCAGAAAATAAGGTTAATCGAATTTTTTTGAGATTTTCAAAGTTCTCTTTTTTTGGAAAATCTTTTAAGTATAAAATATTACTTTTTGTTTTTTTTCCAGATGCTTCTTCAAGATAATTACCTGATTCTTCTATATTAAAAGTCTTAATAGCTAATTCTAAATCATCATTATTAAGAATATCCTTCAGTTCTTCTTGAGTCCATACATAGAATTTACCCTCTTTTCCTTCACTATCAGCATCTTCAGCTGAATAAAAACCTCCTTCCTGTGACATCATATCTCTTAGAACATAAGATAGAATTTCTTGAGCAGTTTCTTTATATAAATTATTTTTAGTAGCTTGATAAGCTTCTATATAAGCAATTGCAATTAATGCCTGGTCATATAACATTTTCTCAAAATGAGGGACAAGCCAAATTGAATCAGTTGAATATCTATGAAAACCAAATCCAATATGATCATAAATGCCACCTTTTCGCATTGCTTGAAGCGTAGTTTCAACCATTTCTAATGCTTTTTTATCACCAGAACGTTTCCAATATCTAAGTAAAAATATTAGGTTATGTGGAGTAGGAAATTTAGGGCGATTTCCGAATCCACCATTTACAGAATCAAATTGTATTGATAATTGACGGAATGCTTTCTTAAGAATCTCATCCGAAAATTTCTCGCCTGGTGATTCTTGATCTATGTTTTGAAGACTAAAAGTGATTTGCTCAGCAGAATTTAACAATTCATTTCTTTGGTTGTTCCAAAGTTCTTTAATGCGTTTGATTAAGTCTATTATCCCAACACGGCCAAATCGACTCTCTTTTGGGAAATAAGTTCCAGCAAAAAAGGGTTTTTTATCAGGAGTCATTATGATTGTAAGTGGCCAACCTCCTGAACCAGTCATCATTTGACATATAGTCATATAAATTTTATCGATATCTGGACGTTCCTCTCTGTCCACTTTAATTGATACAAATACCTCATTCATCAATTTAGCTACTTCTTCATCTTCAAAGGATTCATGCGCCATAACATGGCACCAATGACATGTAGAATATCCAATTGAAAGAAATATTGGCTTTTCTTCATCTCTGGCTCTATCAAAGGCTTCTTGTCCCCATGGATACCAATTTACTGGATTCTTTGCGTGTTGCAATAAATAAGGGCTCTTTTCGGATTTTAATTTATTAAATTCTGCTTCTCTTGTTATCATATATTTAATATTAATTAAATTAAATATCAAAATCTTGGTTATAAGCTATTAATTTTTGCTAAATTTATCTTAAGTCTGGAAACTTTTAAAATTCAAATAATTATAAAATAGAATTTTTGAAATATGTTCTTATTTAATTTTAAAAATAAAAACAGACTAATTTTCATTCTTTTTGGGGAATATTTGGATTTTTGCATTTTTTACTCGTAAAGTTTAAAAGGGAACAGTCGTTCATTTTTAATAAACAAAAGCGAACGAATGTTCACTATTAAAAAATAATATCAAATGAGGCTAGTAAGTTGAAAGTAGCAATAATAGTGTTTGCCCAACTGGCAATACATTAAAAGTTGGTAAAATGCTTGAAGAACAATTAATTTCCAAAAATATCGATGTTCAATTATACAATTCTACAGGAAACGATTTGATCTTTCAAAAGGATAATATTAAGTTGTTTTTAAAAAATACAGTGAAAGAACATGATCTTTTATGTATAGGCTCTCCTGTTTATGCTCATCATTTGCATTATAATGTAAAAAATATCATTAAAGCATTACCTAAACCAGAAAATGGATGGGCAAAATTGGCAGTTCCATTCGTAACCTATGGTGCAATAAATTCTGGAGTAGCGCTTCGGGAAGCCGCAACGCTCTTAAAAAAATCAGGGCGATTCACAATCTTAGGTATGAAAATAAATGCTTTCCATTGTATGACTGCTTTACCACAGATTAATATTAAAATAAATGAAGGAATGCCCGGAGAAGAAGCTTTACCTATAATTGAGGAACTGACTGATAAGATAGTAAAATTTAATTATGGTGTTTTTAATAAATCGATAGATATTTCAAGGAAATTAAAATATCAAAAATTAAAGAATAGAATAAAGGCAAGGATAATTTTCAGAGAAAAGTTCTGGCATAAACATTTATACCCAAATATTACTTTTAAACATGACAATTGTCAACAATGTGAACGATGTATAAAAATTTGTCCAGTAAATTGTATTGAGATGAAAGATAATGGGCCTGTACTCTCAAATAGATCTTCTTGCATCCATTGTGGAGCCTGTATTTTTGAATGCCGTTATAATGCGATAACTAATAATACAAATTGGGATCGATTAAATAATTTGCTTGAAAATGCAGTTAATGGTAGGGGCCTATTAGTTAGTAATGAAAATCCTAAATCACTTGTTTATTCATAGAGAAATAAAAAAATAAGGGTAAAAAATAAAAAATTTCTAAATCTATTTTTTTTAAATTTTAAAAGGAAGTATTCATGCAGTTAAAAAAAGAGAAGGTAAAAAAGAGAATAGAAGATGCTGCTCGGGAGGATTTCCTAGAATATGGCTTTACTAAGACTTCAATGCGAAATATAGCAAGAAAAGCAAAAGTTAGTACTAGCAATATATATAATTATTTTGAGAGTAAAGATAATTTATTTTATTCTTTAATTGATCCCATCTATATTAAAGTTAAAGACTTATTGTATAATTTGTTTGAAACAGAGAAAAATCTTGGTGAAAATGAATTCTTCAAGCTTATATCAGATGTTTTTGCGCATCCTGTAGGTGAAATAATTAAACAAAATGCAAAAGAATTAATAATATTAATGGATAAAAGTGAAGGAACGAAATTTTATAACTTCAAAGAAGAATTAATCAAATTAATTGAATCTCATTTTACTGAGAGTATTATTCATGAGAAAAAAGCCAAAAAAAATAATTTGAACAATAGTTTTGTTATGCATATTATAGCTACAAATTTATTAGAAGGTTTACTTGAGTTAGCAAAGCACTTTAAAAATGAACAATGGGTTGATTATAATATTAAACTCTTACTTGAATATCACGTTAATGGAATTTCTGGATTGTTGATTTAAGTAATATTTCATATCTTTAGAATAAATTTCATAAGCTTTAAATGACTATTGACTTAACAGATTGGTAAAAAATGCAGATTTAATCTATAAAACCAACTTTTAAATAAATTTTTAATCTTATTAATTATTAGTTTTAACTAATATCTAATAATCATAATTTATTTTTGTTATGAGGGAGTATAAAAAATTATGACTGAAAGAACTCAAAAATTAATGATGAACACTCCAATAAAATCACTACAGGTGGCAAATATTGAAATAGCTGATGATGCCAGGGCAAATAGACCTGGTATGAGATGGACATTAGACTTAGAGAGAGCAAAACTTTTAACAGAATCTTATAAGCAGACTGAAGGAAAGTCTATGGTTTTAAGAAGAGCTTTGGGATTAAGACATATTTTGGAAAATATGACAATTTACATCAGACCAGGAGAATTAATAGTTGGAAATTTTGCGTCTACACCAGATTCTGTTGTTCATTATCCTGAATTCGCGTATAAATGGGTAGAAAGAGAAACAGCACCAGGTCAAATTTATTCAGATATGTTAACTGAAAAAGAACGAAAAGAACTTGTCGAAATTGATAAATATTGGGAAAATTTATCGATACACCATCTATTTAAAAATATTATTCCTAAAGAATTATATAATGAATTTTATGTCTTTAATTGGGAGTCTGCTACTCCAAATTTTGAGAAACTTTTCAAAATTGGCTTGAAAGGAATTATTAAAGAAGCTGAAAAAAGACTCCAAAGGCTTGAGAAAGAATGGTTAGAGGGAAGTAATAATGGAGAAGATTATGTTCATAAAAAACAATTTTTACAGAGTGTTATCATTACTATAGAAGGGGCAATAAACTGGGGTAGAAGATATGCAGATTTGGCACGAATAGAGGCAGGAAAGGTTGATGATCCTTCAAGGAAACATGAATTAGAAAAAATAGCGAAAATCTGTGATTGGGTGCCTGAGAATCCACCTAGAACATTACAAGAAGCATTACAATTTTATTGGTTTATCCATCTCATTATCAATTTCATTGACGTACCAATGGTGGGAGATGGTATAAGATTTGATGTTTGCTTCAATCCATATTATGAGAATGACTTAAAGAATAATACAATTAATAGAGCAAAAGCTCAAGAATTAGTTGAATGTATTTTTGTAAAGTCTCAAGAAACGGGATTTTTGCATCCTCCTATATGGTCTGGTGCTGGAGGAGGTGCAATTGGATTTCAAACTGTTACAATTGGCGGAATAAATTCTGAAGGAAAAGATATTACTAATGAAATAACCTATATTGTATTAGATGCTATGAATTCTGTAAGAACCGTAACTCCTCCATTAGCTTTAAGATGGAATAATAAAATACCAAAAAAGCTAATTGAAAAAGCTATTGAAGTCATAAGTACAGGAATGCCACAACCTGCCTTTTTCAATGACAATGTAAATATTACACGTTTGGTTAGCCTTGGTGTTCCTTTAGAGGATGCTCAGAATTATTCTATAAATAATTGTATGGTACCAACAATCCCTGGTAAAAACTTTAATCATCGTTCTGCATGGGCTACAGCCATACCACTTCCACAAGAATTAACTAAAACTTTAAAAAACATAGGAGAAAGAGCTACTTCATTTGAAGAACTTTTTGAAGATTTTACTGAAAATTATAAATTCCGAATTAAAAAATTGGTTTTTCTATCAAATATAGCGGATTGTTTCTATAAAGAATATGTACCACGTCCATTTTTATCTGCTTTACATGATGATTCAATTGAGAGAGCACAGGATGTTCGAGAATGGAATTATGTACTTGATTACAGAGACGTTGTTATTCTTGGATTAAATAATGTAGCAGATTCTTTTGCTGCAATCAAAAAGTTGATTTTTGAAGAAAAAAGAGTATCTATGTCAGAATTACTCGATGCTTTAAAAAAAAATTGGAGAGGAAAATATAAAGATCTCAGAAAGATGTTTATTGATGCACCTAAGTTTGGAAACGATGATGATTATGTCGATTCAATTTCAAGGAGAATAGGAAAAATGATAATGACTGAAACAATGAAATGTAAAACAAATTTAGGTACTCGATGTATACCAGATGGTACTGTTGCATCTGCATTCTGGTTTTTAGGAAAAGGTTGTGAAGCTACACCAGATGGAAGGAAAGCGAGAGAAACGCTTCATGATGGGAGTGTTTCC
>Ga0209427_10010538_pt1 | contig 10231 bp, 16 predicted proteins | sample DeeMarSWOR136_30_FD_187465 | JGI IMG/M metagenome (GOLD analysis project Ga0209427, IMG submission 187465) | Marine sediment microbial communities from White Oak River estuary, North Carolina - WOR-1-36_30 (SPAdes) (version 2) | ecosystem: Environmental > Aquatic > Marine > Intertidal zone >...
TTTTTCCAACTTACCACACTTTATCAAACAATCACCTCGGATTAGTGTAAAATTCTTATTATTTATTTTTAGACAATTGATATCCTCCATTACGCCACCTTTCATTTTAAATTATAATCATTTTTTTCTATTTGTCAAGTCTTTTTCCATTAAATCTTTGCCCCTGATTATTGTTAGACGGTTTTTTATTTTTCCTTTAAAAAATGATCGGCTAAATTCAATAGCAATGTGGGCCTCAAAATCTTTACAAGAAAAAATATTGAGCAGTACAGCACCTAACCTATCTAGCGTATGTATTGTAACATTGCTGGTTTTAATAAACTGAACAGCTGATGTCCCAACCAAATGATCTGGTAAAGCATCTATATCTGCTTGGGTCATATCGGTATCTTCATAGTCCCAATAATGTAGAGCTTCTCTTTCCATATCGATAAGATCACATAAAAGCTTTAAATATTTTTCTATGTCTTCTCGATTAAATTTGCGAATATCGCACTCGTATAAATCTAAAATTACTTCTTTTCCAAAACTAGTCCCCATCCCCCTTTTCCTCCTTCTCTTCTTCAGCCTTGTCGTAATCGACGCGCTTCTGATAAATACCCTCGAGTTCCCGAGCTAATGCTTCTTTAATTTTCTTCAAATCCCCGAGGCGCATTACGACGTCATCCAACTGCCCGTCGTCTAATAAATTGTTAATAGTACCATCTATAATTTTGGTCGCGTCATATTTACCGGCCTGAATCAAAGAACGAGAAGTGGCTTCTATATGATCGCATATCATTAAAACAGCTGATTCTATACATGTTGGTTTAGAACATTTATATCTATATAAATCTTCCACATCTTTACCTGATTTCTTGAAAAAATAAGTCATGACAGAATTACCGTGATGCTGACTAATAATTTCAATCATCCTACGTGGAAATCTATCGTCATTAACCAACATATTTACTGAATCGGATACGTGGCGCCCGATAATTTGGCTACTTATCCACGAATCCAAGTCTTTATGTGGGTCTTCATCCTCAAGTTGGTTCTCTGTAAAATATTTTGGATTTACCATTTTACCAATATCATGATACAATGCTGCTACCCTCATAAAAATCACGTCAAGATCCAACCCTATACTCACACCCTCAATTATAGATGCCAGTGATTGAGAATGTTTATATGTACCTGGACATGCTTCTCTAAATTTTTGCAACAGTGGATAGCTGGAATCTAGAAGGTCATGTAAATCATCCTTCTTTTCTTGCTTATCATGACTTTCATCTTTATCTGCCGCTGCTGTCATTTTAATTCTCCTTATGGGTTTAAAATTTTATCAAGTTCTCTTATCGCTCGATTGTAAACTTCCTGCCAATACTCACGTTCTGACAATAGATTAGGATCATTTGGATGATGTATCAAACCTCTTCTTATACGATCTAACTCTATTCTGGCTTGGTCACGTAAACCCATCCAATAACGCATATCTTGTTGCCTTTGAAATTTACTTAATGAGGCTACAAATTCATTTTCAAGTTTTTCATCAGCAGCTTTAGCTACTTCAATTGCTGCCTTTTTAGCAGCCTCATCCCCGGCCCGAACGCGATCACTAACATTCCAATTCAAAAAAAGAATAGCCGATATCAAACCGACGATAGCCGATGCTTTGGCTATTATTCCACCTTTTCCATTAAATATTCCCATCGTTCATTTCTCCTATTTTTTCAACTAATCTAGGGTTTGTTAGCATGACTGATCCTATTCCTATCTCTTGACATCCCATGTCTTCAAGTCTTTTGATGTCGTCGAACGATGTAAAGGAACAGCCTGCTACATTTAATCCCTCCTTATTATATCTCTTAATAAACTCCCAGTTTCTCTTTTGGGCTATTTTTCCTGAGCCCCCGCAAAAACCTAATGGAATAGAATTTAATCTTATCCCGTCTATTCTTTTAACATCATAATCATATGGGTTCTGTGTATAATTTAATTTCAAATAAATTTTAGTGTTGACATAAGGTATTGTCTTATTATTATAAGGTTTTATATTTGGGCACGAAAAATTTAATTCAATGCCAGCCATGTTTCCTGCACCAAAAAGCAACCTAACTACCATCACTGCAATTTCTTCTCTTGTACCGGCCAACGAAATAACAGCAGTAGTGGATTCTTTAAAATATTCTTTCATCCATCTATCGATGCCTATATTATCAAGCGCGACTCTGTTTAATACAGATCGGCCCATAGGTAATATTGCCCACCTATTTCCTCTTTTTGGGTCATATGTCAAGGTCTTTGTTACATATGGCAGCTTAGGAAACTTAAAAAATCTATGCCACCAATAACCATTACCATATCCCATAGCGCCGGCAGAATAAAAGAATTTCATTTGTAAAACTCCTCGTGATCCACACCAAGAGGAATCTGAATAAATAAATCCTTAAACAATTCTCTTGGCATAGCATATCCCTGCGTTATCCACCCCTCATTCATCACGTTTTTCACTACAAAATTTGATGATAAAGACTCAACTCTTTGCGCCAACGTTGGCACATCGTTGAACCAAAAGATAGCTCTATCTAAAATAAAAAGCGAAAGAAAATAATCGATTCCGTCCTTTGCCGCACGATATGGGCCACCTAGTTTGCCGCTCTGTATATCACTTATAATCTCCATAAAGAAATTAGGTGAGTATCTAGGATGCCCAGCGACTATAGAATAATATTCGGTTTTAACTTCCAACGTTTTGTCAGTGGGTATAATATCCAAATCATATTCATTTCCTTCTTCGTATAACCTAAATAAATTTGGATAGGTTTTAATCAATAAATTTTCCCCTTCTTTTCCTTGTCGCAGCTTCTTCTTCCATCTATGTATCATCACAACTCCCACCAATCTTTATTTGTTTTAGGTTCATAGTTCATTACCAAAACTTCTTTGACCTTGCCTCGACCATCTCCCTTGCTGTTTATGGCCCTTGGTGCATATACAACATCAATCCTATATGCTTTGTATAAATCCAATATAAACTCTGTGTATGAATTAGACAGCATGAATCTAACACCATTTCTATTCAACCGGTCACAGACTTCTTTTAATTTAAACTGATCTTCCTTTCCAAAATCTTCTTTTGTATAACTTGTGAATGAAGTTTCATCCAATGGCGCATATGGTGGATCAAAATATACAAAATCATCTTTCTTAGCTTCATCTACAACCCATTCAAAACTTAAAACATCCGTGGTAGTCTCGGCCAACACAATGGAACAAGACCGTAAATTAGATTCGTCAACGATTGATGGGCTCTTATAGCCCCCATATGGTACATTAAAATAACCTTTGGAATTTACTCTATATAAACCATTCCAACAAGTTTTATTTAGATAAAGAGTTCTTGCTGCACGTTTCAGATCCGACCAATCCTTATATTCTGCTTCTCTATCTTTATTTCTAATCTCATAATAATACTTGACCCTATGATTATGGTTGTGTTTATTTAATTCCTTTATTAAATTGTCTACATCAAACTTAACAACGTGGTATAAATTTATAAGCTCTTCATTAATATCAGAAAGCCTTGCCTTACTGTGTCTTAACGCAAAATATAGAGCTCCGCCACCCACAAAAGGTTCGAAATATGTATTGATATTATACGGAGTGCGCTCTAAAAGAGCGGGCAATAAACTTGTCTTTCCTCCAGCCCATTTAACAAAAGGTTTTGGCATTATAGAACTCCATTTTACGGTTTTGGTTTTTGCGCGCACAACAAAACGACCATGAAATCGGCTCGCGCAACCAGTCCAATTTTAACATACCGATTTATTACGGTTTTTCCATCTATTAATGTGAAATTTGGCCCTTCTATAATTGATTTCATCCCCCATTAAGAGATCATATACACTCTTAAATATGGGAATATGTAATTTCATGGCTTCTTCAATCTCGCCGATGGTACCGCCACTCCCTTCCCATCCTTCAACTAAAACCACAGCATCACAACGCCTTAGAATTTCTAAACCCCCCTCTATAAAAACCTTTTCATCACATAGGCCGCCATAGAAGGCTGTAATCTTGTGCGGACAAATAGCATAAAATCCCATATGCCATAGCCTTGCAGTAACTTCATCGGCTTTTTTAATGTTTTCTCTTCTCTTAAAATCCGTATCCGCTGTGTATGGGCCTGCTACATAAATAACTTGTGCCATATCGCCTCTCCTTATATTTATTTTAAAGCCTCATAGTCTATTAAATCTATAACAAAAGAATCCTCTAGTACCCAACTGCCATATCTTTTAATCAAACGTTCTTTAAACTCTTTTAAATAAGATAGGTCAGGATTCGTAAATGTCAAGTAAAAATTTACGTCAGAATCTATAATCTTGTTAAAATTTTTCCAAAATAAGTCTTTATACCTATATGTAAATTTTCTTCCCGTATTGTGATAGAAATCTACAGGAGTTACACCCTTTATATCTATCGCCAAAAGAACGTTGTCCTTCGCTAGGGGCCTTAGCCATCTTTTCTTGTACACACCTTCGATTAACAATAAATCGCTGTGAAATATTTCGTTATCATTCAGTTGTTTAGTAATCTCTTGCCAGTATTTTAAATAGATGGCAGGTGCGCCACCCATAAGATGGAATACAGCCTGCTTGGATTTTCTATACCACTCTATCAACTCTTCCGTTGTATATTCAACCGACCTACCAAATACGCCGTCTCTTGTGACATAACAATAATGACAGTTTAATGGGCAACCATAAAGTTGTACAACAAACTGGCTATTCAGACCCTCTATTGGAACATCACGCCGGTCGCTGTAAATCCTAGGAAACTGATCGTACCCCCCGCCACCGCGGTAAGAATCACATAAGCGAAAATCACCAAACAAATCTTCTTCCCTTACATCTCTAAGCTGCCGGCCCTGGATAGGGCATACCTTCCATTTATACATCACAACCATACTCCTTCTTACATGGTGCATCTGCAATTTTTCCATCTGCCTGCAACAATACGTGTCTGCATTCCGCACAAACATGTTCACCAAGAATATTCCCCGACACATGAAAGTTGGCCGGCTTCATGTCTTTAGCCCGGCCCTGCGGAACCAGCTGCAATAAATGAACTTTGTCCGCATGCTGAGGGATATAAACATGGCGCCCAGGAATAAGACATACATTAGCCTCTACTTTAACCTCTGGTACAACATCACTATTATAGATTAGTTGCCTAATAGCATTAGTATAAATCCACACATTAAAAGTAAATCTGTAACATAGTCTTAATATAGAATAAAACTCAGGGTTAGCCAAAGGCTCCCCTCCCGATATGTTAATCCTTTCTATCGGTTCCTTAGCCGCAACCTCGCGCAGAAATATGTCTACCTGCTGAGTATTCATCATGTGTGATTTATCTTCTCCCGCATTGGTGCTACAATAATCACAGTTACTAGGACAATAATCTGTTATTTCAATTGTTACTTCCATTCCTCCCCCTAACTATATCTTCTTTGCTTAAGATATACACTATAAACTCCGGCACCTAAATGTTTATTCTTAATATCCCAAAGCCGGCCACATGCCATTATCCATCCCTCTGTGGCTAAAAGCGTTTCTTTAAGCTGTTTCCTAGTCATGGTTGCTCTAGCCAAATGTGGTATCGTATAAAAATTATTATTTAGATGGTTCATCTATCCTATCCTCAGGACGTAACAAAAGATTTCTTGTAACGCCCTCTTCATCTATCTTTGCCTGTTCCTTTTTTAGTTTCTTTACTTTACGTTTTAAAGCCTCTTTTCTTTTCTTGTCTAATTTTTCTATAACAATTGGGCATTTTTTATCCATACACTTTTGCATACAAATACCTTTGTAGACTTGTTTTTTAGTAAGTTTGCAAACAGCGTAGTTTCCTCCTACGTATATTGGATTACCTCTGTCATCTCTCCCTTGCACTTTGAACATTCTACCACCTCGCCAAATACGACGTGCTTTTTGAATTCTACGTTTTCACACTTCGTACATCTAAATGGCTTTCCTATAAGATTTGCCATATCCTTTTTTTCTGCTTCCTTAAGTCTGCCGTGTATCTTACTCATAAGCCCTTTCAGTCCATTCATTTCTTTATTTACCACGTTTCTTTCCCCCCTTTAAAAGTTTTTAACTATGATTTCTTTAACAATATTCCCATCCACAGCACTTCCAAAATGTTTTGTTACGATGCCTATAGCTTGCATCTTATTTTTAATGTTAGAGAAATCTATGTTGTCATTAATCCACTCTATAATTCTTTCTTCTGTTATTTCTTCTGGCAAATATAAACCAAGTATAACCAGAAATGCTGGGTCAGTTGGTTTGCCACCAACATCAAGTAGTTCTTCTTCTGCCTTATAAAGCTTTCTAATAATCCTCACAACCTCATCGTCTGATAGTTCTTTTTTTGGTTGTCTTTGAAGTTCGCCCACAACGATTCGAAGAATTTTTTTAATTGCTTTGTTATTCGGCATTCTCAAATCATGAACAATTTTTTCTTGTAAAGTCATGATGGCTCCTTATCTTGGCATATAATCGAAAAAACCAGGATCTACTGATAGAATATATGAGGCAGAATTTCTTCTGGCATACTCATTGTCCTCTATAAGAAACTTATATTTAGGTTTGTTGTTCCATATTTTAAGACGTTGAGTAATTATTTTGTTGCCGAAATTGCCTCGTATTATAGACTCATTAAAAGTTCTAGGATAAGTCACCCTAATCCACTTCATGTAGCCGCCTCTCATGAGCGCCCACAAAACCTCATCTTTCTTTTCCAACATATTATCCTCAGAAACTATATATACTACCCTATAGTCTGGATAGTCCTGCTCAATTTGATCTGCAACCAATTTATAGTCCGGTCGATTAACACCACACACAATAGTCCCAAATTGTTCAACTACAAATTGAACTGATATAGTTTTTATAAGCCTAACTACCTTGGCGTTTACTCTAAATGCATGTAGCATTATTTCAATTTCGTTTTCCAAATCTTCTATCGTCATTTTACGATGCCTCTACTACAGTAGAAATTAATTTCTGATAGTTGTCAGAAATATAGAATGGTGGGCTTACTGCCTTCTTACTGGTAGCAAAAACCACCTTTCCTTTTTCTGCACTAATTGTGATAACGAGATCAGGCTCAGCTCCTTCACTAAGAAGTTTACGTGCTAACGGCGTAGAAATTTCTTGCTCGATACATCTCTTCAAAGGTCTGGCGCCATATTCCTCGTTAATCCCCTTCTTATAGATAAAGTCTTTTATTTTATTATCAAATTTCAATTCTACATCTTTATAATCAGAGTCATTACTCTTTAAATTTTCGCTTAGTTTATAGAGCTCAATATCAATGATCCTCATGTAGTCTTTCTTTACTAAGTTTCTAAAATTTACAATAGCATCTATTCTGTTAAGGAGCTCGGGTTTAAATTTCTTTTTAAGGGCTTCTGTCAACGCTTGATTTTTCTTTTCCTCAGTAAGAACAGCCGCATCTCCAAAACCTATTGTTTTCTTTATTGCCTCTATTTCTTTGACCCCAATATTAGAGGTCATAACAACTACAGCATCTTTGAAAGACACAGTCTTCCCCTTACCATCGGTTAAACGTCCTTCTTCCAATATCTGTAATAGTAACTGATGCACTTTAAAGCTTGCCTTTTCAATTTCATCAAACACCACTACTGTAAATGGATTCTTAGCTAGAGCATTCGTCAAATATCCACCATGCTCATGTCCAACATAGCCTGCCGGAGCTCCAATCAGTTTTGAATACTCGTGGTCGGCTGTGTATTCCGAACAATCAATGGTAACCATATTATCTTTGCTGCCCTTAATTAATTCATCAGCTAAAACTTTAGTAGCGAGAGTTTTCCCTACACCAGTTCTACCTGCAAAGAGGAAGGATCCCAACGGCTTATTAGGATCTTTCAGCCCGACACCGGCGCGCTGAATAGCATCAGCTACAGTATCAACAGCCTCGTCCTGGCCGATCAAAAATACCTTCATGTTGTCGCCAAGTCTAAGGATGTCTTCCTTGGGCATTTCTTTAAAAGATCTTTTCTTAGTGGTTTTCTTTGAGCTTAGTTTACTCAATGCAGAAGGAACCCTTGAAGAAGTAGCAAAAGGATTGTCTGACTGCTCTTCTTCCTCATTACTTTCAGCCGAAGCCAAATCCTGTGCATTTTTGAATGTTAGAAACTCGTTACATGATCTACATAGTTCATATAATTCATGCATAAGAATAGGTGGCGCTACGTTTTTAGGAATCCCCAAATCGTCTAGCATATTAAACAAATCCTCAAACTCATTCACACAAACCGACACAATAAAAGTTTCAAAACTAGATCTGTTATGAAAAAATCTTTGTTTAAGTATGTTTTCTACGTCATGGGGAGAATATTTTTTAATTTCTACATAGCCACTTATTCGTCTCCACCATTTTTTAACAACTGTAAATTCAAGTTCTTCTATGTTTTTAGGTATCCAATTACTAGATTCTCTGTCACCGTTTTTTATGGGCGGTGTTATGTCTTTGAGTTTCTTATCTAATTCTTTAGAGACATTAACTAAATCATCATAATATGAAATTTGCCAACTCTTATTGTCGGTTAGCAACATTTCACCCTTTTTCTTTCTTCCTGTCTTGAGCTTTACAACATGGTTTCTATTTATAATTAAATTGCGTGGCTCAAGCAAAGGGTTGACTTCCAAAATATAATTGATCAGTTCTTTTCTAATTTCCACCAAATCTGGTGGGTCCGTAACCTGTTGATTCAGATGAAACAATAACTGATTAACATTCGCGATACAAGTGGCGATTACAAAATCCTCAAACAAACTTCTCGTAATCTGCCCCTTTTCTGAGGAAAGATATGTAAGCTTGTCTTCTATTTCATTCTCTGGAATTTTAAGAACCAAAATTTCGAACTCTGCCGTTTTCAGAAACTTACGATGAACCCCATAATTATCTTTATCGCTCATTGTATCCTCCGTTATTTCTTGTTAATGTCGTTTCCATATTTAATTATAGTAACGGCCTCTTGGTATGTTAAATCCTCTATTCTTTTTGGCACAGTGTCTGTTCCCAACGCATCTTTAGCCAAAGCGTGAAACTCTACGCCTTTAAGTTGAAGAAGTCCCTGAACGGCTACTTTTTGCACATCGGTAATCGCACCGGCACTCATTTCCTGTGTTATATCATTGGGTTTACTATCTTCTGGCCTCACTGGCGGGGTAAAAGGCCCGCTTTCTTTTTTCAGTTCCGTTTTTGCAGATGGAAATGGAGGTGGTGTTAATCCCGTTGGAGCCGTAGGAACACTAGTATCCTTTGACAAATCTCCTGCTGGAGGAATGTTTGGAATAGCTGGCTTAATTCCTTCCGGTCTTGGCATTGGATCTACCACAGGAGCCGGCGATGGGATAGAATGGACTGGCATATTGCTAGGAAGCTCGTCCTCATATGGATTATCTTCTAAATATAAACCAACACCCCACCTGCTACAGGCATTTTTAATTGCCTTAGCTTCAGCAGATTTATAAGCATTTCCAATATCTATAATTTCGCCACGCTTTTCACCGGCTGTGTATCTCATAATGACGGAACTACCATACCCATCATGCTCAAACCAAACACCGGTTTCTGAATCAAAAGCGCTGACTCTAACTCTAACCACCACAGCATCATCCATCTTTTCTTGTGTTATAACCTTTGTTGACCAGTTGCCTTTAAAAAGCCTGTTCATCCTGTCAATAACGGCATCGCTTGGCACATATTTAAATTTCATACCGCCAAGACCCGCTCTTTCACGTAATTCGAAGGTTTCATACAATTCTTTGATTATTTCCTCTTTCATTTATTTCTCCTTTCGTTTGCCTTTCCTATAATATAATCACTTTTTTTCATTTGTCAAGGGCTTAATGTCGATTCCTATATATTTTCTTCCTAATTTTTGGGCCACTTTACATGTTGTGCCTGTACCAACAAAGCAATCTAACACCACACCATCGGGTGGGCACCCCATTTTTATAGGGTTTTTTATAAGTTTCTTTGGAAACGAGTTTTTCCTACAACCACTAGGACTTATCAGCCAAACACAGTTTTCTTTGTTTGAATGTGGCTCAAAATAATACTGTTGTCTTTTGGTAAAAAAGTATAGATATTCAAAGTTTACAATGAACCGGTCCCTTGCAGAGCCTGGGACACAGTGCGTCTT
>Ga0209427_10010541_pt1 | contig 10230 bp, 7 predicted proteins | sample DeeMarSWOR136_30_FD_187465 | JGI IMG/M metagenome (GOLD analysis project Ga0209427, IMG submission 187465) | Marine sediment microbial communities from White Oak River estuary, North Carolina - WOR-1-36_30 (SPAdes) (version 2) | ecosystem: Environmental > Aquatic > Marine > Intertidal zone >...
CCCTCCGTTTTTCGAAAGCCCAATACAATCGGTTTCGCGATGAAACCTTTGAAATTGCCAAACGAATTTCAAATGATGCGACCCTCAAAGGACTCGATATTGCTGAAGAACCATTTCAATTCAAGCTGAGCGATTCATTTCCGGACACGCTGGACATTTTTCTAGAAGTATTCGACAGCGCAGGACGCCGGGTATTGGCCGAACCAGACTCGATGAAGCAATACTCTACCGACGGAAAGCTGCTCCGGGCGATGATTGGCCCGCGCACCGCCGCGCTTTTAGACCACGAGCACCAGCAGCGCCGCGTGAAGGTGATCGCACCGATCATGTCAGAAGGCGAAGAAGTTGGTTCACTGGTGGTGACCCGAATTCTCCCGGCTCAATTCGTGGAAGATTCTCAACAGATTCTCGACGTATTTCAAATGATGAAGCTCTTGAATCGCATCAGACGACAACACCGTCTTGTTGGTAAGCGCAATTTCAGCGTCTCTTGCACGAGGCACGACTTCTTCGGGACGCGTCCTGTCATAGACTGCGCATTGGCCCAGAGCCTCTAAGTCCTTCCATGTTAAATCCCCAGGATTAAGCGTGTAACCATCCAAAACGACGATCTTCACAATCAGCTTCTCCTACTTGTCAACCGTTCTTTCGCAATGTCTCTTACCATAACAAAATTCGCTGTACCGATGGACCTTATCCAAACAGGTAGCCGACCCGTCTTTAGTTTGCCGAGGCCCGCGCAAAAAGTCAAAGTATATCGCATAAGAGGAAGGGATTTGTCCTGCAGTCTTGAACGTTCAAATGGGTCTAAAGCCATGAAAACGAAAGATAATCCAAGAAACGCGCACCAGCGCCCGGCTTGCCTGTACCGGCTTGGCCCGATATGCACTGGTCGGCAACTCAATCCAGATGTTCCCGCATGTTTCCCTCGTGTGCCACAAACGGGCCTGTAGGAGCCCGAAAGGAGTTGCTTTCGAGAGAGGATTCTCAATAGACTTCACATGCAAAAAGGATGCGGATTATCGGAAGTACCCGGAAGGCAGCAGTCTCAAAACGGCGGGTTTTGAGCCTATTTGTCAGATTACACACGATTCCCCTAACCGCTGCATTTGTTACTTATGGTTGGCTTTATGTCTGCCGATACTCTGATTGCGCAAGAAAGGGCGTGAAAACCAGACTTAACAGTTGGGTTTGATGGTCGTGCACTGAACAAACTCAAGCGGGCAGAAGCATATTTCCAACCACTTCAGTTCAGTGCGTGGATGAATAAATGAGACTGTGAAGACTTATGATTGAAAAACACCCTGCAAACGAGGAAAGACTGATGGCAGATAGACAGCATTCTGACGATTCAGTCGGGACCGGGATACGAAATGCTTCTTGTGACAATTCGGTAACGTGCCGCCGCGCTTGGATGGAGGTAGGGGACGTGATGAGCAGAAACGTGGCCGCCGTTTTCCCAAATGACACCTTGGTCACCGTCGCGAAGACAATGTCGGAGAAGCACATTTCCTGTGTCGTCGTTGTGAATAATGGGAGTTTGGTAGGTGTCCTTACCGAAAGAGACGTCCTCAAGAAGGCTGTCGCCGAGGGCAAGGATTTCCGCAGGGCCAGGGCCGATGCGCTAATGTCCTCGCCGGTGGTAAGCGTAGCCCCCGATCTGTCGGTCCTTGCGGCCAGCAGAGTTATGGAGGCCAAACACATCAAACGGCTGCCGGTTCTGGCTGATAGACAGCTTGTCGGGATTGTAACCCAAACGGATCTGGTTCGCGCTTTGACACACTACGGCATGTGGATGGATGTCTCAAAGGTGATGAGCAAAGACGTATCCGGAATACAAAGCAAGGCAACTGTGGCAGAAGCAGCAAAAGTTATGGCTTCTCGTAATATCTCATCCATCGCAATCATGGCAGGTAATGAGGTAGTGGGTATTCTTACAGAGAGAGACTTGCTTAAAAGAGTTGTTGCACTCAAAAGAGACCCTCATCGGACCACCATAGAGCAGGTAATGTCCTCGCCGGTGATAACGATCTCCGCCGGTCATTCGGTCTGCAGCGCCAGCAAAACGATGGAGGATGAGGGTATCCGCAGACTGATTGTTACAGAGGACAAGAAGTTGTGCGGTATCATAACTCAGACAGACATCTTCATGGCAATAAAGAATAAGCTACAAGCCGAAGAAGACAAGAACTTGAGGTTACTGGAGGAATCCAAGAGCTGCGTTTTTACCACGGACTTAGATGGCGTGGCAACCTATGTGAATCCAGCATTTGCAGGACTATTTGATATTTCCGACCCGGGAGAACTCACTGACCAACCTTTTCTCCCAGAACGGTTCTGGTTTTATCCGGAAGAGAGACCACAGCTTTTGAGAGACATGAAAAGGGGCAGTTTTCAAAGCAAGGAGCTGACTCTCAAGACGTCCAAAGGCAAGAAGATATACGTCACTCTCTTTTCCAGCTTCACCAAAGACATCCATGGCCAGATCAACGGGAGTCAAGGCATAGTGTCCGACATTACAGAGAAAAAGGAATTAGTGGCCCTACGAGAGGCAGAGGAGGAGCTGAAGGAAAGCGAGATGCGGGTAAAGGCGATATTGGATACCGTAAATACTGGCATTGCATTGATCGACGCTGAAACCCATAAACTTGTTGACGTAAACCCCGCTGCTGTGCAAATGATCGGTCTTCCGAAGGAACAGATTGTGGGAAAGGTGTGTCATCAATTTATCTGTCCTGCCGAGGTGGGCAGATGTCCGATCACCGACCTTGGGCAGCGGGTGGGCAGTTTGGAGTGTGTGCTATTAACCGCCGACGGCAAGAACATGCCGATTCTCAAAATCGTCAGTTCCATAACGCTGGACGGACACAGCCACCTGCTCTATGCCTTTGTGGATCTAACCGAGCGCAAAGAAGCCGAGAAGGCGATGGAAAAGTTGAATCGGAATCTGGAATCGACCATTCGGAAGCTGGAACGCACGAACAAGGAACTTCAGGAATTTACCTACGTAGCAGCTCACGACTTAAAGACACCGTTACGCGCAATCGGCGTTTTGGCCCATTGGATATCAACAGACTATGCCGATAAGTTTGATGAACAAGGCCAAGAACAAGTTAAGCTGCTCGTGGAAAGAGCAGAGCGGATGAGCAAGCTGGTCGATAGCCTCCTGGAATATTCCAAGACCGGAGAGCCCTCACAGAAACGTGAAGAAGTGGACTTGAATGCGGTGTTATCGGAAGTAATTGCGGAGATTGACCCGCCGGAAAATATTGAGATAGCCATCGAGAATGACTTGCCTGCGGTAATGTGTGACAAGATGCGTATGGTACAGGTATTCGGCAACCTGCTGAACAACGCTGTAAAGTATATCGACAAGCCCAAAGGGCAGATCAAAGTCGGCTGTGTTGAGCAGGACGGTTTTTGGAAATTCAGTGTCGCCGATAACGGGCCGGGAATCGAGCACAAGTACTTTGAGAGAATTTTCAAGATATTTCAAACGCTTTCTCCGCGCGATGGAACTGACGGTACGGGCATTGGGCTTTCGATAGTGAAAAAGATCGTCGAATTGAACGGCGGCAGGGTCTGGGTGGAATCAAAACCGGACGAAGGAAGCACATTCTTGTTTACGTTGCCAAAGTAATATTTTGACGCCGCAGCCGTAGCGGTGTATAATTATACCGCCAATTGACAGTTGAATAGGACCCTATTTTGCGACTCGTTGGAGGGTCCCAAACGCCTGCGTTTGCGAGACCCTTCACTGATATAGAAGCGCACAAGGAACCAGGCCGATCCAGAGTGCAAGCGATGAAACGCAGCAGAATCAGCAGACTGATGCAGATCTTGACAACACTACAGGCAGGAGAAGACTGCACCGCTGGCGATTTGTCGAGGATGTTTGGAACGAGCCGGCGGACAATCTTTCGCGATTTGAGAGAGCTACACGCTATCGGCGTGCCGTACCGCTACGATGCCAGGACCGGCGGTTACACCATAGAGCCTGGTTTTTTCCTGCCGCCGCCAGATTTGAACCTGCAAGAGGCACTGAGTCTGCTGCTGGCCCACAAGGCAAGCAGCCAGATACAGTTGCCGTTCAAAAGATCCGCCCTGCTTGCTGCGTTGAAAATCGAAAGCAATCTGCCCCCCAAGATCAGACAATACTGCAATACAGCGCTGCGAAACATCTCCACCAGAGTCGGTGTCCGGGCGCCGATCCAGCAGAATGCCGGTTTTGATAAGATCTTCACACAACTGCAGGAAGCCATCGTGAAGAAACGCAGAGTGAACATCCGCTATCATTCATATTTCGAGGGCGGAATCGTTGACGTCGAACTGTGTCCCTACCATCTGCTCTACGATAACCGAGTGTGGTACGTCCTCGGCCGCTCCGGCCCGCACAAAAGCGTCCGTACGTTTGAGCTTAATCGAATCAGGCGACTGACAACTACAGAAAAATATTTCACGGACGACGAGAATTTCGATGTATCTGAATACCTCGGCAGGGCATGGTCAATGATGCCAGAAGGCCAAATCTATAATGTCAAGCTGCGGTTTATGCCCAAAGTAGCCGACAACGTCACCGAGGTACAATGGCACAGCACACAAACAGTCGCTCGCAACAGTGACGGCTCAGCTACTGTGGAATTTCGCGTCGATGGCCTGAGCGAGATTACTTGGTGGATACTCAGCTACGGCGACCAAGTCCAGGTACTTGCACCGAAAGCTCTCCGCGCAAGAGTTCTGGAAGTCGCAAGAAATATGATCAAGCTCAACAGAAGGTCTGACTGACATCATCTCGCTACTCTCGCACCCTTGATTCGAGAGTTCCCTATTTCAAGCTTACACACATCGATTTTCATTACGAATAGGGGAATCTGTTTTGGCAGAGCTCTCATCCGCCCGAGGCGGACTGGGGGCGACAGCCCTTCGCGAAAATGGCAGTCCTTCAACACGGCCTTAGTGAGGATAGCAGTGTAACTTGCCGCAATTTTCTTGCAATATAGTCCGCACCGATGTAAACTGGAACAGATTATGGAACCTCGTGATATTGAGAAAACATTGGGTGCTACCCGCAAAGTCGTTTGGAGGTGCCGAACATAACCCATTCGTTCTCGGCGTTTTCACGATAATTCTATCAGTTTCACAAAGTCCGATAGAGCACGAAGTTCCGTGTCAGTTTTTAGAAACAGTTGTGCCAACGTAGCTCAACGGTAGAGCTCTGGTTTTGTAAACCAGTGGTTGTCGGTTCGAATCCGACCGTTGGCTTTGTAACTTATTCTTTAGCAAGCACTTACAATTCTGCCAAAATTCCTTTTGCGACGATGGTCGAGTAGACGTAGTATAGCTCTATCATTTAGGCATACTTTGTATTCCCGGTTTCTCCTCTCTTTCGATTGAGGAGTGTCACAATATTCTGCCATATGAAAGAGCTTCAACACCCCTCACACAACCGGACTTGAAGATTTCCCTCATCCGGCTCTTCAGCATGCTTCACAGTAACGTCAATGGTCAATAAAATTTGTGCACAATGTGTGGCAGCGGTAGAGGATAATGCTGTAAGTATTCTGTAAATCGTTCCCAACTCCATTGATTACGCTGGCTGCGTCGATTGAGCCGCTTATGTAACATTTGCATCACTTGATAACGGAATACCTTCAGCATTCTGCTGTTACCACTGACACCATAGTATTGATAGTGACCACACAATTTTGACGCCAGTATTAGCCACCATTCTTTGGTTTTAGACCAATTCCGTGCATATCTGAGCCACTCATTAATGGCTCGACATGCTCTACGAAATCGCTTAGCACTTGTACGGCGACTTAACATATACCAGCCTTCACGAGTGCGAAACCAGAAATGAGTAAATCCCAGAAATTCAAACGCATAAGGCTTGCGCCCCTGACTGCAAACGGCCTGTCTGCAAGTTCTTGTGACAATGTCGCTTACAGGAGTCTGGGGGGCGCAAAAGTTAATGAGCGAACTTTGATCGAAATCTCTTAAGATCAAGGCCTTTCTGGTAGATCCAACAACAATAGACGGCGCAAGCACCAGGAATTTATCTAAATAGATGTCAGGATTCGTGCCCGTCAACCGTTATACTTTTAGGATGACAATCTCAGAGCAGGACATTCTGCGGACGTTGATGAAATCGCGTGACCGCATTGCGGCTGCTGCGTGGGTGGTCGTACGTGATGCCCACGCCGCGGAGGACATCTTTCAAAACGTTGCGCTCAAGGCGTTGACGAAAGAGGTCAGTTTTGAATCCGAGGGAGCCGTGCTTTCGTGGGCCTTCATTACGGCACGCCGAGAAGGGATTGACTGGCTGCGGCGGCATCACAAGGAGTCAACCGGTTTAGACTCAGAGATTCTGGAGCTGTTGGAACAAGAATGGTTGTGCGAGACCGCTCGTCGTGGCGAGGCACGGATGGAAGCCCTGCGGGCGTGTCTCAAAGAACTGTCGGAGAAGTCGAGTCGATTGCTGCGATTGCGCTATTTCGAAGGCAACAGTTGTGGAGAGGTCGCCAAGAAGCTCGGCACAGGACTCAGTGCGGTCTACAAGCGCTTGTCCCGTCTGCACCAGGGCCTTAAGGAGTGCATTGAACTCCGGCTGGATGAATCGAGGGAGACAGAATCATGAAAGATACAGAATCACGCCAAGAACTTCTTTTACGGTATCTGGACGATAACCTTCTTCCGGAAGAGAAAGCCCAGGTTGCCGACTTGCTTCGTCGCGATCCGAAGGCAAGGGCGTTTCTTCGAGAAGTTGCGGAGCAGGCGGTCACGGTGGCGGATGTGGAACGGGTGAAGGAACGTCGGCGGAGTGAATTGGAAGCAAGGCAGGACTGGGCGGGCAATCGACGCGAGGCGCTTAGCAGAATGGGAGGATCACGTACCCGTTTCGCCAGATGGCCGTGGGCGGTAGCAGCGGCCGCAGTCGTCGCGCTGATCGCAAGTGTAGTTCTTTTGCGACCGAAAGCTGAACCGAAGATTGTCCAGATCACGGAATTGAATGGGGCGGTCCGGTGGACGGGCGGCGGTGGGCAAGTGGTTCCCGATCTCTATGTTGGCAGTTCCCTACCGGGCGGCACACTGGAATCCCTGTCGGCTGATTCTTGGATCGATTTGGAGTTCCGCGACGGGTCGACGGTGACCGCTTCGGGCCAATCAGTGATGACGATCTCAGAATATCGGCAGAAGGAATTGCATCTCCATGTTGGGAGCCTGTCGGCGAGCATAATGCCTCAGCCCGACGGGAAACCTATGCTCATTCATACACCTACGGCCAAGCTGGAAGTGCTTGGTACGCAGTTGAATATTGAGGCCGACGCCTCGTCAACCATGCTCAGCGTGAACAAGGGCCGTGTTCGTGTAACGCGGCTGGCGGACGGGAGCGTCGCCGAAGTGCCGGCGGAGCATCAGGTCGTCGCGTCTGTTGACCACCACGCCGAACTGGCGGTGACCCGTCGTCCGAAACCGGTCACCGCATGGCAAAGCGATCTAGCGACAGACGGATTACACGGAAAGTGGCTGCCCAAGCCTGGTGATAGTAATGGCAGCCTGCGAACCGCTCCTTTGCTGTGGGGGTGCCATGAAAAGCCAATCACGCTCTACCTTGTGGCGTTGTCCGTTTCTCGGAGCCGGCCTATTCCCGTGCTGCTGACTTCCCGCGGCAAATTACGCATTCGTGGTCGGATCGAGTCTGCCGGAGATGTCTATTTCGGTCTCACAACGAGACACGTCAAAGGAGGTTTTGCAGGCAAGTTCGTGGTCGAACGTCACTTCGAAGTTGTTCAAGAGACAGGCGAATCCCTGGATATCGAGCTTGGTTTTGAAGATTTTCGACCGCAGGAACGAGAGTTGACGGAGAAATTTCCTGAGAGGTTTCCTGATTCACCCGTTGGCCTGGAGCTGTTTGATTGGTGGTGCTGCACGATCAATGAAGATGCTGGGCTTGAAATCACGCATGTCGAGCTCGACGGCTAAATCAGATTTTGTTTCAGGGTATGGTGTGGCTGCGTATGGCTATAGTTGCTATTGAGAATTTGTCCAAGGTGTATCAGCTTGGTTCACTCGAACTGCGTGTTCTGCGTGACCTGGACTTGAGCATTGAGCAAGGTGAATATGTAGCGATCATGGGTCCGAGCGGGTCCGGCAAATCGACTCTGCTTAACATGATTGGCTGTCTGGACCGTCCCACGAGCGGCAACTACTTTCTTGGAGGCCAGAACGTCTCGGAACTCGAGGATACCCAGCTATCCTTGATACGTGGCGCCCGTATTGGCTTTGTGTTCCAGTCATTCAATCTGATTAACCAGCTCAATGTAATCGAGAACATAGGGGTCCCGATGTACTACCAGGGCCGCTCGGAACGCCAAAGCGCCGAACGTGCCAAGGAGCTGGCCGAGATGGTAGGCCTGGGTGACAGAGTCGAACACCGACCCTCGGAACTGAGCGGCGGTCAACAGCAGCGAGTGGCAATTGCCAGGGCGCTGGCAAATGATCCGCTGATTATTTTGGCTGATGAGCCTACGGGTAATCTTGACTCGGAAAGTGGAGCCGAGATCTTGAAAATCCTCGTCGATCTCCACAAGCAGGGCAAGACCCTGATCGTAGTGACACATGATAGGGATATCGCCGCAAGCGCCGAGAGAGTAGTCGAACTTCTCGACGGGCGAATCGCACGGCAGCATTACAATCAAGAGCGTTAGTGATGACACCTGTAATTTGATAGTATAGAGCCTATGGAAACCATTCAAGCCAGTTTCAACCATTTGTCACGGGATAACCCTCTGGGTGAACCACACAAGGACGCTCTCAGGCCCCGTGTTGACCTACGACTCAAGCTCGAAAGAGGCGCAGGACAGGTATGCGACCGGTCCGGTTCACTCGATTCGGAACCAGAAAGGACCGCATCGCGGTCGGCTGATTGTTCCTGCCGATCACCGAGGCCGAACCAAGTGGAACCTGCACGCTGCCTGACTCGAATCATCGGAATCCTATCAATGCGAGTTTCCTCGCATGCTTTGGCAGTGTGGGTGATGCCTGTTCTGCTGCTATCCGTCGTTATCGCTGTCAGCGGGTGTTCGCGCACCGAGCATCGACTTCAAGCGGATCGAGAAGCGTACGATGTGATCGCCGAGCGAAACGTCGATCCACGATGGCACGCGGCTGACTATAGCATCGAGATTGATCCTCGCAGTCGATACTTTGATCCCCACGACCCAGATCGTCCTCCGATGCCGCCGGACGATCCTGCCTCGCACCAGTACATGCATCTGGTTGGCGGGATGAAAGGCTGGAAGCACTGGGATGATTACGGTGTTCGGGCTGAGTTGGAGAATCCCGCATGGCGCGGGGCGCTCGCCGAATATGTCGAAGTGGGCGAGGATGGCTCGGTCAAACTCAACATTGACTCGGCGCTCCAACTGGCCTACGTACACTCGCCGTCCCACCAGAACCAATTGGAGACGCTCTATCTGTCCGCCCTGGACGTCACGACGGAGCGATTCCGTCTGGATACGCAGTTCTTTGGCGGATATGACGCCAGATACCACCACGATGGATCGTCGAGGAGCGATCGACTGACCGTGGGGGCGGATCCGACGCTCCAGGCACGACGGCGATTTGCCACCGCAGGTGAGCTTTTGGTCGGATTCGCCAACTCGTTCGTGGTGGAGTTCAGCGACCGTGGCGCAAACCTCGCCTCTTCGCTGGCAAATTTCTCCTTCATCCAGCCATTGTTGCGCGGCGCCGGGCGAGATGTTGCGTTAGAGCAACTGACGTTTGTCGAGCGCGCCTTGCTTGCGAACCTGCGTGCCTACCATCAATACCGCCGGGGTTTCTATACGCGAGTCGCAATTGGCGAACTGGGGGTGGCCGGACCGCAGCGGGGCGGCGGTGGTACCGTCATCGCGGGATTTCCCGGTCAGGGTACCGTCGGCGGTTATATCGGCCTCCTGCAACAACTCCAACAGATCCGCAACACCGAGGACAGTCTCAACCTTCAACTCCGGACTTTGTCGCAACTGGAAGCCCATCTGGAGGGCGGCGTGATCGACTTGGTGCAAGTTGACCAGTTTCGGCAGAGTATTGAAAACGAGCGCGCCAACTTGCTGCAAACCCGCAATGGTTTTGAACTCTCTCTGGATCGCTACAAGATGGGCACACTCGGTTTGCCGCCGGACCTGCCCATTGAACTGGACGACAGTCTGATTCGTCCGTTTCAACTCG
>Ga0209427_10010542_pt1 | contig 10230 bp, 14 predicted proteins | sample DeeMarSWOR136_30_FD_187465 | JGI IMG/M metagenome (GOLD analysis project Ga0209427, IMG submission 187465) | Marine sediment microbial communities from White Oak River estuary, North Carolina - WOR-1-36_30 (SPAdes) (version 2) | ecosystem: Environmental > Aquatic > Marine > Intertidal zone >...
GCTAATTCAACCTGAGTCTGTTCAAATTGCTTCTTCATACTGGTTGGTATTCCTTGGACATTCTCCTCGATCACTCCTGGGCAAACAGCTGAGCATGTTACTCCCCAACGTGACCATTCCTTGCTTACAGATTTCATAACACCAAGCACCCCTCCACTTGATGATGTATAATTTGTTGCTCCAGCTATTCCGCTTCTAGCTCCAAGGGACGATACAAAAACGATACTTCCATCCTTTTTTTCTTTGAATATGTTATACACTTCTTGTAGAGTATGAAATATGGATATCAGATTTCGATCGACGGTCGTTTCCCAAAAATTCACATCTATCTTTTGCATATCTTTTGGTTCAGGAGCCTCTTCATTAAATATAAGCGCATCAATTGTTCCAAAACTATCTAAAGCTAGATCGACCATCTTTTTCGTTCCTTGATTGGAAGCGAGATCCTCATTTGTCGTAAGGATTCTGGTCTTAAGTTCATCGCTGATCTTACTCATACTTTCTCTATCTTTATCATTGACAACTATGTTCGCTCCTTCATTGTGGAATAACTTTGCACAAGTTGATCCGATTATCCCTTTAGCATTTGTGATTAAGACGGTCTTTTTTTCAAACCTCTTATACAAGAACTATTCTACCTCGAATTTCTTATTCACTAAATCTAGGTTAATTTATTTTTTATGACTTACAGACCAAGATAATATGTCCAGAGTTTAATCTACTAATATGATAAAGAGTTTATTGTTTTCGGTAGCTAAACAAGACTTGTCGCTTAATACAAAATGATCTACGATAGACTGCATTAACAATATGATTACAAAAATGTAGATAAAAAAAATAGAAATAGAGTGCCGTTTCCAAATACACGTATTAGACATACATAGGATTATTTAAACTGAAAAGCCTTGATTCTAAAGATTCTTGAATTAAATTATTGGAAGATGAAATGCCAGACAAATAACCATTCATAATTACGCTACCTGGAGAATCTCTTTGAATAATATTGGATAAACTTTGCAATGTTTCTTCAGGAAACTTTATCTTCATTTCCTCAATTGAATCTTCAACAAATCTCTCAATGAATTTTTCTCTACTTTTTGTCTGGAAGTATCTCTTCCTGATCCCTCCTCTGCAGGATTCCGAAGTTACTCTGAGTACATCCATTATACTTAATTCATCGAGAAAACCTAGAATTGCAGCTTTTGAAAGGCTTTTATCCTCTTTACTCATGTAATCGTATACTTCTTTTGCTGTTACCCCTTGATCCTCTTTCGACCAAATATATTTCAAAATACTAAAGTGAACTTTTGTCATTGCAGTACACCTTTTCGATATGTAAATTAGTGTTAGATAATATTTACACTTTTACTTATATATATTTGCATCGGCAATTTTTGCGTAAAAAACGCTATTTTTTATGAAATATTGAATAATAATTCTTCTAGGCTACTCATAATTATGATTTCAGGGCTTAATTGGGAAGATCAATACTCTATTTTCTTTATCCTTGACGGCTCTTACCGTTAGCTTTCGTGGAGGTTTCTGTATGCCTCTGGCCCAAACTTGTTCGTTCACTTCATTGCTTATGATGACGTCCTCTGCTTTCATGTGGCGTTTCATATATTCTTTTATCTCTTTAATGGCTTTTGGCGACCTTCTATTTCTGGGAGTCGTCCAAACATCTCTGAGATTAATCGTATATGTCTTCTCTGCAACTATCTCTAGATCTTCAATTTCTTCAGTCTTTTCAGCTTTAACCTCAGTTTTTGGGGCATCCTTTTTCGCTGGTTCCTCCTTCACAGGTTCTTGCTTTTTAGGTTTCTCTTCTTTACTCTTCTTCTCTTTCTCTTTGCTCATATGATCACCTATACCTTAAGATTAGTCCTTCTCCAATGTCGCCTTTTTGGGTGATGCCTTATTTTACCTAAAGTCTTAGCGATAACCCATGTAGGGACAGCCGAATTCTGTTTTTGAGCTTTAGCCAATCTACGCTTTTTGGCTGTTGGTTTATTTCTGGCCATTTCATTTCCTCCTTATTTTGATATCTTTTCGTTGACCTTGCATGTGTTTTAGAACTTCTTTCAATTGATTATCATCTAATGGAAGTTTTATTCGACCTGTCTGAGCAAGTTGTATGAGTTGCATCTCCAACTGTTCTGCAAATTCCGGTCTTACCATTTTGATATTATTGATTCTTTGTCTTGCCTCAACTGTAAGAATCTTGCGTAAGACAGCTTGTTTTTGAGCTTCTGCCTGCCTAATTTTTTCAGTCTGCTCTTCATCAGTTGTTGAAGCCTGCATTTCTGCAAGTCTTTTCTTACGAATAGCCTCAAGCTCGCTGTCATCTATTTCGTAGGACATTTTTGTCTCACTTTGATTGTTTTCTTATTTTAATAGATCCCTTATTAAATTACTTCCTCATAAGAACGTTACTCGGATATACGTGCGTCTTCATATTTGGAAGATCGGAAATATAAGCATTATCAGAATCAATATTTCTTTTTCAAGTTCAATTTTACCAGTTTTTACTCCATTTTAGACCATAAATTACTTCTCAAAATATCTATCGATTAGATTCATAATAGTCCTTCACAAGTTACTTAATACGAACTGAAAGTTGTAAAAAAGTATGAAATATAGCGAGAAGTTTTTAGTCGATATTTGTAAGAAAGTTTATTCTCAAATTTCAATAGCATATACAAATCAACACTTCCGATATAGAACGAGTGAAATAAACTTGAGTCATTTTCTAAGATGTAGATATTGTAATCATCTCTTTGAAATTGATCAAAAAAACCTGGAAAAGGGCGCAGTTGGTTGCGAAGAATGTGGTAGATGGTTCATGGTTTCTCCTGAGATTCTAATACAGTGATATTAATGCCCACCCCAATTTTTTATCTCAATAGTTATTTTTCAATACATATTGTTGAATAGAAAAACCAAGAAATCTCAGTCCTCGATAATTCTGAATGCTTTTGTAGGGCATACATATACGCATGTGGCTCCAAAATCACATACCTCAGGATGAGTAATTATTGATTTTATACCCTTCCCATTGACTTCTTTTAATTTCATTACTTTAGGTTCCATAGGGTACACATCAAACACTTTCCACAACCTATGCATTTATCCTCTACAACATAAGGACGCAAAATGAACTTTCTCCATTGAAGGTAAAAGTCAGGTTTTTTTCAATTCATTTTGAAGCCACTCTAAATAATCTTTGCTTCCCGATATTATTGGTAAAGCAATTATCTCTGGCACTTTGTAAGGATGCGCTTCTTTTATTTTTCCTTCAAGTTTTTCAAAGAGATTTTTCTTGCTTTTGATTAAACATAACCATTCTTCCGATTTTTCCAAATTATCTTTCCACTGATATATGCTGGTTATGGGTCCAACTATCTGAACACATGCAGCCAATTGATTTTTTGTTAAGATTAGCGCTAATTTTTCAGTAACTTCTTTTTGATCTACAGTTGTAATGACCTGAATAAACTCATCTTGCATTAATTGATTCACCTTTTATGAAAAATAATGATTTTAGATTATTTTCTAACTGATTGCTTTTTAGTGATTTTTAAAAAAGTAATTACTAAGATTATACCAATGATGCAAATGATGACTAGTATGGTAGTAGTATCGATATTTACTAATGAAGTAAAGGATGGATTTAGCTCGGCTTCAACAATTTTGGCTAACTTAAGTGTTGGTTCAACTAAATCTCGTATATCGCAAGGATAGTAATTAATTCCATCAACACTACTGCCATAGGATTCTAGTTTATATTTGACAAACCAATCACCTTTCAAAAATTCAAGCTCAATGAAAGTTACACAAGGGCAATCCCAGTATTCATAAACAGGTCCAAGCTGTGCAGACATACCCAGGCATAGATAGCCAATATCGCCAACAGAACTGTAATCCCAGATCCTTTCTTCGCTATCAGGTCTATCGGCCATTTCTACGACCATGGCTTTATAATAATCGCGATGAACCCCGCCTCCTGTATCAATAATGTGCTCTAAGAATTTGAAACCAATAGTCCATTCTTTGGGTTCAGTTGAATTGACTTGTTGATATCTTACTTGTCTGGTGAAATATAGAATCTTTGGATTATCTTCTTCAACTCGAAGTGTCCATTCTGGAAAATAATTTTTTATTTCATCACCAGTCAATAGGAATTCTTCTGCTTCCTGCGCTTTTACATCTAAAGGGTTAGATGTAACTGGAGTTATAAGCAATATTAGAAAAAGAAGTCTTATGATATTGAAAATTCTTAATTTTGATTTCTTTCTGATCAATATGATATTAGTCCTTTATCATTAATTTCATATGCAGATAGTATTTAGTGATACATATATCGATTGGCCATTTCTTAAATCAAGCTAGAGAAAGCCTTCAAATTCCCGTTACTTACTTTAACAAGATCTTCTACTTTCTTTAACGCTCCGCCTGAATCCACTGATTCAATGGCCATTTCATATCCTTCTTTGATATCTTTCGCACTATCAGCAAGGTATAAAATTGCACCAGCATTTACTAGTACAAGATCTCTTCTTGAAGATCTATCTTGACCCGATAATATACGAGTTGTTATTTTAGCATTTTCGTTATGATTTTCCGCTGATCTTATTTCATTTGCAACTCCAATCCTTATACCAAAATCCCTTGGATGCACTTCATAAGTCTCGATCTCACTACTTTGTTTAAGCTCAGAAATAACAGTTTTTCCAATTGTCGAAATTTCATCAATTTTAATTTCATTATTTGGCCCGTATCCTATAGGCACCAAAGCTCTTTCATGTCCGGTTTCATAAAGACCCTTTGCAATCAATTCCGTATCCATCATAGCAGTTCCTCTAATCTGTCTTTTGACAGAAAAAGGATTTAATGAAGTAGCTATAACCAACCTTAAAGATGAAAAAATTGGGACTATTGCACTGAATGACGGATGATTTCTAAATCTTATCAATGGATCCATCCATGGATAAACCACAGATGAGGCCCATACCGCGGTTCCTACATCATCCAAACATTTTTTAATAGTTTTGGGATCCGCATAAGCGTTTATCCCCATACTTGTTACCAAATCAATTGCACCTGTTGTTGACGAGAATGCTTTGGCTCCGCTTTTTACAGTTAATGCGCCAGCAGAAGCTGCAATTAAAATAGCAGGAGTTGTAACATTGATTGTCGGTATATTATCTCCACCTGTTCCTCCCCCCGTGATAATTGGCTTCTTTGATTTGTAATTAAATCTGATCTCTTTACTTTCTTCCATAGCAGAGGCTATTCCTGAAAGTTCTTCCATTGATAGGCCTTTTGAGGTCAATCCAAAAAAGAAGGTACTTAGGATTATGTCTATGCCATCTATTTCATTTTTCAAGCAATCAAAAATCAAACTCATGGATTCTTTTGCTTCTTCTGATGAAAGATCTTTTCCCTGAATTAATTTAGATATCGTAAGCCTTAGACTTGAAATTTCTTTCTTTGTAATGGATTCAGGAGACATTTTGTATTAGAATTCTCTTTTAATAATCTATATAAATATGAGTTATTACTCAAGAATGGGTAATTGAATTAGTTTTAAAAAAGAATTTAAAACAATTCAAACGATAGAATTAATTCTGTTTTATAGAGTTGAAAATTAAATGAGGAAAATTCAGGGATTTCTTAGATTAATCAGACCTGTGAATTGTCTTATGATGGGTTTAGCTACATTGATAGGTGTCTTGTTAGCTGGTCAGAAATTCCTAAATGTCAATGATCTGCTAATCGTATCCCCACTTTCATTTATAACTGCCTTCACATTAACTGGCGCCTCAATGGCGATAAACGATTATTATGATAGGGAAATAGATGAAATTAATGAGCCGGAGCGCCCAATTCCTAGTGGGGTAGTTAGTCCAAACGAAGCGTTAATTGTTTCAGCTTGCTTAATTCTTCTTGGACTAATCGCAGCTTATCTTACTAATTTCTCATGTCTGATAGTTGGTTTGATTGCATTGATAATTTTTTTAACATACTCGACAATTGGAAAAAAAATTGGTTTATATGGAAATTTTCTAGTAAGTGCTTGTGTTGCTTTGCCATTCATTTATGGGAGTCTGGCTATCAGCAATGAGGTAAGATTAAACGCTATTATTTTTTCTGCATTGGCATTCCTATCCAATACAGGTAGGGAAATTACAAAAGGTATAGTTGACATTCAAGGAGATCGCTCTAAGAATATCAAAACAATTGCTGTTAAATATGGGACAAGAGTTGCAGCATATACAGCTTCAGCATTTTACATTTTTGCAGTAATTCTAAGCATATTACCCTGGATATTAAAGCAAGTCTCCTCTTTATACATCCCACCAATTATTGTAACAAATATTGGTTTCATTCTAATTTCAATTCTCCTAATACGGGATCATTCTCGTTTAGGTGCTAGGAAGGTTAAGAATCTAGCGCTAATATGGATGTTCATGGGATTATTATCTCTCTTATTGGGTATATTTGGTTGATTCATGATTCCACTTATCTAGGCTTGTTAGATTGTTAGTTATCGATCCGGGTCATAATCTTAATTAATAATACTATACTATTAAAAGTAAATTCCAAAGGTGAATTTGAATAATGGTTTCTGACAAGGTAGCTATTATTGGAGCAGGTATGACAAGGTTTCATCATTCTCTTCATATAGATAAATCTGCTCGTGAAATGTTTATTGAAGCTTTTACAGATTGTGTTGGGTCTGTTGATAAAGGAATGAACCATAAAGATATTGAAGCTTTATTCATAGCCAATACTGTGAGTGAATTATTTGAACACCAATCCCATCTCTCATCGCTAATACCAGATTGGCTTGGACTATTACCTATTCCATCAACTCGAATTGAAACTGCATGTGCAAGCTCTTCAACAGCATTGGAAATGGGAGTTCTGGCTATAGCATCGGGAATGTATGATATGGTTTTGGTTGGTGGATTAGAGAAGATGACCGCACTACGAACGGATGAGGTGACATGGGCTTTAATGTCTGGGATGGACCAAGTTTATGAATCCCCTCAAGGGGTTAGTAATCCTGCCCTTTATGCTATGATGGGAATGGCTCATTTTAAAAAATATGGTTCATCTTGGGATCAACTTGCATCTATATCAATAAAAAATCACTATAACGCATCTTTAAATCCAAAGGCACAGTATCAGTCTGAAGTAATAGACATCGCCAAGAAAGTAGGTCAAAAGAAAGGTCTTTCTTTTAAGAATGAAATGGATTTCCTAAAATCTGATGCAAATCCTTATGTTGCTTATCCCTTAAGGCTCTTTGATTGTAGTCCAATTTCAGACGGAGCTTCAACCTTAATTCTCGCTTCTGCTAAAAAAGCTAAAGAATTTACAGACACCCCGATATATATCTCTGGTATTGGCCATACCTCAGGAACGATGTCGTTACATGATCGAGAAGATTTAACGACAATTCCAGCTGCAGTAGAAGCTGGAAAGAGAGCCCACAAAATGGCTGTAACAAAGCCTAAGGATATTGATCTGGCAATGGTTCATGATTGTTTCACTCCAGCTGAAATGATAGCTACTGAGGACTTAGGATTCTTTAAAAAAGGCGAAGGTGGAAAAGCTGCTGAAGAAGGTCGGACTTCATTAAAAGGAGAAATACCTATCAATACAGATGGAGGATTAAAAGCAAAAGGACATCCAATCGCTGCTACTGGAACTGCCATGACTCATGAAATCTGGAAACAACTAAGAGGAGAAGCTGACAAAAGACAAATACAAAATGCAGAGACGGGACTAACTCATAATGTCGGGGCAACCGGCGGAACCGCTGTCGTACAAATATTTAAGAGGTAAATGACAAATGGATGAAGAACCTTTTACCATAAACTCATTTCAAAATTTTCTTGAAAAGAAAAGATTAATGGGTGTCAAATGTAACGATTGCAACAACCTAATGTTTCCACCTAGAATAATCTGCACAAAATGCAATAGCAGGAAGCTCGAGTGGCATGAGTTCAAGGGAGATGGCACACTTGAAACGTATTCAATTTTACATGTTGCTCCTACTTTTCTTAAAGATAATGTCCCTTATGTTGTTGGAATTATCAAGCTCACAGAAGGGCCTATGATTACAGGCAGAATTATGGATGTTGATGCTACGAAATCTGAAAATATAGAGATCGGCATGAATGTAAAAATAAAATTTTCAAAAGAATCAGGTAAGACTATCTTAGCATTTGGACCTGAATAATCTTCTGCCGACTATAACTCAATACCGATCCTTAATAAGAAATAACTTGACTATTTTCGCAGAAAGTTACCACAGATATCGCAATAAAACGCATCTGCGGCCATTTCATTTCCACATTCAATACAGATCTGTACTTTAGGTTTTGTGGCTTTTCCTTTCTTTTTCCTAGTCTTCTTGCTTTCCTTGGAAGTGGAAACTGTCTCAATTTTTACTTCTGATGTAGGCATCGCTGTGAATTTATCTTCAACTGCTATAGGTTCCATTCCACTCCTTAAAGCCTCTATCTCTTCCCTAACAGCAGATGGTTCAGGCGTCTCTACCGGGAACTCCTCAATTTCAGGTCCTGGTACTGATTTAGCCTGCTCTACAAATTCCTTCGCCAACTTAGAGTCTCCGAGTTCAAGGGCTTTCATTGCACTTTGTAGTAGTTCGCCTCTATTTGGTGGTAATGTCGTGCCCTTGGTTTCAGCAGTTAATGGTTTACCTTTTACTTCTTCAGCCTTAGTGCTAATTTGTTTTTCCTGAATTTTTTTGGCTTCTCCTTTACCTTTAAGACTGAAAATATGGTATTTATTGTTGAGTGGTATCATCAACCAAAAAAGAATAGGCCCGGCAACCATAACAATTATTGAAAGCGCTTCTGCATTTGGAATACTATTAAGCGTAGTATCTAACATAGACCCGGAGAGAAGCATTCCTGAAGATATTATAAAAGCTAGAAGTCCCAATATTAGTATGATTAATCCAATAATAAACGAATAAATAGTCTTCAAGAGTTCATCGATAAAATAATTCTGTAAATACACATTAAAAAAGTTAAGTAATCAATACTTTTTCCACTTTGATATTCCGGTGTGCACCTATTTGATTAGAATTTGCCCCCAAACACTAATATCTCAATACATACTCAAAAAGGGAAACGGATCTAACCTACTTTTTATAGAGAGCACCAAGGACAATTCCAAGCGTTATTGCTGTTGAGAAAAATCCAACAACAAATGTCCACAAACCACCCAGGACTATCCCCCATCCTATATAATGGGCTGCGGTATGGAAACTACTAATCACAACAATTATTAGGCCATAGTAAAGACCTTTCTTTATTCCTTTACTAGGAATCAGGTTATATACTTGCGTGAAGATCATTCCGATTACAATTCCCCAAATTACGTTTATCAAAATACTACTTCCACTTTGGCTTATCCAAAAATCAAATCTCAATAATACCAGAGCTCCACCCGCTACTGGTGGTCCAAAAAGTCCTACTACGAAAGCAATAGCATTAACAATAGCAGCAACTACTCCATCGGCAAAACCAGCAACTGCTCCAGGGAGAATGCCCCCCTTTATATCATAAGTTCTAATTCTAGGTTCTTTTTTGATTGGATAATATCTGCTGCTAAAAAACTCATAGAAAAATCCAAGCAATAAACCATATGTTATCCACTTGAAAAATCCTGTGAAGATATGCCCAGCTACATCAAGATATATTCCATAAATAAGGCCAAATGTCCCAGTTTGTACCCATGATAAAAGTAAGAGAATTATACCATAATAAGCACCTTTCAATATACCCTTTCCTGGAATCACTCTATTTGCTTTTGAATAAAATACGCCACATATAACACCAAAGATAATACCTAATGAGATATTGGCTACGTATGCATTTGGAATGATTGGATGCCATCCAAGCGAAAATAATCCTATTGAGATAGCTATATTTGCACAAATAGTATAGACTACGCCTGCTATAAATCCAGCTACTAATCCAGCTATGGATCCATTCTTTAATGAATTATCCATTTTTCAATATCAAACATTAGTTTAGTTCTTTTGCATAATTAAGAATTGGCACTGAAAGCTTCCAGGATACGGAGTGGGATTTCAGCACATATTCACCAGTAAAAAACTAAATCGATAGTGCATCTGTTTAAATATATAATTAAGGATACTTATTTGAGAGTTAAAATGGGTTCAAC
>Ga0209427_10010543_pt1 | contig 10230 bp, 7 predicted proteins | sample DeeMarSWOR136_30_FD_187465 | JGI IMG/M metagenome (GOLD analysis project Ga0209427, IMG submission 187465) | Marine sediment microbial communities from White Oak River estuary, North Carolina - WOR-1-36_30 (SPAdes) (version 2) | ecosystem: Environmental > Aquatic > Marine > Intertidal zone >...
ATACCCGTTTTCTCTTTTGGAAAAAGTTCTATTAATTTTTCAAAGTATGCTTCTCTTTCATTTGGAAAAGTAATATCTGTCCCATCATAAAACACACTTCTACAGAGATCCATCGGTTTTTTAAATTCGATCTTATTAAATACTCCTAAATCTTTGAAAAATTCATAAAGACTTAAAGGATGTTCTTCAGTTCCTACTTCGGCTAGTACATGTAGAGCACCTTCAAATTCAAATCTTCCCCGAACAAATGAAGTAGCAAATCCCCCAGGAACATTATGCTTTTCTAATAATAAAACTTTTTCTCCAGAAAGAGCAAGTTGACACGCAGCCCCAAGGCCTCCAAGTCCAGCTCCAATAACTATTACAGGTAATTCCTTATTATCTAAATCATCTTTTTCCATAATATTATTTCAATCATTTTATTATTATAATTTTTACTATGTAATTTTCTATAATTAATAAAGAGATAAATTCTTTTTTTGTATTTTTTCACTCCTATAAGATCTAAGTGCTCAGTAATTTGAAAATAAATAATTTTAATAAAAATGGATTTTATGGACTCTCTAAAAAAAAATGATAAAAAAATTATATATTGTCAACATTATTTCCATCGCCATTTAGGCTTAGTTTTTGTTAAACGAGCGGTTGCAGCATTCATAGCATCTTTAGTTTGAAGTAATTGAGAGCTTACTAATGTTTCAAGTTCTAAACCAAAAGCAGTGTCCTTACCATAACAATCGTCTATTAATTTTTTAGCAAGCCCAATTGCCAGAGGACCACTGTTTATCAACTCGTCAGTATACATTTTGATAATTGAATCTAACTCTTCATGGTCTTTTGCAACCCGATTTACAACTCCAAGTCTATATGCTTCATTTCCATCAAACATTCGTCCTGTTAAAATGATATCTTTCGTGTTTTGAATACCCACAAGCCTTGTTAACCTAATTGTACCGCCTACGTCTGGGTTCATACCGATTCTAGATTCTAACATATGAAATTCTGCAGATTTAGTACAAAACCGAAAATCACATGCTAATGCTAACTCGAATGCCATTCCATAACAATAGCCATTTATTTTTGCTATAACAGGTTTTTCCATTTTTTCTATTTTAGTAAATATTGGATGAATCCAAGTATTTGCAAAATATCTAAAATTCCTTGGAATTCTTAAATCCGGAATTACACCTTCAGGATCCCTTTCTTGACCAGTTAAAAAGTTTAAATCTATACCTGAGCTGAAAAATTCATCCCCTCCAGTAATAATAACTACTCTGGCATTAGTTCTTTCTACTTTATCAATAGCATTTTGAAGTCCAACCATTAAATCGTAATTCATCGCATTTTTTTTATTCAAACGATTCAATTTTATTGTAGTTATTGTCTTATCTTCGTCTTCCTCTATTAATACAACATTTTCAGTCACTTTTTTCACGTATTAAATTTAATTTTTGTATATTATAATTTAATTTTGATAAAAAAATTATTTTTTTCGTTCTATAATAAAAAAATAATCCTTCATATTACATAAAAATCAAGTTTATCTCCTATATACTAAAACGTATAAAAATTGGTACTTTTTTTTAATCCAATTAAATTTTAATAAATTCGCGATTTTTCCTTATTAAATATATTCAAAATTTATGAGGATTAGTCTTGAGATTCTTTAAATTGTTTATGCCTTTTAAAATTAGGAATATGACGGTTTCCAACCGTATTATTATGCCTGCATTAAATCTAAACCTTGCCGATAAAGGCTTTATAACTAAAAGATTAATTGATTTTTATGTTGAAAGAGCAAAAGGTGGAGCTGGTATGTTAATAGTTGGAGGTTGCGCTGTAGATCTCTATGCTAGCGGATTTCCATTGATGATTTCTATTGAAAGTGATGAATATCTCCCCAAATTAACGGAATTTACTGAAACTATACACAAAGCACGTGATGATATAAAAATTGTTTGTCAATTATACCATAGTGGAGCTTATACTTACCCTTTCTTGATAGGTAAGCAACCTATTGGACCTTCAGCCGTATACAGTAAATTCAGTAAAACTACTCCAAGAGAGATGACTCTTGAAGATATAAAAAGGGAGCAACAAGCTTTTGCTGATGCTTCTATTCGAGCAAAAAAAGCAGGATTTGACGCTATAGAAATTTGTGCTAATGCAGGTTATTTATTTTCTCAATTTACATCTCCAAAAACAAATATTCGAACTGATGAATATGGAGGGAATCTTGAGAATCGAATAAGATTTCCTATTGAAACTCTTGAATTAATGAGATCAAGTGTTGATGATTTTCCCATTGGATACCGAATTTCTGGGGACGACTTTGTTCCAGAAAGTAATACCTATAAAGAAAAAGCCATAATAGCAGAAAGACTGAGTAAATTTTTAGATTATTTAAATGTTACTGGAGGTTGGCATGAAACAAAGACCCCACAAACAACTATGGATGTTCCAGAAGGGTGTTATACATATTTAGCTGAAAATATTAGATCCCGTGTATCCATTCCGGTTTTTGCTTCCAATAGAATTAATAATCCTGAATTAGCCGAACGAGTATTAATGGCTGGAAAAGCAGATGGCATCTGCATGGGAAGATCATTAGTTGCAGATCCAGATTTGCCATTAAAAGCAAAAAAAGGTGATCTTCGTGATATAATGGCTTGTATTGGATGTAATCAAGGATGTTTTGATGCTATTTTTAAAATGGTACCTGTATCTTGTTTAAGAAATGCTAGAGCTGGAAATGAATCTAAAACAGAAATAAAACCACTTAAAGAAAAAAAGAAAATAATGGTTATTGGTGCAGGTCCTGGAGGATTAGAAGCTGCTAGAGTCGCAGGAATGAGGGGTCACGAAGTTCATGTTTTTGAAAAAGATGATAAAATTGGAGGATTATTAAATATAATATGGATTCCTCCTGGAAGAAATGAGTTCAAGAGGATGATTGAAAATTATTCTTATTGGCTTCAAAAGTATGGAATCCAATTACATCTCGATCAAAAAGTGACAATTGATACTATTAAACAATTCAATCCAGACGTGGTGTTTCTAGCAACTGGCTCAAAACCGATAAAACCATCTATTCCTGGTATAGAAAGAGATAACGTTTATTGGGCAAATGAAGTATTTAGTGGAGATGCTCCAGTTGGTAAAAATAATGTAATTATCGGTGGTGGCGCTACAGGGATCGAGTTAGCAATTTATTTAGCTAAATACGGTGTTTTAAGTCTTGAAGCATTTGATTTTCTTACATCCTACAAAGCTCTAGAACCTGATATAGCATTAAATATGTTGCAAAGTGGAAGAAATAAAGTTACAGTATTGGAGCAATTACCAAAGTTGGGCTCAGCATTGGGAAAGACCACTAAATGGGTTCTTCTTGATAAATGTGATGCTTTGGGAGTTAAGGTTCGTACTAGTGTTAGGGTGAAAGAAATTGGAGAAAATTATGTAAGTTATCTTGATACTATAGATAATGAACAAATTATCAATGATGTAGACATTGTATATTATGCTACGGGAGTAGAACCAAATGATACACTTTTCAAAGAAATAAAACAACTCCAAAATATTAAAGTAGATAAAATTGGAGATGCTAGAAAGCCAGAAACAGTTTTAGAGGCGGTTCATAGAGCTTACAAAATAGCTAATAATTTATAAAATTTTAGTTCCTAATTTTCTTCTTAATTTATTTAACGATATGATTAAGAATTCTTTGTAAAATTATATATTCATTACGTCAAGATTATTCTAACTAACTAATACTGTAAGAACTTATAATAGACTAAATTGTGAAAAGTCTTAAAAAGGCTTAAATCTTAAAGATTATATCAATCTAAAAGGTGATGAAATCTTTGAGTCAACAAATAGAACCACAATTGATCAAAAAGGTGAAAAAACTCACAAATCCTCGTATAGCTCCATTAGAAGGTGAATGGCATAAATCGATAAGTCAAGAATATAATATTTTCAAAAAATTCTCTGATGATAAAATAATCAACATCTTTAAAACAATTGCTCAACATCCAAAATTAATGAAGAATTGGTTTCCTTTTTTTAGTTATATTTTAAATATTTCAAGGCTTCCAAAACGGGATATGGAAATTGCAATTCTTAGAATTGGTTGGCTTTGCCAATCGGAATATGAATGGGCTCAACACGCAATTTCTGCAAAAAACATTGGGTTTACAGATGAAGATCTACAAAGAATTACAAAAGGTTCCGATGCTGAAGGCTGGAGTGAGTTTGAACAAACTCTCATTCGCGCAGTCGATGAACTTCATACTAACGCATTTATAAGTGACGATACTTGGAAAGTATTATCAGAAAAATATGATAATAAAAAATTAATGGATTTAATTTTCACAGTTGGACAATATAATCTCATTTCCATGTTCTTAAATTCCATAGGAGTTCAAATAGAAGAAGGTAAGAAAGGATTTCCTGAGTGAGTTTAAAATTTTTAAGAAATTCTAATGCAAAAATAACAAACATAAACCAAATTGTGTAAAAAAAGAAAAAAAATATTATATACTGCTTTAACCTAGTAGAATCCTAGATTAAGAATTAAAGATTTTACCAGTTTTAGTTTCTTCTTCTTCACGAAGTGGTTGTTTCATTATCTTTCCTGTAGGTGTTTTAGGTAGATCGTCTCTAAATTCCACATATTTCGGAACTTTAAAATCAGCTAGATGTTTTTTACAATAATCGATAAGTTCTTGTTCAATAAGGGATTCTCCTTCCTTTAATACAATAAAAGCTTTGGGAAGTTCCCCATAAATCTTGTCTCGCACACCTATAACTGTAGCTAAAGAAACTGCTGGATGGGAATACAATACTTCCTCAATTTCCCGAGGATAAATGTTTTCCCCTCCTCGTATAATCATATCCTTCTTGCGGTCTGTTATATAGAAAAACCCATCTTCATCCATATATCCAATATCTCCTGTATATAGCCAACCATCTTTAAGAGTTTCTGCGTTTGCCTCAGGATTTTTATAATATTCTTTCATAACATTATCTCCTTTAATCAGAATCTCACCTTTGGTATTTGGAGGAAGATCCTTACCATTTTCATCTACAATTTTCATTTCATTGCCAGGTAAGGGTATACCAATACTACCTACTTTTCGTCTATCTTCTGTTTCAGTAGGTAAGGGATTAACTGAAGAAGCACATGTCCCTTCCGTAAGCCCATAACCCTCCACGATTTTACAATTAAAAGTGCTTTCAAATTCCTTGAATACCTCCACAGGTAAAGGAGCAGCTCCACAAACGACATATTCTAATGAAGAAAGATCTAAATTTTCATGCGGCATTCTAAGTAAGATGGAAAGCACAGTTGGAACGCAACTAAAAGTAGTTGCCTTATATTTAGCTACAGTTTCCCAATGTGTTTGAGCTGAAAATCCAGGTGTTAGAATCGAGCTCGCTCCTATTACTAGAGGTGTCACGATTGTTACTATTTGAGCATTAACATGAAATAATGGCAAAATTAACATATATCGAAAATGCTCCTTTGCATCAGTGAAATCTCGTAGCATTTCAGCATTTCTCCTTATATTAAAATGGGTCTGTAATACACCTTTTGGAAAACCAGTGGTTCCCGATGTATATAGAATGGCAGCAGGATCTTTTTTTTCGTCGATATCCACCTTAGGAGGAGCTTCATTTGAAGCTTTTTCCATAATTTCACTATAATTTAAGGTTCCTTCAATAGACTCACCGATTATAATAATATGTTCTAAATTTGGAAGTTCTGCTTTAATTTGGTTAATTACTTCCATAAATGGTGGAATAGTAACAATTACTTTAGCTTCTGAATGTCCAACTACAAATTTAACTTCTCTAGGTTTAAACAACGCATTAACAGGACCAGTAATTGCGCCTATTTTAGGGATGCCTAAGTAGAAATATACATATTCTGGCATGTTTGGCAAATAAACACTAACTTTATCACCTTTTCTTATGCCCAAATCGTATAAAAAATTCGCTACCTTATTCGTGAGTTCATTCAATTTAGAATAGGAAATTGTAATATCTTTCCAATATAAAAAGACTTTATCCTTATAATTTATTGCTTGGCTTTCGACTAATTCTCTTATATTCATAATGCATTTCCTCATTTATTTAAAAATATCAAGTGAGAATTTAAACAAACAAAAATATTTTCTTTACTATTTAAATTTTATAATAATAATAGAATTTCATTTAAGTTTAAATAAGAAAAGTAAACAATAAAATATTAATAATTCAGATTAATACATTTAGATTAATATATTTGGGATTTGAATCCCAAATTTTATTTCCATTTTATTTTATCCCCAATTTGTGTATTTTTAATTGGGTTTGGGTTTTTCATAACATATTTTGGATTAGATATTATTTTGTGATATCCTTAATTAGCTTTGACATTAATGAATAAAGACTATATATTAATCTGAAATATATTAATATGAATAAAATCTATTTTCCATAGTAATCTGAGTTTAAAACTCAAAAAAGAAACTTCAAAATGTGATAAAAATGTCAGAAAAAGATTTAAAAAGTAAATTGGTTATAAGCGCCGCACTTACAGGAGCAGTAACCAATAGAGATATGAATCCAAATGTCCCGTTTACAGCAGAAGAATTTGGGGATGAAGCTAAAAAATGTTATGAAGCAGGAGCATCAGTAGTACATATCCATGCACGAGATCCCCAAAAAGGTAATCCCACACATGAACTAGATATTATTGGAGCAATAATAGATAATATTAAAGAAAAATCTCCAGATATTTTGATTAATCTCAGCACTGCAATAAGTTCAATTGTAACCCCCAAACAGAGGATTACGCCTATTGAAACATTTAAACCTCCTTTAGCTTCATTAAATACTAATTCAATGAATTTTGCAGTAGGAGATCATAAAACTGGACAAGTTGGGCTTGGCTCGAAAAATATTTTTGAAAATACATTCGATACAATTCAAAAATTTGCAAAGGCAATGAAAAAAGCAGAATCAAAGCCAGAAATCGAAGTTTACGATTTTGGTGGAATGTATAACATTTTACATTTAGCAAAACAACAACCTAAAAGACTTCTTGATCCTCCGCTGCACTTCCAGTTTGTATTTGGTGTTTTAGGGGGAATACCATTTTCCTATGAAAATTTAGCGCATCTTATGAACCTTAAACCTCCAGATGCTAGTTGGAGTGTTTGTGGTGTTGCTAAGAATCAAATTCAAGCAGCAATGTGTGCAGCAGCCATGGATGGCCATATTAGGGTTGGATTAGAAGATAATACAAAGTTACCTGATGGTAGATTAGCTAAAGGAAGTTGGGAACAAGTAGAATGGGCTGCGAAAGTTGCTCGAATTGTAAATCGTGAGCCTGCAACACCAGATGAAACTAGGAAAATCTTTAATCTATATCAACAGTAGAGAAATTAAATTTTGTATTTATTTTAATTTTTTTTATTTTAATTAGTAATTGATTAATTTCAATTCTTCAAATGCTAAAACTTTATATTATTTCAGTACTTCAAATTGAATTGCTCTTCAATTCTTTCTTTTTACTTTTTAAAAGCAAACGTAAAAAAAAATAAAATTAAAATAACAAATTATTAAAATTTATTCCCTTATTACCACACCAAGGATTCCGCCAATTAAAATCAGAAATGGATCGATGTAAAATAAGGACATTACCAACGGGAAAACAATTAAAATAGGTATGAACAATCCGACAACAGCAATTAATCCAACAATTATTACAGCATAGTTACCAAATTTCCTATTAATAATTACTAAAATAGCACCAACTATACCAACAGCGCCTAAAATTATTGGTAACACGAATGTTAGATAAAGAATGGGATAAATTTCCATAAGAACTTGCATTTCAGGTATGCAAACTCCCCAAATACCGCCAAGTAATAACATTACAGATCCGATTATAGCTACTATGGGACCTACTAATAACTTTCCTTTAATAAATTCTACCAATTTAATAACCTATTTTTTTTTATTTGGTGTTGATTTATCTTAATTTATTTTATTTTTAATTTAAAATTTTGTCCATTTCAAGATGATGTTAAGACATTTTTCATTAGTAAAAATCTTTTTATATTTTCAATAAACAATATTAAATTAATAACACCAGAAATCTCTAACAAAAAATTGTAAAAAAATATGTGAAAATTCTATGAAGTTAATGTTATTTTATTCTTATAAAAACAAATGGCAGTTTCTCCTAAACATTATTACTGCGTTCGTAATTGCAATTTCAATCTTATTCATCGGATTATTAATTAGCTATTGGTTTTTTATTCCGATATCAGGCGGTTCTGATATGACATTCTGGGATTACTTACATTTTTTCTTTTCAGGTAATTGGGATGTTTCGACAGTTATAGCACCAGGAATGCCTGTAACTGAACTTTACTCATCTAGTATTTTTCGGACACTTGAATTTCTATGGATACCAATTCCAATTGGAGTGATTATTGGTATATGTGTTGGTAAAGCATCCTTTAAATTAAGGGGGAAATGGGCAAACAAGGTGACTCAATTATTCATTGCTATTGGAATGACTTTTCCAGTATTTTTCCTTGGGATATTGTTACAGTTTAATTCTTATATGGGAGGTGAACCCCACAGTACTTTAATGCTTCTCTTTGGTAATTTACCTACTATTGGATTTAAGAATCCTGCGTACTTAGATCCTACTTTTATAACAGGATTTCCAATATTGGATGCTAGATTATCAGGAGAGCTTTATTTAGCTATTGATAGGATAGAACACCTTATATTGCCAATTTTTACGTTAACTCCTGCAATTATCGCATTCGTTGCATGGCAAACTCGTTCAAGTATGGAAAGGAAACGAAGTGAAACATCCATCCTTTCTAATACTATGAAAACTGTGATGATTTTTGGATTCATTTTTTCTTTTTACTTCTTAGTAGATATATCATTTAATCTAAGAATGATAGGTAATCGATTTTTGTCTGCTATATTTTTGAATGATGTCTATGTATTAATAGGCGGAATATTCATAATTCTAACACTTTTGGTAGTATTAACCTTCATTTCAAATTTAGTATATAGTGTCGTTAAATTCTTAAAATTCGACAGTAAAGATGCACTTCGAATGAATTCTCCCCCTCTACAAAATAACAATATGAATCCAGGCGAAAATGACCTTCCTTCCAGAAGAAACATTAAAAAACATCTAAAATATATCCCTATTTACCTCTATAAATACCCATTTTTCTTTCTTGGCTTGATTATCATGGTAGTAATAGTGGTCTTGGCAATATTTCCTGAATTAATATCAGGTTATACACTTGCAGAGGCTCAGGGTTTTTTGCCTGGTTCATGGGAACCTCCATCGCCAGGACATATTTGGGGTACTGCAAAATTTGGACGTGATGTGTTTGCAAGGGTGTTATATGGTACTCGTGATGTGTTAATATTTGGATTTGAAGCTGTATTAATAGGTGTTGCTGGAGGATTAGTATTTGGATTTATTTCGAGCTTACACAGACAAGTTAGTAAAGCAATTGAGACAGTTATGATTATTTTATTTATTATTCCAGTAATATTTTTCTTAGGTTTAATTTGGAATAATTTTGGATTCAATTATTGGATGACCTCATTAGTTGGTTTTCCTCTTGATGGTCTTACACTTACAATGGGATGTTTATTAATCCCTATCTTCACTCGCGCAATTACTTCTGTACCATTAGGAAAAAGAAATTATATGATTTCCTTGAAGAAAATAGTGATCTACATTCCATTGGCATTTGGTTTAATAGTTCTAATATATGAGTCTCTTGGATTTCTAGGATTAACTTATTCACCTCCTTTTATCACTTGGGGAGATGATCTTGCTGAGGCAAGGCTATTTTTACAAACAGCTCCATGGGCTTCTCTTTGGCCTGGTCTGTTTATTTTTATTACCACATTTGGCTTTATCCTTCTACATTACGGCCTAAAAAACATTTTCTTAGATAAATGGAACTTATCAATATTAACCGAAAATTATCGTCAAATTGAAGTATAATTAACACTTTCCTTTTTTTTTAACTTTTATTGGATTCTATGCATAGAAATTGAAATATCTTAGGAATTGAAGAATACAATGGACATAATCCCTAAAATAAAAAAAAGTATCATTATTGAAAAAAGAAGGATATCTAATTTATTAAAATTATCTGATACCATAATAAATCTTTTATTTTT
>Ga0209427_10010545_pt1 | contig 10229 bp, 8 predicted proteins | sample DeeMarSWOR136_30_FD_187465 | JGI IMG/M metagenome (GOLD analysis project Ga0209427, IMG submission 187465) | Marine sediment microbial communities from White Oak River estuary, North Carolina - WOR-1-36_30 (SPAdes) (version 2) | ecosystem: Environmental > Aquatic > Marine > Intertidal zone >...
AGGAGGGCCGGAAGATGCGTCATCCAATTCCCGAGGTCTGCACTCTAATGAACGACCTTCGAGACGGTGGAGACATCACCATAGATGTAGAGCGCATACGGCAGAAGGTTGTCCTTACTCTTCAGTGCGTACTCATCGGCTCCTATACCGTTGAACCGGATATTGGGGTTATGACTCGAAAAGAAATTCCACCCGCCCTGGTTGCCGGCAGTATTGCCGCCGATATAATCGATATCTTCCACGACTTTACCGGCATAGAACTGCAACCATATCGGGTTCAACGTATCAGGATACTTCCCGGCCATGGCGAGATATGAGGCAAGCGCTGTCTGAACGTTCTTGACGTTCTGAACGACAACCGCTACCTCGGCGGCCTTCTTCGACTTGTAGAAATTCGAGAGGACGATCACTGCCAGTAAACCGATGATCTGAATGACGATGGCCAACTCCAGGAAGGTGAAGCCCGCGATACACAGGCAGCGCAGGAACTTTCGCTTCTTCGATTGCTTGCCCCACGGTGATCTATGAAAAATTCTATATATATGTCGCAACATGCACTCCTCCGCTTCGAAGAATCAACGGGTTTCTTCTCTTCAAACGAGTAGAGCAAAAAGTATGACAAAAGGGGAGAATTTCATCCCTCATCACAAAAAGGGGGGAGATATGATGCCTCATACAAAAAGGGGAGGATTTGATCCCCCCCCAATATAATCCCCTCTCATAGCGGGTGAAGTTGCCTCCCCTATAACGGGACGGCCTCCACCTTCGTGACATCGGGAAATTTCTCTTTGAGAACCCTCTCGATTCCGAACGCCAGTGTCATCTGGGACATGGGACAACCGGCGCAGGCACCTTTCAAGCGCACCTTCACCACGCCATCCTCGACATCGACAAGTTCGACATCCCCGCCGTCCGCCTGAAGGCCCGGCCTGATCTCATTTAATGCCTCTTCAATCTTCTCTTTCGATAAAGCCATTAGATGCACCTCCGATTTTATTCCTGATAAAGATAATAAATTATTAACATTATGCCAAGCAGGATATACCATTATCCTATGAAACCGTCCATTATGCAAGATGGAGTGCTCGATCGGAAGACGGGCGGGGCTTACATCCTCATACTCGAACTGCAACGCAGTACCGAGCTACAGGTAGGCTCCCTCGGCTTATTTCATTTAAAAAAAGGAGCTTACCTTTATATCGGCAGTGCGAAGAGGGGGCTCCTGGGACGCGTTGAGCGCCACAAGCGCCTTGCCCGATTGAAGCGAGGTCCCACACAGTGGCATATCGACGCCTTCCTCAAGAATCCTCGCGTGGTTTTAAAAAAGGTACTCACACTTCAAAATGCCCATGAATGCGTCATTTCCAAGATTATTGCCCTGAGTGAGGGCAGTGAGGTGCCGGTACCGGGATTCGGTGCAAGCGACTGCAGGAGGGGCTGCCCGGCACATCTCTACAGGATCACCGCCGATTTCCTGAAAAATTTGCTCAATCTGCTGAAAAGTAATAACTTAGGATAAACGTAAGGGGCTGGCTCAAAAGTTGCAATACATGATCTCAGGAATCCGTGGCGCATACCGGAGCGCAACATTCGGAGGTATGTGCGTACATGCAACGATTGATATTGACATTACTTGTAACTTGTTTATTGTTAACACTATCCGGCGATATCCGCGCAACACAGACAACCCTTGCCGTCACCCAGGTCTGGCAGTATAAAGACACAAAGATGTGCTGTGTGCCTGCCGGTAAGTGCAATTCTCATCCCTGGAAACACGCCACCCAAACCGGTTGTGTCCACTGTTCGATGTACTGCGGACCGGCATCCTGTGCCATGTACGCGATCTACATGAGTCGGCCCGCCCCATTCATCAACCAGGACGATATCTACGATAACGGCAAGCTATCTGGCGGTGAAATACTCGGTAACGGCACGCTCGAAACACACGGACTCGGGATGTTCGCAGGGATCGGTACCACCCCATCCGAGATTCAGAGTGCATTCACGTTTGCTACCGGCATGCCCCCATTCCAGCACGGTCCGCAGGGTTCATCAAACCCGCTGATTACCTGCGATATCGTCTCGTGGTACATACATGACAATCAGCTCATTCTCTGGATCGATATTGCCACCTGGCCAGCGGATCAGGACACCATTCCCGATGAGCTTTTGTACGACTCCGGTCATTGTAAAATCATCGCGGGGTACGATGATATGGATACACCTGCAGACTGCACCGACGATTCGTACCTGATCTACGATCCCTGGCCCACATCTGGTTCGCCGTACTGGCTTACCGGCATCCAGGTCCTCGATCCCAACGACATCTACCTGACCGCCTCCCAACCGCTCGCCGCTTTTAAAGATAGCTGGAGCAGTATAAAAAATAAGTTCGAGTAGGAGCCTCCGCGTCTCCCTCTCGTAACCTCAGCAGCACTTCGCATATATTCGCAAACTGCAGTTACTCGGAATCACTCCCCCAATATCGGATTACCTCCTCGATATTATTCTTGCTGATCAATTCTTTCACCCCATCCTCATCGAGTTGCTCCATTACCCTTCCTGGAGTTGAAGCGAGTTCCAATGCGAGCATAGCAACGAAAGCCGCATCCAGGTTCAGCTGTTTGAAGTAGGTGACCTTGTCATACGTATCTGCCGTTGTGTGGTAGTATCGCCAGCTGTCATCCTCGGGGCGGGATATCGGTGAAATGACAGGAACTCCTTCCAGCAGGAATGGCAGGTGATCGCCGTATACGCCGGCTCGATGAGATACGCCTGAGGTGAGGTCGAATGCATCCATCTCGGTGATGAGATCGGCAAAGAACTGGTTTGCTTCCTCGTGCCCCATTACCCTCACCCCGAGCGGGGTTCCTTCCATATCACAGTTGATCATCGCCCTGTAACATGAGAGTTCTCTCTCGTGTGTTCGTACGTACGCACGAGAACCGCAGAGCCCCGACTCTTCACCCATGAAGAGAACGAAACGGATCGTCGCTTCTGGCTGTACATCCAATCGGGAAAGTGCCCGAGCGGCCTCCACGATCACAACTGTTCCCGTCCCGTTATCGACAGCCCCTTGCCCCAGATCCCATGCGTCGAGATGCGCACCAACGAGTATGAAATCGCTCCCCCGCCCGGGGATCTCGCCCACCACATTTGCGCTCGTCACCGTGCCGGTGAGGTTTGTCATCTGTATACGCACGCGAATCCTCTGGTCGGCATGGAGACTCCTCTGTATCCACTCCCCATCCTCTTTTGAGACACCCACACCGGGAATGGGGCTCAGACCATCCTTCCAACACATCCCTGTCATGGGAAGGTTCCCCGGATGTGTCGTCTGGTACAGGAGTCCGGCAGCACCGTGCTCTGCCACCGCTGCCATTACCTCGTAGCGGTGCATCCAACGTCCACCCGGCATCGCACCGGCAACCGCCAGAGCGAACTTTCCCCTGACGGCATCGCCGAGGCGATCGAGCTCGACGGGATTGCCGTGACCGACATCGATCACCTCCGCCTCCACACCATCAGGTGGAGTGGAAGGTGTATTGGCAAGGGCGACGGCGTGCATCACGAACCTCCGGGGAGCCGTCACCTCACAGAGGAAGGGGCCCCGTTCCCAACCGGGCATCTCAAAGGGCTCCTGGTGAACGTTGGCAAGACCGTACCGGTGAAACAGCCTCTCTGCAAATTCCCGCGCCTTCTTACCCTCATCGGTTCCGGAAACTCTGCCCCCGATCTCGTCGCAGAGAACTCGGAGATTCTCTCTCACTTCGGAACGAGCGAGGACCTCTCCGGTGATCGCTGCAATTCGGGAGCTTCTCTCACCCACACTCTGCCGCCCGAGCAACGATTCCTGAACCTTCTTTGCCCCACCGATGGCATCACTCACGGGGATAAGAAGCAGAATGGCAAAAACGAGTATCTTTGTCATAACGAGATATGTCACAAACTTGCGCATGTGATACCCCCTCCATGTTGATCGATCCTACGAGTAATCGATGTCATAAGGATACCGCACCAGCTGCGACAAAACAATGATCAGTGTCAAACTGCAACGCTGAAGCAATCGGAGGCATTCAAAATCCTTTTCATAACAATATATTAAGAAAAACCGCTTGTTTCGCTTTCAACCTTATCTTATTATATAATATGAAATTGTAAATGCCATTAAAATCAATTCTTTATGGCTCGACTCTTGCAAATCCACATACCGGTGTCGATTGCTTGATGAGTCGCAATCAAGGAATACTGTTTACATAAAGGAGATCAACAACACATGAGAAGAGGATCCTGGATAAAATCGGCTGTCGCATCAATCACAATCCTTTTCATCGTGTCCCTTTTCTTTTCTGCTTCTTACGCAGAGAAGAGCGAAGAAGAAAAGATCGCCGAGATCAATAAGATGATCGAGGAGAAGGGGTACCACTGGACTGCTGGGAAAACGTCGGTCTCAGGGCTTTCAGCTGAAGAGAAGAAAAAGTTGCGTGGTTTTATACCTCCGCCGGAGGAACTACTGCAAACGATTCCAATGTTTATCCCTCCAATGGTTACCGCACCGATGGATGTAAGTGATCCCTACTTCGACTGGCGGGGTCAAGGCGGGACCACCCCCGCCAAGAGCCAGGGTGGCTGTGGTTCGTGCTGGGCCTTCGCCGCTGTTGGTCAGCTCGAGGGGCACCTCAGGATCTACGATGGGAGGATCGAAGATCTATCCGAGCAGCAAGCCATCGAGTGCAACACGTATGGCTCAGACTGCGGCGGTGGATGGGTCGGCGCAGCGTACGAAGTCTTCGAGATCCCGGGGGCTGTGCATGAGACATGCATGCCATACCAGGCGAGGGACGATCTACCATGCATTCAGAGTCAGTGCCAGGTCATTGGTCGAATTGCAACATACGAATACGTGCCCAATTCGATCAACAGCATCAAGGAGGCACTCCAAACAGGACCGGTCGCCACCTCGATGGCAGCCGTGGACAACTTCAACAACTATACCGGTGGCTGCTATGACTTCGATACATCCGAGCCCATTAACCATGCGGTGCTCATTGTGGGCTGGGATGACTTCGCGTGCGACGGGCAGGGAGCATGGATCTGTAAGAACAGCTGGGGCACAGGCTGGGGGATAGATGGATTCTTTTATATACGGTACGGTGCTTGCTTCATCGGCAACTACTCCTACCAGATCACCTACATACCGAGCATCATATACGTCCGATTGAACAGTCCGAACGGTGGCGAGATCATCGATGTCGATTCGGAGCATAACATCACCTGGACTACCCAGCGGGAAGTACCAGACTCTCTCAGCATCTTCCTGAGCATAGACAGCGGTGCCAGCTACGACGACACAGTGGCAACAGGACTGGTGGGAGTGAATTCCTACAACTGGTCCGTCCCGGAGCTTCCGGTGACCACGGCCCGGATCAAGGTGGTCGCGTACCACGGTGGCGATGTCGGTGGATACGACATGAGCGATGAGGATTTTACGATCAAGGGCAAGCCCCGCCGTTACGTATCTCCGACAGGTGGCGACAGTTTCCCTTACTCGATACCGGCATGGGCAGCCCACAGCATCCAGGATGCACTCGATGCGGCATCACCAGGGGATTCGATCATGGTCGCGAGCGCTACCTACTCGGAAAATGTCTCGGTCGAAAAGCCAGTGTACCTTATGGGGGGATGGGAGAGCACGTTCAGCGTGAGAGATCCCGAGATCCATGAAACTACCATCAACCGCTCCGGCAGCGTGGTCTCATTCATGAACATCGACGCCGGCTTCTGTGGTATCGAGGGATTCACCATCAGTGGAGGAACGGGCAGGTCCGCCAGTATTCCAGAGAACGCCGTCTACGGTGGCGGCATATTCAGCTACCTCTCGTCACCGCTCATCAAGGGAAACAAGATCACAGACTGCGGTATTGCTCAGGTACTCAATTTCAGCGGTGGCGGTGGTATCTGTTGCTATGGCGGGACGGTGATGATCGAAGACAACGAAATCACGGAGTGCAGGGCACAGAGTGGCGGCGGTATCTACCTCTACCAGTCCACAGCAGACATTCGAAACAACCTCATCTCCGGCTCCTCACCGAACCTGGAGTACAACGGGCTCCGAGTGGGAGGTGGCGTATACGGCCTCTACTCGACTGTCAACCTCGAAGGGAACGTCATCGAAGATAACGATGAATACAAGAAGGGCGGTGGAGTGTACGTGCGTTTCAGCCCCACCACAATCGACGGTGACTCGATCTCGGCGAACGATTCTCCCGACTCGGGAGGCGGTATCTACGCTATAGGGTCATCACTTGCAGTGGCCCAAGCCGTGATCAAAGATAATACCGCCGCCTTCTCGGGTGGCGGCATCTACCACAAGGCGGAAAACCTCAATATTACCAACACCGCAATAGCCCTCAATACTGCCGGCTGGATCAGTGGCGGTATCTATGCCGACAGTTCCTGGGGTGGTATTGTCAACAATACGATCGACCGTAATGAGGCCGGTATCGGAGGAGGGAATGTATTCCTCGTCAATCCCCCCTCGATGGATTTCAAGAATAATCTCCTCACCTACGGGCAGGGCAACGGCTTCCAGGCGAGCTCCCTCGACAACGTCACCTTCCAGTACAACAACTGTTTCGGCAACGCTCCCACCGATATTGCGGGAGTCACCCCTGATTCAACCAACATCAACAGGAATCCGTACTACGCGGACACCACAGCCATGGATTACCACCTCCTCGTTCACTCGGGAGGTATCGATACAGGTGACCCTTCGGGGAGCACCGATCCGGACGGATCGAGAGCCGACCAGGGTATATTCGGCGGTCCCCTCGCCGTAATGTCTGCTCCGGAGTATGTGAAGAACCTCATCGCGCTGGCCGTTGACGATACAACCATCCAGCTCCAATGGGATGAGCTCCCGAGCGTGAACTACTACGCGATATACGGCGATACAGTGAACGGTTTCATCCCAGATGAAACAGTATTCCTGGGTACCGTCTCTGCCGGTGGGAACTCGTACTCGCACCATCCAGTCGGTGGTTGCTGGTATTACCGGGTATCCGGTGTGAACGCATCTGAATACGGTGGTGGTTATTCCAATCAGGCATCGGCATGCACGGCGGGTATGGACTTACTCTCTCCCATCGTCACCGTTGTCTATCCAAACGGCGGGGAGATCATCGAGACCGGCGACACACTTGATATCCAGTGGATCGCCACAGACAATATCAACGTCGACTCTGTCAGTATCTACTACTCTGAGAACGGGGGGACAGACTACACCATCATCACGAGCGGTGAGCTGAACGATTCCCTCTACCGGTGGGAAGCACCGTCGATGCTCTCAGACTCCTGCCTGGTGAGGGTTGTCGCGTACGACCCGTCCCTCCATACCGGTGAGGATACGAGTGACAGCCTCTTTTCGATCAAGGACTACACAGGTGTCGGCGACAGTGAGGATGAAGAGGAAGAACCGATCCCTCATTATACGAACAGACTCGAGCAGAACTACCCGAACCCGTTCAACGGAACGACAATGATTGCCTATTCTGTTGCAGCAAACTGCTACGTCGAAATAAAGATCTATAACACGGCAGGGCGGCTCGTGAACGTACTGTTGCAGAAACACAGGGCGCCCGGCAGATACGAGACCGTCTGGACGGGTAAAGATGAAGCTGGCCGTCCGGTCACCTCGGGTGTATACTTCTGCCGTATCAAGGCTGGCAAGTTCAGCCAGACCAGAAAGATCATCTACTTACGGTGATGCGAATGACATGGGAGTTCACGCCCGTCACCATCATCACGATCTCCGAGCCGGTAGAAACATAACCTGGATCGGTATGGGGGTGAACGCCGCCCTCATCACCCTCAAGATCCTGGGCGGAATATACGGCCAGAGCAAGGCTCTCCTGGCGGACGCCGTCCATTCAGTTTCCGACTTCATATCAGATGCACTCGTTCTCGTCGGCCTCCACTTCTTCCACAAGGAAGAAGACGCGGAGCACCCGTACGGGCATGGTAAGATCGAAACCCTGGCCACCATCGGTGTGGGATTGCTCCTCCTCGTCGCTGCGGTCCGAATCGGCGTCGACGCCGCACTCGCGATCTACCAGGGTGAGCTGGCAATTCCCCATCGTCTTACAATCCTGATCGCTGCTGTATCCGTCGCATCGAAAGAGATTCTCTACCATGTCACGGTACGCATAGGGAAACGGATCGGAAGCGAGGCGATGGTGGCAAATGCGTGGCACCACCGTTCAGATGCCTGGAGCTCGGTGGTGACCCTGGTAGGTGTGACACTGGCTTCGTTCATCCCGAGGTTACGAGTTCTTGACTCGTACGCCGCTCTTCTGGTTTCCTTCTTCATTATCAAGGTTGCGCTCGATATCCTGAGGAGCTCCATCAAGAAGATAGTCGACACATCCCCCTCGGCCGAGCTCCTCGATCAGATCCGCGAGGAAGCGTGTAAGGTACCAGGTGTCAGAGAATGCCACGACCTCACCGGCAGGTATTACGCCGACACCATCAGGATGGAAATGCACGTCGAGGTTGATCCTGATCTGACCGTACGCGAGTCGCACGAGATCGCAGATCGAGTCGTGGAACGGATAAGGGGCCGTTTCGGGGAGGTCTCCAATATTCTCGTCCACATTGATCCGTACGGTGTACCGAACAGATCAAAGGAAAGGGAATCTTGAAAAAGATAGAGTTTTACAAGCACAATATCGGCGACGAAGAGATCGAACGGGTAAGTCAAGTTCTCCGGTCCTTGTTCCTCACGACCGGCAACGAGGTGGAGGAGTTCGAGGCCCAGCTCGCACGCTACCTCGATATCCCTTACACCCTGGCGATCACGAGCTGCACCGGTGCGATGCAACTCGCCCTGCTCGCTGAAGGGATCGGTCCTGGAGACGAAGTCATCACCACACCCCTCACCTTTATCGGTACGGCGAACAGCATCCTGATGGCAGGTGCAACACCCGTGCTCGCCGATGTCGAAAGGTCAACCGGCAATATCGATCCGACGGCTGTTGAGGGAGTGATCGGAGAACGAACACGCGGTATCATGCCCGTCCATCTATACGGCCAAATGTGCGACATGGATGCTATCCGCGTGATCGCAGACAGGCACCATCTCGTCGTCGTCGAAGATGCAGCTCACTCACTCGAGGCGGAATGGAACGGAAAGAAGGGAGGGCACTACGGTGACTACGCCTGCTTCAGCTTCTATGCCACGAAGAACATCACATCCGGTGAGGGCGGGGCGATCTCTGTGAAGGATGAAGGGAAGGTCGAGCTCATCAAGAAGCTCCGCCTGCACGGACTGGACAAGAGCGCCCTGGACCGTTATACCAGTCACTTCGAGCGGTACGATGTCAATGTGTTCGGTTGGAAGTACAATATGGACAATATCCATGCCGCCATTCTCGTCGAGCAGCTGAAGAAGGTCGAGATGTTATTCGCACGCCGTGTCGAAATCTACCAACGCTACGTCGAAGCCTTCAGCGAAGTCGAAGGAATCGAACTCCACACCGTAAAACCCGAGTGCACTCATGCCTGCCTCGTCTTCCCGATTCTCGTCGACACAGGAAAACGAGATGCGATACTCGAGGAACTCCAGAGGAGGGGCATCGGGGTATCAGTGAACTTCTACCCCCTCCACCTCATGACCTTCTACCGCGAGCGCTTCGGGTACAAACCAGGAATGTTCCCTGTGGCAGAGGAGATCGGTGCCCGCACCATCAGCCTTCCCCTCTATCCAAAGCTGACTGAAGAAGAGATAGATTATGTCGTCGATACGGTCAACGATGTGGTGAAGAGTATCTAAACAATTGTAGAGCGATTACACCGCAGAGGGACGGACAGTGCTCCCTCCGTTCCACAACCAATCAAGAACCATGGTGACCTCGTATCAGGCTTCGGGCACACTCTCCTCTCATAAACCGGCATATCTCGGGATCAACTCTTTGAGAACAATTACTCACAGGGCGAATAGCTCCCTCTGAGGTCACTTGATGCGCACCATGTAGATGAGGCGCCCTTCCTCGCCGCTTTCGAGGATGAATGGGACCTGCCGGGAGAGAATGAATCTGATGTGACGTTCTGCGATCTCGTACAAGGCCTCGTCAGGGTCGGTAGGATCAGCGGTGAGGTAGACGGTACTCCCGTTCCTCACCCATGCAATATCCTGCCCTGGCCCGAATGCGTCGGTGACGATATCGACGGCA
>Ga0209427_10010546_pt1 | contig 10227 bp, 9 predicted proteins | sample DeeMarSWOR136_30_FD_187465 | JGI IMG/M metagenome (GOLD analysis project Ga0209427, IMG submission 187465) | Marine sediment microbial communities from White Oak River estuary, North Carolina - WOR-1-36_30 (SPAdes) (version 2) | ecosystem: Environmental > Aquatic > Marine > Intertidal zone >...
ATTAGGGGACGGACATAGATGATCTATATCCTCATCATTATTGCGTGTATTATCTGTGCCGCCTTCTTCTCCGGGGCCGAGACGGCCATGGTCTCGTGCAGCCGGATTCGGATTCACCACCTGGCAAAAGGCCTTGACAGAAAGGCCCAGATTGTCGAGAAGCTCTTGGCCAAGCCCGAGAGGGTTCTCGCAACGACCCTGGTCGGGACCAATATCTTCATCGTCCTGGGCGTTGTAATGGCGGCCACCTATGCCGGGACACTCCTCAAGCACTATGAAGGCCTGGGCGGGGTCGTCGCCACCCTGGTGATGACCCCGGTCATCTTAATCTTCAGCGAGGCCGTTCCAAAGGCCTATTTCTACTGGCATGCGGATATCATTACCCTTCGCATCGGGCGTGTTATCAGGTTCTTTTCCTTTCTCTTTTCGCCTCTGGTGATCCTTTCAACCTTTCTTACGAGGAGGCTGACGGCCCTGATGGGGGACGAGAGTCGCAAGAATCCCTTCGTCACTCGGGACGAGCTGAGGGTGCTGATGTGGGAGAGCGGGCGCCTGGGTATCCTGGAAAAACACGAGCAGGATATGATTCACCACATCTTCAAGTTCAGGGAAACGGCGGTCAAATCGGCCATGGTTCCCCTGGTGGCTGTTGATGCCATCGAGGTACGCCAGAAGGTCGGAAGTGCCGTCAAGGTTATCGGGGACCGAGGTCACTCCCGTCTCCCCATCTATGAGGAGAGAATAGATAATATCATAGCGTATGTCAGCGTTGGCGACCTCGTGGGGAAGGACCCGAATACCTCGATAAGAAGGTTCATGAGGCCGGTCCTCGTCGTTCCGGAAACCAAGAGCATCGCCGACCTGCTGCTGGACCTGAAGGCCAGGGGAGAACACCTGGCAGTGGTTGTGGACGAGTATGGAGGGGTTTCGGGAATCGCTACCCTGGAAGATCTGGTCGAGGAGATTGTGGGTGAAATTGAGGATGAACACGACGAGCCTGAAGTGGTGCAGCCCGCAGGGGAGCCGGAGGGGATCATCATTGAAGGATCAAGGGATCTCGATGAGGTTAATGAGGAACTTGCCCTGGCATTGCCCGAAGGGGACTACGAGACTCTATCTGGATTTATCATGAGCCTCACGGGCAGAATTCCTTCCAGGGGTGAGAAAATCCGCCATACGTCAGCCACCTTTGAGATCCTGGAAAGTACTGATCGTGCCATCCAGAAGATCAAGGTAATACTTGACCGAAAATGAGCCCTTCTTGAGGTTTTTCTTGCCTGGGGGATGCCTAAACTTTCAGTTCCTTTAATCGGTCTTCGGCCTCCCGTATGCGATCCTCTCCAACCGTCAATGCAAATCGTATGTAGCCCTCACCGGCATCACCGAAACCGTTCCCAGGGGTACCGACAATGCCCGATTTTTCCATGAGAAGGGTGGCAAACTGCGCCGAGCTATATCCATTGGGGATCTTCACCCAGAGGTAGAAGGTCGCCTTGGGGGATTCGACCTCCAGCCCCGCGGAACGAAGTGCTTTCACCAGGAGGTTCCTTCTCGCCGTGTAGATGCCCATGATTTCCTCCATTTCCGTTCCGTATCCATTGAGCGCTTCGATTCCCGCAATCTGAACGGCCTGGAAGGCGCCCGAATCGATATTCGTCTTGATTCTGCCCAGGCCGCCCACGACTTCTCGGTTACCCACCGCGAATGCAATACGCCACCCGGTCATGTTGAAGGTCTTTGAAAGGGAGTGAAACTCAATGGCAACATCTCGGGCGCCATCGACCTCCATGAGGCTCATGGGTCGGTATCCGTCAAAGGCGATTTCCGAATAGGCCGCGTCGTGGCAGATAATAATTTCGTATTTCGTGGCGAATTCCACCACTTCATCGAAAAAAGGCCTTTCCGCCACGGCGGCCGTCGGGTTGTTGGGGTAATTGATAAACATGAGTTTGGCCTTTTCCACAACCTGAGGGGGTATTGTGGAGAGGTCGGGGAGAAATTGATTTTCCCTCAGCAGAGGCATGGAGTGAGGGGTTCCCCCTGCGAAAATCGTTGACACCCGGTAGACGGGATAACCCGGATCGGAAACCAGAACGTAATCCCCCGGATCCACAAAAGCCAGGGGAATATGCGCGATTCCTTCCTTGGAGCCAATGAGGGTGAGGACCTCCGTGTGTGGGTCAAGGGAGACCTGAAACCGCCTTTCATACCACTGGGCCACCGCCGTCCGGAAGTCCAGCATACCCTCGTACGATGGGTAGCGGTGATTCTCCGCGTCTTGTGCCGCATCCATCAATCGGTCGATGATTCTTTGGGGGGTGGGAATATCGGGGTCCCCTATTCCCAAATCGATGAGGTCCATTCCCTTTTTCCTCAACTCTTGCTTTTTCCTGTCGATCTCCGCGAAAAGGTAGGGAGGAATTTGCTTTACCCGTTTGGCCTGTTCTATCTTCAAGGTGGCACCTCCTTCTGAATAATGCGCTTCATCTTAAGAATTTCAAATGAAAATTGCAAGCCGAATTACGAGGTTTCCTGGGGTTAGTGTAAATCTGCCTTGAATGTGAATATCTCAAGGTGCAAGCTCCCTGACAGGGTGATGATGCAGTTGGTGGGAAGTACATCTAAAAAAGCGTGATATTCAGATACCCACTTTGAGGTAGTGGGGAACATAACGGGGTTTGACTAATTACCCTTTTCTATATAAAATCTAAACATTGGTGGAATAAGCTTAAAAAATAATGTTGGGCGCCCCAAGGTGTTGGGTGTCGTAGTATTGGTGGGAGGTGCAGATGTTCACTTGGTCTGAAGTCCCTTACGAAGACATGTGGAATCATCTCAGAGCATTTGCGCAGGCTCATACCGTCAAGAAGCTTCTTCTAGGTCAGCTTGGTTACAATGGTCAAGTATCTGCTCCTTACTCATATACGTCAGAAACTGCAGCGACTGAAAAATCCATGCAAATTGCTATGTGTATCCGGCAGGCAGACGAATATTTCAGAGCCGCTGAGTCAGTGACAATTGCGACATCGCCGCTAATGCTCTTTTACGGTATTTCGTCTCTGGCCAAAGCGCTCGTAGTTGCCAGGTGCGTTGACATAAACTTGCAGGATATAAACTATCACGGACTTGACACGAGATCTAAATCACCAGAAGTAGCTAAATATTCAGAATCGCCTTCATCGTGGTCTGTAGAGAACGAATTTGCATATGTAAACCGCGGTGTTTTCCCGGAACTATGTGGGGCGCTAGGAGCCTTTCAGTTCCAGACTGGCACATTGTTCCGATTCAAATCTATTCTCAAGACTTATCCTGAGATTTCAGAGTTCTACAAGCGGTTCTTTGCTGAGCCCTCCCCGATAGTGTATGTGTCCAGTATTGAGACAACTGATGACCCATACAGGCTTAGCTTCACGACACGCCAGAAAGAACGTCTAGAAGACAGCGTCTTTCCAGAGCTGAAAGCACTTTTTCAAATTGGTGAGAGCGAGCGATATCGGAACTTCGTCTCTAAAGACCTGCGAGCCTTTCCTTCTGAGCTTGGCTTCCATACCCCTTATGTGGGGGGTCGGTATATCGTACGTGGAGTTGAGTTTGAGTTCAATGGCACCCAACATGTTCATAATTGTCACCCTGCTGCGATAGATTTCGTTGGTCTATACATACTGAGCATGTGCGTCAGGTACAAACAGGTTCTCTGGAGGTCTCTTGTTGAAGGAGATGAATCAGGTATTCTCGGAATAGTCTTTCCGTATTTCCAAACCGTTAAGAGGAGATATCCCAACCTCATTCTTGATCATTTAACCGGTGAGCAGCATGAGTATGGAGCACCAGGAAGAATGATATGAAGCGCCCAACCTCTCGCTGGAGTTGACCGCGTGCCTTCTCGCAACCAGTACTGTTTCGACTACAATGAAGTTATCGTGCTATCTGTTGCGGCGCGGCAACTTAGCTCCGCGTTATGCCGAAAGGATAGAGGATTAAGGCTTTGAACTTTAATTTAGAATCAATCCAAAAGTTAATTTCCAATACATTCGAAATCGATTGTATTGATATTCGTTTGACTCAAAAAATCGATAAAGAGCCTATTGTATATAATGGTCCGGGAACGATCTACCAAGATGAACACGGGGTATTGCGGCTAAAATTATACTCTAAAATAATCGATATAGAGAAAGAGCTCTCGCACCAACTCAAACATCACACTCCTGGTAAAGTTATTGCGGACGATGATTATTTTACCCTAAAGGCTATTGACATGTCAGGTACGGAGTGGATTGCGGATAATGTTTGGGTATCCGCTAATGTATCGTTCCCTGCCAGTGGTCAAGTTATTAAGTCAAGTTTAAGAAAAATTGAAACTATAGAGGAAAGGTCAACTACTGAAAAAAATTATTTATTCATTATAGTCCCAGGAAAATACGAAATACCTTGTAATAAAAAAGAAGATTTGCCGAATGGTGGTTGGCGACTTAATAGATCTGTTTTTTCAGTAAACTGCATTGATTTTGAATTTAGAAACCTTGATAACTATTTAATAATAAATGCAAATTCAGCACCGAACTGTCTGAAAGAAGATACCTATATTAAACTTCTCGAAGCTCTAAGTATTATTACGGGGCTTATTATTCGCCCAGTGGTTGTTAAAAACAGTCAGCAAGACCATGTTGTATTAAAGATAGAATCCAAGGCCAATTCTTATGCTAACAAGAAGTTCCCTCCACCTTTCAAGCACTCAACACCAGGTGACCTTAAGGCATTTTCCTGTTTCATTGGAAAATATCTGACAACTACTGATGCTCCATTTTCTGATTTATTTGGTTTTTGGCACAAAATTAATCGTGCATGGCAGGCTAACATTGAAAACTCTTCTCTTTCGCTTGGTGTTGCTATCGAAGGGATAACAAAATCATATTTTGGGGAACTTGGATTGCCTGATGATGAGATTGTTCAACAAGCAGATGAGGCAAAAGAAAAATTAAAAGATATAGATTTAGGGAAAAGAATAAAAGGCCGGTTATTAAGTAGCATTGGTGGCTTATTAAATAATACATCCCCAAAGGGTGCATTATACCAAATGGCCCAAGATGGTTTATTGAGTAAGGCAATGCCTAATGAATGGGTAAAACTAAGAAATAAATCAGTTCACCCAGACAAATTTAACGAAGACCCTCGTGCATTTCAAAAGTATATAGATCAGATTTATGCGTGCATCGCGTTGTTCTACCGCCTTCTTTTTATCATCATAAAATATGATGGAAGTTATTTCGACTATTCTGAAGTAGGCTGGCCAGAAAAAACATTTCAACAAAAAGATGAATGAGTATATGCATGACGGTCGGTGTAAGATAGAAAATGCTTGATTCAATCTTCAAAAAAGGCGGTCCCTGCAAAGTTCGAAGAACCGACCGAGATCAATATAGCTTCAAGAGTTATTGGGGGCAAACCTTGATTTGTGACTAAAGCCTATCCTTGATCACTGATCAAGGTTTGACCCTTTTTCTCTAACACTACGTTTGCCTCTTCCCTCATTTGCTCATATTAGAATACTTTAGAGGAAATAAATTGCATTTATTTGCTTTCTTTGATTCAATATTCCCAGTTAGGTTTATTTTTATGGCCCCACATCGCCCCGATTATCTTGTGTCCATGGGCTAATTGATAATCCAATGATTTGACACTAAAATGCTCACTTACTTCCCTACCAGCAGAATCTACAACCAGAAGATAGCTACCCCTCTCTGTGATTATACCACTTCCAGTATGATCTGAGCAGCAGGGTTCTCCTGGAAAGTCTACACTTCTAATAAAAGTCTTGAAGCCAGCTTTCTTAAGCGGATACACGCCTGTTCTTGCCCAAGCAATACAATGCCCGCCCTTCCTCTCAAATGTAGGTTTCGCAGTTTCCCAGTACCCATCAATAGTACCCCCCCTAAACCCTCTGAAATTAGCATGGAGATAATAGTTCACCAAATAAGGATCATTCAACCAACTCATAATATACTCAAAATTATCCTTTTCAGTCCCCTCAAAGAAATCCAATATTGGCGCGACATATGCTACAAGGCCTCTGTAATTTTCAAAAGGGTTGTCGCCTTCAATGAGCCAGTAGATCTTATATTTCTCCAACATAGCTCGCAGCGCAGAACTGCACCTCTTATCGCCTTTGCCTGCCCTGACCATATCCCTCATCGCAAACAATTCAGGGGTGGGTCCTTTTGGATAAGCTTTCTTGATTGTGACAACTCCTGGTAAATCGTATTTTTCACTTGGCACTACATAGTCTTGGTCCAAAAGATCTGAAAGAGAAACAGGCACCAAGGTCTTGTTTAAAACAAATAACACACGTCCATTCAAGGGAAAACTAATTGTTGCCTTAATCCCATCAGTATCACCCGAACTTGCCGAAGACCTAACTTTTAAAACACCATCTTTAAGATAAACAGTATCCTCTTTTTCAAACCCAACAGGCTCAACATTAAGGACTCTTCCCATGTAAGAAGCATCAGCATGTTTTGATGAGCCGATCTCGAACTCCCAGCCTGCTTTTCCAGCACTGTGCCCACGCCACTCAATAATAATCTCATAAGCATTACCCTTGTCCCGTTCTTCTTCAAAAAAACCTGCTGGTATGCCGCCTGATTCTTTCACAATCTTTTCCAGGGCAATAGATGTGTTCCATGTTGCCCTGGCCTCTGCTCTAGTATGAACACCATCGTTCAGTTCAGGTATTTCAGCGTATTCCAAAGCAAATGGAGCACATATCTGATGCATTCTTGCCAACGAAGCATCAAACAACTCCCGGGCATACTGTTCTGGATTAGCATCAAAACCCCTCTTCAACCTTCTCAACTCCTCCTCACTCAACCTCCTCTCCAAAACAGCCTGCTTACCATCAAAATAACTAGGCACCCTAGAAGGACCACAACCAAAACCCAAAGCAGACAACAACAACACAGGATAAACAACAGCCCTAACACCCTTTCTAACAACATCAGTCAAACTCAAAGAACTACTATCAACACCCAACTTAGATATATCCAACCCTTCCATCGTCTAACACTCCCAACAAAAACACTACAAAGAATAACACACAACTATAAAAAGACTTAGGCTATACAATACAAGAAAACAAGAATTTATCTCAAAAAAACACACACCCACTACCCAAATAGCTCCTTCTGCTGAGAACCGCACTTCTTGTTAGGTGTTTTCTTAAGCCACTCAGTGTATTCACCAATAAATCTCAATCTTTCCCTGAAGTTCTCCTCCTTCAGTTTCTCCAGCTCCTTCAAGTCAATCTTAGGAATTCTCATGTTAGCCATTTAAACTCTCTTAACTGAAAGCCAGAGGATGCTTAGTCACCCATCATCAACCACAGATTCCCAAATAAACAAACCACACAACAAGAACACAATCCTCACTCACTTAAATGTTTTGCGCATATAAACCGGACTGTGGCCCGGACCTACAGTACAGTATGGCTTAGGTCCTCCCAAGAAAATAATTTGTCCGAATGAAATCAGTGCACAAAATCCAAAATGCGGTAAGGACTATCCTTAAGCGAATCAAAAGGTCCCTTAATGCCTGCATGCCACCTACCTCCATTATCCATAACAAACCACTTGCCCTTGTCCTTATAATAAGTCACATTATGACCCTCAAAGGCACCCTGAATCACCATGCTACCCGCTCTATAACCACCCTTACGCAAACACCAAACAGTGAACTCAGTTGTGTCATAACAATTCGCTCTCTTGTCCTTGAAAACTTGCTGCACAGACCGCAAAGGACCCCTATAATACTCATAACTAAAATTCTTTCTCTCATAATAATCAACCAACTCAGGCAAACTTAATCTTGAAGTAACTTCACCAAACTCATCCCACCTCTCACCCTTCATATCACCCCAAATAGGCTTCACGAAATGCACCACACTCCGATAATCCCCAAAAGGATTATCTCCAACCCCAAAAGAACCATCCAAATAACCCCACAACAACGCCTGCATAGCAGCACTAAACCTATGATCACCCTCACCAGCCAATACCATATCCTTCATCGCATTCAAATCAGAAGCCAAACCACCTTCATAAGACCTCTTAACAGCAAACACGCCCTTAAAACCATACTTATCAGCAGACAACACATCATCTTTGTCCAACAAATCCGCATAATAAACAAACTTCAAATTATTGTTTACAGAAAACGACATATTCCCAACACGCGTTAACTCAACTGAAACCTTAATTCCATCCACATCATCACCACCAGTAAAAGACTTCACAGCTAAAACACCATCCACAAAACTAGCAACATCTTCTCCATTCTCAAAACCAACAGTCTCAAAACCAACAACCCTACCCCTATAATAAGCATCCCATGGAACTAAAGGCCCAATCTTACGAACCGAATACCCAAGCCTAACCCGCCACTCAGCCCTCTCAACACCATCACCACGCCACTCCATATAAATCTCCTTAACATTAAGGTTCGATGGCTTAGCCTCAAAAAAACCACGAGGAACGCCGCCAGCCCTACTAACAACACTATGCAAAGCCTTAGAAACATTCCAAACCGCCCCAACCTCTGCTCTTGTATGAACACCATCATTCAACTCAGGAATCTGCGCAAACTCCAAAGCAAACTCAGGACAAACCTGGTACATCCAAGCCAGAGAACTATCAACCAACTGCTGACTATACTATTCAGGATTCTGGTCGAAATTCTTCTTAAGTTTTCTTAAATCTTCCTCAGTCACCACCCTCTGTAAAAGCACATCGTTGTCCTTCAGATAGTTGGGCATGACCCTTGGCCCACATGCAGTTGCACCCCCAAATGCCACTAGAAATACAAGCGGATACGTAGCTGCTCTGACTTTGTTCAAACTAAAATTCGCCGCTCTACTGTGAATACTCTTACATGAGATTGCTACCATGGAACCTTTCTTCGTTAATTAGTCTAATGAATTATGAGAAGTCTATCTTGTTTGTGTATTGCGCTTAACCGGTCCACACGCCCAGAATTTCAAATTAATTTTATGTGTATGCTGGAAGTCGTGTCAATAGAAATGGGAAACGTCGTTTCAGAATAGACTTGGCAGAGGAAATTAGAGGGCTTTAGCATTGGTATTGCCCAGTCAACCGGGACTCGATGCTCCCGGAACGTTGCACCATGTGACGGGTCGGGGGATTTGATCGCATGAAGATATTTAGGTGTCCCTTATTTGATCGTGCCAAAAACAGAACTTAATGCTTGACGTTTTAACGTTATAATGCTATAATACAAGCATGAAAATGTCACACAAGAGAGCTACCATTTATTTCAATCCTGATATCCACAGGGCACTGCGCCTAAAAGCCGCGGAGACAGAACGGTCTATGTCTGAGCTCGTTAATGAAGCTGTGAAGCTTAGCATGGCTGAGGATGCAGAGGATTTAGCTGCCTTTGAAGAACGAGCTCACGAACCTAACTTAGCTTTCGAAGACTTCCTGAAAGATCTGAAGCAGCGTGGCAAGATATAGGATTCTGATCAAGCCTTCGGCGGCCAAAGAGATTGAAAGCATCCCGCTGAAAAGAGATCGTCAGCGCATTGTTGAACGTATCAGCAAGCTTGCAGATAATCCTCGGCCACCTGGTTGTGAGAAGCTATCGGGCCAAAACAAGTACCGGGTTCGACAGGGGCGGTATCGAATCGTGTACTCCATGGAAGATCAGGATTTGGTCGTGTATGTGATCAAAGTGGGCCACCGGAAAGAGGTGTACCGTTGAATCCGGCTCCTGCGGGTAGGCGTAGGCATGGGCGTTCTAGCCAATCACTGTAGCGAATCCTTCGGCAGGCTCAGAACAGAATAAAAAGGTGACGGTCGTGAAATTATGCGTTTGTATTCTTGCATAAAGAGGGTTATATATGCAGGCAACCGGGACTCGATGCTCCCGGAATCTTAGGACATTGAGAAAAAGAACCTTGGGAATAATTCAATAGAATCACCAACATCCCATATTTCACTACTCGAATTCATAGAATTTCTCTTTTTATCTGTTTTACCACCGATCACTCACTCACGGCACAGTAACCTTCAGTTCAATTTCTATTTTTGCTTGACGGGCATAACGCTGACCCCTACTGTCCTAATAGGTAATAAGGCTCGGTAAAAAAGTAGCAATCTGCGGGAAAATCGTTAATACAATCGTCATAATAATCAATGCCACAAGGAAGGGGAATATGCC
>Ga0209427_10010547_pt1 | contig 10227 bp, 4 predicted proteins | sample DeeMarSWOR136_30_FD_187465 | JGI IMG/M metagenome (GOLD analysis project Ga0209427, IMG submission 187465) | Marine sediment microbial communities from White Oak River estuary, North Carolina - WOR-1-36_30 (SPAdes) (version 2) | ecosystem: Environmental > Aquatic > Marine > Intertidal zone >...
CCTGGAAGGCCCGTTCTGTGTGGCACTGCGGCCAGAATACCCGCCAACATGGAGCACCTTCGGCGCAGCAGGCGGACACAAATTCATTTATATCGCAGGTCATATTCTCAATGTCCAGAGAAAACGGCAAAACATACCAACCATTTTGACGCTCTTCAGTATCGACCGATGTATATTTAACCTGAGGCAAATCCTTTATAGCGTCGATTATGATATGAGCATTACGTTTGCGCCGAGGCAGATTCCAGGTGTCAATCCGCTCCAACTCTGCCAGCCCGATGGCTGACTGCATTTCGGTCATTCTGTAATTCCATCCGACCATATTATGAATGTAAGGCAGCTTCTGTTCCAATTCCAACAAGCTCAACCGCTGTTTGACATCGTAGCCATGGTCACGAAAGCTTCTTGCCTGCCAGGCCAGCTCTTCATCGTCTGTAGTTACCATACCGCCTTCGCCACCGGTGGTAAACAGCTTGTTCTGGCAAAAGCTGCAGGCCGCGATGTTACCAATGTTGCCGGTTTTTCTACCTTTGTAGACACCCCCAACGGCCTCGGCGTTGTCCTCGATAACAAACAAACTATGCTTTTTCGCAAATGCCATCACCCTGTCCATATCGCAGACATTGCCATACAGATGCACCGGCATAATTGCTTTGGTTCGCTCGTTGACAAGCTTTTCCGCCGACTCAACGCTGATGCAATGGTCATCTATATTCACATCGGCAAAGCGCGGTATCGCTCCGGCCTGCACGACGGAGAAGCCGCTGGCAATAAAAGTGTAACTGGGCACGATAACTTCATCGCCGGGTCCGATGCCCAAAGCAGTAAGCGCAATGTGCAGGGCAGAAGTGCCGCTTGAGGCACTGATGGCATATTTGCTGCCCTGCCAGTATGCAAATTTTCTCTCGAATTCCATACCTTTGGGGCCGGTCCAGTAGTTGACCTTGCCGGACCTGAGAACCTCCTCCACAGCCTTGACCGCTTTTTCATCGAAACTCGGCCAGCCAGCTAAGTTGTTCGTTACCGCTTTGGGGCCACCATGAATTGCTAATTTCTCTGCCATTTTCAATGCCCTTCCACTATTTTCTCGATATGTATGCTTGTCCTAACACAGTTCGCTGGCGATTCTTGGGATGTTCCGATAGACAGTACCGAACAACAGTAGCTCATTTCATACCGACAGTCAACAGTTAGTTTCCTCGCGATGGCCCATTTACGTGCGAAAAGCCCCCCAAAAATGGGCTTCACGTGGGCACTGACCATTGCAGCCGGAAAGGGACGATGGTATAATAAATTATTAAGGAAATGCTGCTGCGATACGTTTATCCTTTATTTCGGTAGGGCTGGTGGTGGATAAGGTTGGCGGGAGCGGCTATGTAAACCCGCCCTGCGTGTGGCGGGTAAACCTGCGGTAATACCTTCAGCTCCCTGGCGCTATGAGAGTTCTGACAAAGATGGTAAAAAGACAACAACAGACGATGGGTGTTTTCTTCCCTTTAGCGTGCGCAATACTCGCAGGGATTCTCACTTCATCTGTTGTTGGGGGGGCGGAAGGAGCAAAATCACCGGGCACCCCGCCAAGGCTGCTCAAAGAATCCTTTACCGGCCCGATGACAGGCGTCGATGAGATTATTTTTGCCTGTCGTCAACTGAACTACGACCCACACTGGTATGCAAATTTCGGATATTACGCAGAGAACGCAGACCGCAAGGCCTACCGTGCCAGGGGCCGATTGTGCAAACTGAACCTCAGAACCGCCCAGGTTGCTGTATTGCTGGATGACCCGGAAGGCACAGTTCGTGACCCACAGGTACACTACGACGGCAGTAAAATCTTGTTTTCATACCGCAAGGCCGGCTCGGAAAATTTCCATCTGTACGAAATCAATGCCGACGGCAGCGGATTGAGACAGCTTACAGATGGCCCGTATGATGACATCGAGCCGACCTACCTGCCCGACGGTGCAATTGTGTTCTGCTCGACCCGCTGTAAGCGCTGGGTGGGCTGCTGGCTTACGCACGTGGCCATACTGTATCGATGTGACGCTGACGGAGATAACATCCGACCGATATCCAGCAACAACGAGCATGAGAATACCCCTTGGCCGCTGCCGGATGGCCGGGTGCTGTATCAACGCTGGGAGTATGTTGATCGCAGCCAGGTCCACTATCACCACCTGTGGACGACTAATCCCGATGGGACGGGGCAGATGGTTTACTACGGTAATCTGCACCCCGGCACCGTGATGATAGATGCCAAGCCCATCGGCAACACGGAAAAGGTAGTGGCTGTGTTTTCCCCCGGCCATGGTCAGCGGGAGCACAATGGGGAGATAACGATTGTTACACCCAAGGCCGGGCCGGATACAAAAGCATCCGCCCGGCGCGTTAGCCGGGGAGCGAATTACCGCGACCCTTATCCGTTTTCGGAGGATTGCTTCCTCGTGGCCCAGGGCCCTCGGCTGCTGGTAATGAACGGCCGCGGGGAAACGAAGGAGATTTATCACCTGCCGCCTGAACTCGTCCAGGCCGGCGTGCAATGTCACGAACCCCGCCCTCTGCGACCGAGACCGCGGGAGCGGGTAATTCCGACTCGGGTGTCCCTGACCGAGACGACCGGCCGACTGCTCCTGACGGACGTTTATAACGGCAGGCAGATGGAGGGCGTCAAGAGGGGCGAAATCAAGAAACTTCTTGTGCTGGAAACCCTGCCTGCGCCAATCCATTATAGCGGAGGTATGGAGCCAATAAGCTACGGCGGGACATTTATCATTGAGCGAATTCTGGGGACGGTTCCCATAGAGCCGGACGGCTCGGCTTTTATGGAAGTGCCGGCGATGCGAAGCCTGTTTTTTGTGGCGCTGGATGAAAACAACAACTCGGTCAAACGGATGCAGAGTTTTCTGATGGTCTCTCCGGGTGAGACTACCGGCTGCGTAGGCTGCCATGAGCAGCGGACACGCACGCCGGTGAACAGGGGCCGGAATACGCTTCAGGCCGCCAGACGCCCGCCCAGCAAGATAACGCCCATTTCGGGTATCCCGGAGGTATTCGACTTTCCGCGGGATATCCAGCCGATTCTCAATAAGCATTGCGTCGGTTGCCACGGCTACGAAGCGACCCCCGCCGTTTTGCTTCGCGAAAACGAAGCAGCGGGGGGTGGCCCCCGGGCTGGCGGCGTAATACTTATCGGCGACCGTGGGCCCATTTATTCCCACAGTTACTACAACCTGACTGTCCAACGTCAGTTCGCTGACGGGCGTAACTTGCCGAAGAGCAATCTTCCACCGAGGTCCATTGGCACAAGCGTCAGTCCGCTGATGAAGAAATTAGACGGCAGTCATTACTCTGTCAAGGCCATGCCGCACGAACAGGATATGGTTCGTTATTGGATTGAGGCCGGTGCGCCATATCCAGGTACGTATGCGGCTCTGGGCAGCGGAATGATAGGTGGATACGGAGAGAACAAACAGGACATCTCCGACCGTCAGTGGCCCAGCTCGATTGCTGCCGCTGAGGTCGTACAACGCCGCTGTGCGCATTGTCATAATAAGTCGCTGTCGCTGCCGCGGGCCCTGTCGGATGGCCATCTGCGACACCTGGTGTATAATCTGACACACCCGGAGAAATCCCTTATCCTGCTGGCGCCACTGTCGAGCGAAGCCGGCGGGTATGGCCTGTGCAGGCACAGGGGCAAACCGGACGAGTCGGTGACGGTTTTCGCCGATACCAATGACCCGGATTATCAGAAAATCCTGGCCCTCTGCAGCGCGGGCAAAAAGCATCTTGAGCATATCAAGCGATTCGACATGCCGGACTTTCGTCCTCTGCCGTCGTATGTCCGTGAGATGAAAAGGTATGGGATTCTTCCGAAGGACCTTGCCGCCGATGCCAACATCGATGTTTACGTAACCGACCGGGCATACTGGCAATCGCTGTGGTATAAACCTGATGCCTATATCGGGTCGTGCCGGTAGTGGTGTGATGATACAGGAAGTTCAATATGGCCAAACAACGAATGAACGAGATAAAGGTGCGGATATGTATGTTTCTGGTACTTGCTGGCTTCACGAGTGTTACGCTTGCCGCTGAAGCAGGCAAGGAATATCTATCGCCGCTTGTCCTGGTAGCGGACAACGAAGGCAAGAAACTTTATGTTGCTGAGGCCACGGCAAACCAGATTGCCGTATTTGACATTGCCGCCGGCAAGGTTAAGAAGGTTATTCCGCTCCCGGACCCACCCAGCGGGCTGGCTCTGGCGCCGAGTGGACAGATACTCTATGTTACAGGCGCCGTGCCGGATGGACGGATTCACGTCGTGAACCTGAAGACCGGTGGAATTCATAGTATTTTGACCGGGGGACATACTCCGAATGCGCCGGTGGTCAGTCCCGACGGCGAAACGCTGTACGTCTGCAACCAGTTCAACAACAATGTCACGGTGATAGATTTAGAATCTGATAAAGAGTTAGCGAAGGTTCCGGTGCCGCGCGAGCCGATAGCAGCCGCCGTCACACCGGACGGGAAGCTGCTGTTCGTGGCAAACCTTCTGCCTGCCGGTGCGGCAGACGCAGATTATGTGGCGGCGGAAGTCTCTATTATCGATACCGCCGCAAACAAGGTTGCAGCTAATATCCAGCTTCCTAACGGTAGCACCGGCCTGCGGGGCATCTGCATCTCACCCGACGGCGAATATGCGTATGTTACCCACGTCTTAGCCCGCTACCAGCTTCCCACCACGCAGTTGGAGCGAGGGTGGATGAATACCAATGCGCTAAGTATCATAGACGTATCGAAGAGGAAACTTTTTAATACGGTCATCCTCGACGACGTTGACCTCGGCGCGGCCAATCCGTGGGGTGTGGCCTGCACAGACGACGGCAGCTACATTTGTGTCACCCACGCCGGTACTCATGAAGTGAGCGTCATCGACAGAACGAAACTTCACAATAAATTGACAAGCTTAGCACAGGTAGTAAAGGTATATGATGCTTCGTTGACGGCTGCTAATGTGCCGAATGACCTGGCGTTCTTGGTGGGGCTGCGTCGTCGGCTGAAACTTGCCGGAAATGGGCCGCGAGGTCTGGCTATCATCGGTACGAATGTGTATGTGGCCGAATATTTCACTGACAGCATCGGCATAGTGGACGTCAACCCGGAAATCCTGCACCGGGCCAGGTCCCTGGCGCTGGCGCAGGAAAAGCCGCTGACGACTGTACGCAAGGGCGAGATGCTCTTTAACAATGCCTCGCTGTGCTTTCAGAATTGGCAGAGCTGCGCGAGCTGCCATCCCGGTGGCGGACGGGTTGACGCCTTGAACTGGGACCTTCTTAACGATGGAATAGGCAATCCTAAGAATACCAGGAGTCTGCTGCTCGCACACAAAACACCACCTGCTATGGTAACAGGCGCTCGTCCTGATGCTGAGACAGCCGTACGCTCGGGAATCAAACACATCCAGTTCGCTGTGCGCCCGGAAGAGGATGCAGTAGCGATTGATGAATACCTCAAGTCGCTCAAACCGATTCCGAGTCCCTATCTTGTTAAGGGTAAACTGAGTACGTCGGCAAAACGTGGCAAGAAAATCTTCGCCAAGGCCGCCTGTGCCGAATGCCACGCCGGACAGATGTACACCGATATGAATAAATACAATGTGGAAACAGGAAAGAGTCTGGATAAGAACCTGGCCTTTGACACGCCAACGCTGATTGAAGTCTGGCGGACCGCCCCGTATCTTTACGACGGCCGTGCCGTCACCATTAAAGAGGTCCTCAAAAAACACAACCCCGGTGATAAGCACGGCGTCACATCCAATTTAACCGAAAATGAGATTAACGATTTGGCTGAGTTTGTTCTCTCACAATAGTAACACGGCCATCTTGGCCGTGCATTGACAGGATGACGATGGTACCTGGATGCAAATGGTAGTTAAGGGACCGATGGAGTGTTTTGCTCATCGCAGGTTGTGAAATTAGACTGTGTTATTTTAAGAGGAGATTGTTATGAATATAGTAAAGTCGTTTAAGGACCCCGCCTTGCGGGAATCCATTATACCTTTTTTCGTACTGGTGATTGTTGGTGGAATCATTCTGACATTCTTAACACTTCCGATGCTGGCGGTTGAATCCATAAAACAAAAGTCCGTAGGGACTACCAAAGATAACACGGTGTGGCTGGCTTCACTAAACTTGAGCAAAATGACATCGGGTTGGGGAAAGCCGGAGGTCGACAAAGCCGTTCAGGGACAGCCAATGTCTATCGCAGGTCGGAAGTTCGATAAAGGCGTGGGGACGCACGCCAACAGCGTTATGTATATCGACCTGAAAGGCGGCTCGAAAAAATTCTCAGCTTATGTTGGCGTTGATGACGAAGTGAACGGCAATATCGGCAGCGTCGAATTTCGCATCTACGGCGATGGCAAACTGTTATGGAAGAGCGGCGTAACGAAGGCGGGAGAACCTGCAAAAAAAGCGAATGTGAACGTCCAGGGCGTCAAGACACTGATATTAATAGTGAATTCTGCTGGTGACGGCATTAGCTACGACCATGCAAACTGGGCTGAGGCAAAGTTCGAGGTTACCGGTGAAAAACCGCAGGCGTTCGATGCTCCAGTTGAGAAAGCGGTTATCCTCACTCCCAAACCATCACCGAAGCCGCGTATCAATGGTGCCAGAGTATTCGGGGTCAGGCCCGGCTCACCGTTCCTCTTTACGATTCCCGCAACGGGTGATCAGCCTATGAAGTTTTCTGCGGAAGGACTGCCGAAGGGTTTGAAACTTGATGCGGCTACCGGGCGGATTACCGGCTCGATAACGAAAAGAGGAGAATATATTGTCACCCTGCGCGCCCGCAATGCTTTGGGTGAGGCCATCCGTGAGTTCCGCATCGTCGTCGGCGATAAACTGGCTCTGACACCGCCAATGGGATGGAATAGCTGGTACTGCTTCTTTACCGGCGTCACCGATGAAATGATGCGAGCGGCCGCCGATGCAATGGTCGGCACGGGAATGATTAACCATGGGTACACCTATGTCAACATCGACGACGGATGGATGGTCAAACCAGGCTCAAAAGACCCTATGTTAGGCGGAGAGCCGCGAGATGCTGAAGGCATGATAAATACTAACAGGAATTTCCCCGATATGAAGGCGCTGACCGATTATATCCATAGTAAGGGACTCAAGGCGGGGCTCTATACGTCTCCCGGTCCCTTGACCTGCGCGGGGTATGCAGGAAGTTACCAGCACGAGGAACAAGATGCCCGGCGATTTGCTGAGTGGGGATTTGATTTTCTAAAGTACGACTGGTGCTCGTATGGCCGAATCGCCAAGGACCGTAGTCGAAAGGAACTTATGAAGCCCTACTTAGTGATGAAGGCAGCACTAAATAAACAAAATCGCGACTTCATCTACAACCTCTGCCAGTACGGTATGGGGAACGTATGGGAGTGGGGTGCGGAAGTTGGCGGCCATTGCTGGCGGACTACCGGTGACCTGGGTATCGCCACCAGTCTCTACAACAACGTAATCACATACGGATTCCTTCATAACGGTAAGGAGCAGTGGGCCGGGCCGGGGCATTGGAACGACCCCGATTATCTGCTAATCGGATGGATCGGCTGGAAAGGGGCTTTAAGGCCTACACCTCTGACGCCCAACGAGCAATATACCCATGTGTCACTGTGGTGTCTTTTGGCGGCGCCGCTGATTTTCAGCGGTGATATGACCAAGCTCGATGAGTTCACGTTGAGCCTGCTGACTAATGATGAAGTTATTGAGGTCGACCAGGATCCACTGGGCCGGCAAGCTAACCGGGTTGCGTGGGACGGTGATAGCCAGGTCTGGGCCAAAGATATGGAAGACGGCTCGAAAGCAGTTGGGCTGTTTAATGTGGACGAAATTGAGACCACGGTGAGGGTTCGATGGTCTGACCTTGGCCTTAAGGGCAGGCAGCGGGTGCGCGACCTGTGGCGGCAGAAGGATTTGGGCACGTTTGAAGGCTGGTTTGAGACAAAGGTGCCTCGTCATGGCGCCGTGCTCATCCGGTTATTCCCGGTGAAGTGATTGTATGTATCAATGCACTCAACGGAAAATCACAAAGAGTCCGGTTGAGATACTTATCATCACGACCCACCAGAACATAAGATTTCGCCAGCCGTGGTTGAGTGGGCGTTCGATTTCGGGCAGCCGGGCCCACCGGCGGTTCCAGATGGTGTCGGGGTCGTACGATTCTTTGGGATTACGCGGAATCACCATCGTCGCCAGGATTAAAGCTGCAAAGCACAACATCCAGTTGACAGCGGCGCGATTCAGCAGAGGCAGCAGGGCGGCGAAGAGTGTCCTCAGCCATTGAAGCTGCTCAGCGGCGACATTGACGCCCGCGAACCTGAGAAATGCCAGGCCCTTGAGTCCTGCTATCTTGAGAAGTATGCCGGTGACGATTCCGAAGACGAGCGTAAAGGTTGCCGCGCGGCTATGGGCGCGACGCCAGAGAAACGCCGCCAGGAAGATTACAGCGATTGGGGGGGCAAAGAAGGCGGCCATATCCTGGATATAGATGAAAATGCCGCCTTTCCACCACAGCAGCAGCGGCGCCAATGCTGTGCCGACGACAATGATAACAAATGTCGACCATCGCCCGACTTTGACCAGTTCCTCCTCGGTTGCGGCCGGATGCAGGAGGCGCTTGTGGACATCAATAGACCAGATGGTTGAAGCCGAGTTCAGCACACTCGAGACAGTGCTCATAATGGCAGCTATTAACGCTGCCAGCAGGATGCCTCGGCCAACTGGCGGCAGCAGCTCGTTGACCATTTTTACGTAGATTGCATCTTCCACCAGGCCCGGTCCGAACATCGCAAATGCCACCAATCCGGGAAACACAATAATAAGTGGCAGAAAGAATTTTATGAACGCACAACCGATTACACCCATCTTGGCATCCCACTCGCTCCTTGCGCCCAGGCATCGCTGAATATAGAACTGGTTGGTCCCCACGTACCAGAGCGAAAGTGTCAGCCAGAAGGTTGCTACGCCGGGCCAGGGCGAGACAGGGTGCGAGGCACGCTGGATTAGACTAAAACGTGTGGTGTCGGCGGCGAGGTTCTTGTGGATGACCTCATTAATTCCGCCAACATTGTTTATGCCGATGAGGACCAGCAGCAGTCCTCCGGCCACAAGAATTGCGACCTGCAGCACGTCTGTCCAGACCACTGACAGCAATCCGCCGTAGATACAGTAGGCAGCGGTCACGCCGGAGATTATCAGCACGCATCCCATAAATCCCCAGTTGAACGCCTCGACCGGCTGCTGCAGGGCCATTTCGTAAACAATCCGCCCGCCTGCGTACAGGGCCGGCGCCAGTACGCCTAAAATCATGTGCAGCAGTGACAGGGCCGCGAACACACCGCGGGTGGATGGTGCGTATCGGCGTTCGAGAAACTCAGGGATTGTGTATAACTTCTTGCGAAAGAAGAATGGCAGAAATATCCAGCAGAGAATCGAATAGGGAATGAAGTTGCCCCACTCGTATGTTGCCGGAGCCAGGCCGAAAGCATAAGCGGTCCCAACCATCCCGATGAAATGCTCGGTGCCGATATTCGAACCGGTCATCGACATTGCCACTGCGTACCAAGGCAGCTTCCGCCCGGCAAGGAAATAGTCATCGGCCTTGTTCTTTTCTTTTCGGGCAACCCAAAAGCCTACGCACAGCGATACGCTAAAGTATATCCCCACTACCAGTAAAATGGTCGGATTCATACGCCTGTAATTCCTTTTCTCAATCGCGGCCGGTGATGATTATAACCCATTCTCCAGCGACCCACAACATACCTTACCTCAACAAGGCTCCGTGTCTGGAAGCACCATTCATTCCTGTCTCCTTTTCAATGGTCTTTGCTCACAACCGGAGAGAAAAGGGCACTTGAGCGTCACAAACTACTGCCAATCATTCTGTTGTAATGTTTTGCCTTTGCTAATCGTAAGGTTATTTTCCCTGATTTTCAGGGCCAAGACAAGCCGCTTCCTCTCCACAACCCAACCGCCAGTCCTTCGAGGGTGCCACTGGCAAAATCCACACGCGGACCAAAATTCGTTGCCCCGAAAAACCGGGTACTACCGTCAACGGACTCGTCAAGCGTGGCCCAGTCAACACCTATTTTCTTTAAGCTATCCTCACCGATTTCCATAATGAGCATCTCAACGAAAACCTGCTCACGGAAAATATCGA
>Ga0209427_10010549_pt1 | contig 10226 bp, 8 predicted proteins | sample DeeMarSWOR136_30_FD_187465 | JGI IMG/M metagenome (GOLD analysis project Ga0209427, IMG submission 187465) | Marine sediment microbial communities from White Oak River estuary, North Carolina - WOR-1-36_30 (SPAdes) (version 2) | ecosystem: Environmental > Aquatic > Marine > Intertidal zone >...
CTTCTGCCGCCTTCAAGGTCTTAAAATGCCCCACAAAAAGCCTAAACCATTTTCCCCTCTCCCCTAGATCAACCCAATCCCAGTAAGGGGTAAGGCCTTTACCTTTAAGAGACGAGGTAGCGTTATTAACCCCTCGTAGGGTTTTGAAAGAACCGACCTGCACTGAATAGGGGTAATTAGTAGAGGTAGAATGAGGAGGGTTTCTATTGAAATCTGGGGGTCTTTTTTGCTCGGAGTTAGAGACTCCTAGGGAACCAGCTTTAAGAATTTTGATTGGCTTTATGACCTTAGGTGGTGATAAGAGGATCTTATTTTCTTCCAAGGATGGCCTTTTTCTGACGAGATACCTATCAAAATTGATGATCCCATTTTGCCACAAGAGGCCGACTATCAAGAAAAACAAGGGTATGGGTATCAAAAATAACCTAAAGAATTTGCGACTGCCTTTTTCCTTTTTTTTCTCCTTTTTTGTTTTCTTTTTTTTGACCCGTTCTCCATAGTAATAATACTGATAGAATTTATCGTAATCCAGACTTATCTCGGCTTTTACACCATTTAAGACAACCCCGATAGTATTCGCCTTTACCTGTTCCAACTGAGCCTTGGCCCTTTTCAATATGCTCCTGGCTACCTTACCAGCCCTATATACCAGTAAAACACCATCAGACTTCATGGCCAGAATAGAGGCATCTGCTGCAGAGACCAGCGGGGGAGTGTCCATCAAGACTACATCATAGCGATCACGGACTTCGTCAAGAAAGCTCTTAAACTTCTCCGATTGGATCAATTCAGCCGGACTCAACGGAATCGTGCCACAGGTCATAATATGAAGATTATCAATGCCTGGGGTCAACATTATCTTATCCATACTCATCTTACCCATCATAATGTCGGCTACTGTCCTGATCGTGTCTGAAAAATCATAATTGCTCAAGAGGAGTTCGGTAACACCTGGCGAGGCGTCAAGTCCGAATATTCTATGTAGAGCGGGCCTCCGTAAATCAGTACCCAGTAGAAGGGTCTTTAAGCCTGCCTGGGCCATAGCTATTCCCAGATTAGCAGCCACCGCCGTTTTCCCTTCTTCAGGAATGGCACTTGCCAAGACAATGCTCTTGATATTCTTCTCCAAGGCAGAAAACTGAATATTCGTTCTCAAAGACCTGAAACTCTCGGCTAAGAGAGATTGAGGGCCAAAGTTGGGGATCAAACGTGCATCCCTTACCAGGGCATCATCTGCCATGTCTTTCTTATACTTATCTTTGAGACTTTCCTGGACATCTTTTGGTTCTATATGTGGAATTAAACCCAAAACCGGGAGACCAAGGGTCTGCTCTACATCTTCAATTGCCCCAAGAGAGGTATCAAAGGTCTCTACAATAAAGGCGAATACCAATCCGAGAACGAGGCCGATCATAGCACCCAGAAGCGCTGAAGAGGCTATGTTAGGAGGATTGATAGGTCCAGATGGCTCAAATGCCGGCCGTATTATGGTAACCTCCTCTGGTTTTTCAGCATCCTGGATCAAGGCCTCCTGATATTTCGATTCAAGCAGACTAAAGGTCTCACCAGCCCGTTCTACATCCCTCTCTAACCTGGAGAGTTGCAATCCTTGGGTGGGAAGGGATTGAATCTTTTGTTCAACTATGTAAATCTTCTCCCTTAGCTCTTTTTCATTTTTTGCCAGGATCACTAGTTGAGATTCCAGCTCGGTGACCATCTTTTGTGTGATTTTTAAGATTTGCTTATTTATTTCAATGAGTTCCGGATGAGCGGAAGTATAGTGGACCAGGAGTGTATCCCTCTTTATCATCAGATCAATGAGCCTGGCGTTGAGCTTTTGATAGAGGGCGGGGGCCTTTTCAGACGAAAAACTCTTCCTGGAGCTCAGAGGACTGCTGGGAGCTTCTTTTATTCTTTTCATAACATCCTCAAGCTCCTTTTTGGCCTCTATAGCTTCGGCCGATTTGGTCTCCAGGGAGTCGAGCCTTGACAAAAGAATAGAGCTCTGGGAGGTGAGAGCGATTATGTTTTTATCCTCCCTGAAGCGTTTGAGTTCCTCTTCTGACCCCCTTAGCCGCTCCCCTACGAGATCGAGCTGTCCTTTAATGAATTCAATCGCCTCAGCAGTCCTCTTATTAACCTCTTGGGCATGTGTCTCTTTATAGGCCAGGGCAGCCTGATTGGCTAAAGCAGCAGCGAACTCAGCACTGGTAGTTGTTGCCGTAATGTTCACTATATTACTTTGCCCTTCCTGAGTAACCTTTACCTGGGACTGCAAATTGGTAATGATTTGACCTTGTCTTGGATCAGAATCTTTTGCTTCATCAATTAGGCCCATGGCTAATGCCACCCTTTTAAATGATGGGTAACTTTTTATAACGGCCATCTGTGTCTCTATTTCGTTACCAGGGTTCCAGGAGAAAATCTTGGTATATAACCCTAAAGGGGAAATTGATTTTTCAAACTTAACAGAGCAGGTAGCCTCATAAAGAGGTGAAGGAGCCCGAATTATGGCCAGGCCAATGCTGAAGACAGTCAAGATAATCGCGATCAAGATGGCAAACAACTTTCTCTTCTTAATAATCCTCCAGTATTCTCGTAAATTTATATCGTACTGGGCCATCTAAAAGACCTAATCCTTGAACCTGAGATGTTCATAACTTCCATAGGCATCCCTGTATTTGCCAGGATAGAGGAGATAATCAAGGAGGGGAACAGTGTTGATAATAAACTCATTGATATCACCTATACTACTTCGAGGAATATAGACAATATCTCCATTCATAAGGGGTATATTTTGCCCTATATCACCTTTTTTAAGGATGGCATTTATGTCTGCTGTGAGGATCATGGGTTTCTTGCCGGGTTGGTACCCTCTTATGATAATTGTATTTTCCTCAACAGCTGTCCTGGTATAACTTCCAGCAAAAGAGAGTGCTGCCAGAAGATCAGGGGCATCCTCTAGGGAATAAACACCCTGCCTATTTACCTCCCCCAATACATATACCCTCTCACCATATTTCGGAAGCTCCGGCACGTCAACAACATCCCCATCATCTATAATTACATTCTGCTCTGTCTCACCTCGATAGATGATATCATAGAGATTTACATAGTGGATTTTGTCTCGCCTGATAAGCTTAACCTTTTTTATGTCTGCATCCTTGGTATATCCGCCCGCCATGACCAAAAGATCAAGAAGTGTTGTCTTGCCTTTGAGAAAAAGTCTTCCACTTGCAGCCTGATAATAGGCATACCTTAAAGAACCTATCTCCCCCATAACCAAGGCACTTTTACTCTTAAATTCCTTGACTACAATATCGATCCTCGGCCTCCTGACAAAAGCCGACATCGTCTCAGTCAGCTTCTCGTCAACTTCCCGAACGGTGAGGCCTTTAACCGGCAAATCATCCACAAAGGAATATGAGACCGTTCCGTCCGACCTGACCATTACGGTATCTGTTTTATGCTCGCTCCCTATCCGGGAGGTAATCTGCAAAATATCTGACGGACCTACCTTATACTCTGGATACCCCCTTTTTTCTGTAAAAGCAGCATTTTCCCTTAGCTTACTCATCCTTGCCAGTTCCCCTTTCGTAGTGAGGGATACAGAGGGTTCTTCCTTGGGCGAGGCCAGATGAGGGAGGTCCTTAACGCGGGTACCCTGAATAGGTTTGGCGCAGCCATATGGAAGTATCATTACAAACAAAAGAAGAAAAAGACAATCAAATGATATCCTTCTCATCCACAGTCCCTGTTATATATAAGAGTGTTTGCCTGGATAGATCAGCAATCCTTGCCTTTGCTAACCTGTTACCCAGATTATCATAAAGGATTTCTACGGCGGGCTTTAAAGGAAAATTTGGGTTGGTGCTGATAACCCTGCCAACCGAACGGTCATTGAGCTTTACATAGCTGTTTAGGGGAAAGAAAGATATCTGATTGAAAAATACCTTTACTATCTTAATTGGAAACTTTCCCTTACAGGAAGCAACAATTTCCCTCATGGCCCTGTTCTGTCCAATCCTTTCTCTATAGGGCCTATCTTTTATCATGGCTGAATACATATCTACCAGGCCAATTATATAGGCATACTCATGAATTTCCTTCCCCTTTAGCCCCCTTGGATAACCAGAACCATCGGCCCTTTCATGGATCTGCAGAGCCACATTAACCAGCCATCTATACCTATCCCTCAACTTAGAAAGTATACCTGCACCTATTTCTGGATGTCTTTGGATTATCTTAAACTCTGCCTTGCTCAGTTTTCCCTTTTTATTCAGGATATTCTGGGGGATCCTATACATGCCAACATCATGCAAGAAGGCAATCATTGCCAGATTTGATAGTCTTCTTTTATCATAGCCCATTCCGGTGCCAATCTTGAGAGAAAAGATAGTTACATCAACGGAATGTGGCACTGGATCTGCCTTTAACTTGTTCCCTTTCTCAGCCTCAAGCACAAAACAAGAGTACAGGGAATCAATAAGATTATTCTCAATGATGAGGTCCAAAACGGGTAGTATAGGAGAGATATTTATGATCAGGCTCTTCTGAACCCATGATTGAACTTGGTTCGCAAGGGTGAGAAGTTTCTGGTAATGAACCCTGGCCTCCTCAAGCCTATTTTTTTCCTCTACTTTATCCCTATACAATATGCCTGTCTTGCTAAGGTTTACCTCTTCTCTGTTAACCTTTTTTTCTGGATCCAGATCTGCGCTATCCTTGATTATTTCAGAAAAACGAATCATCACTACCTTAAATCATTTATTACGCTTTTTACGATACCTGAATCAACCACCTTTGTCTTTTTGTTAAATGCGACCAGTAGACTCAAATCGCATACCGAGTTTACTTGTCTTGGTATACCCTGACTATATTCATAGATCTCCTTTATAGCACTGGTAGTAAAGACATTTTTTGTAAAGCCTGCCTTTTTTTCCCTATACATGATGTACTTGGTGGTATCCAAAAAATGAAAGGGATGGAGATGGTATCGTATGGCTATTCTCTGATAAAATTGCTTTATGTGGCTAATCTTGGCCTTCAATTCATTCTGACCGAGTAAAACAAGGGTCAGAAAAAACCGATCCTTATTCTGAAAATTTAAAAGGAGCCTTGCCTCCTCAAAGGTCTCCTCATTTAAGATCTGCGCCTCATCTATAATAATTATTGTCTCCTTATTGTGTTCCATATTATAGGTCATGTTTTTATTGAGCATTTGCAAGAGCTTCGCTTTAGAATCCGGGAGCTCTGTAATACCGAGTTCATAAAGTATTTCCTGTAAGAACTCTACAGGCCCTAGAGGCGGGTTCGTTAAGAGGATAACCCCATACCCTTCTTCCATCAATTTGCTCGTATATACCTTGCTAATCATGGTCTTCCCGCAGCCAATATCCCCTGTCAACATCGCCCCCCCCTTCCTCATCTTAGAGGCATAGAGCAGGCGGCTCAGGGCCTCTTCGTGGGATTCGGAAAGATAAAAAAAATAGGGATCAGCGACATTCTCAAAAGGAAACCTTGTTATGCCCCAATATTCAAGATACATTTCAAGGCCTCGAGTTGGGGTTAAAATTTGACCTAATTCTAAAAATAATATATGAAATCAATAAAGTAAACATATTTTAATATAATTTATTTTATTTTATAAGTCAAATATTATTTTTAAAAAATTCCTTTTTTTCTGAATAATACCACTTCTCCATATCTAAGTAAATCAATAAAATCTTTTGAAATTGAGCTAAAGTGTAATATAAATGTATATAATTATGAATAATTATTATATATTGACAAATAGCGAACTTTTTGTACAATGGTTCTAGTTCGGGTTGTAGTTGTATATTGTATTGTGTATTGTATTGTGTAGCTCGAGAACTGAGGATTCCTCCGGAAGCTCCCTTTTGAAAATGTTCGCAATGATATATGCCTTATCATTATTCCAAAACTTTAACCGATAGAGTTTTTGCAGGAGGTCCCATAGTAGTGTGGCACAACGGGTGGGTCCGATGCCTACGGCTATTAAACGAGAAAATGATCCAGAATCAGTAGAGAGGGAAAAGTAATCAATCCCCAAATAATAGAGGGTATTAGCTCTAATGGGCCACTCTTCTGATACTAACGATAAGAGGGATAAAAAAGAACCCCCCAGAGAATCTCCTGAAAAGAAAGGTGAAGAGCAAGCTTCGGGGCTCACTGACTCTCAGATTGCAAAGGTGCTGAGCAATACCCAGATTACAAAAGTGAGGGGAGGAAAGACACCCTTTGCGCCCCTCTTTGAAGAGGAATGGGGTGCTGAGGTCAAAGACTGCTATGAAAAGTTTATTGGAAGGGTGACAGATACGCTGGGTAGAGTCAAGAATGATCAGGAGATAAGCCCAACTCCCATTTTCTCTGATCTTAATTACGTCTTAGATAGGAATCTGACAGAGAAACTCTATGAATGTGCGATGCTTGCGCCTGGGGATTACGATCAGCTGGTGGTTCATAACGTTCGGGTCGCGTTTATATCCCTGATCGTGGGACAAGGGTTGCGCTATGATATAAGGATGCTATTAAAATTGGGGCTTGCGGCGCTTTTGGAAAATGTGGGCATGTGTAAGATTCCGGAAAGTATCCTGCAGAAACGCGGAAAACTTAATGAAAAAGAAATGGCCATAATTAGAGGGCACCCCAAGAGCAGTTATGAGATCCTTGCTGCGACGGGAGAGAAATACCAATGGTTAGCAGAAGTGGCCCTTCAAGTACATGAAAGATCAGATGGCTCAGGTTATCCTTATGGTCTAAAGGGAGACGAGATCTACCAGATGTCCTTGATCATAGGCCTGATCGACGTGTATGTGGCCATGATAAGCCACAGACCGTACCGAGATAAATTTGCCACGACTGAAGCCATCAAATTTATTGTTGAGCAGGGCAAAGGGCTTTTTCCAGCCAGCATCCGAAGGGTTTTCCTGGATCAAATCTCCCTTTTTCCCGTGAATACCCTTGTGAGATTGAACAATAAATCCATTGGCCGGGTGGTATCCACAGATAAGGCGCACCCCCTGAGGCCAAGGATTGAGATCCTTTATGATACCGCAGGAAAAAGAATGGAGGCGCGGGAGGTAATCCGTCTATCGGAAAAACCCTTACTGTATATTACTGAGAGCATTCATGAGAAAGATCTTCTCTGAAAGGAGGATCAGAAAGGTGCATAGATTAAGAGGAGCCCTTGTCAAGGAGACAAAGTACGCGAACCTTATCGGTACCTATGCATCTTGTAAAACGACAAGCTTCTTCCTTGTTGAACCTCCAAAGTGTTTTGAGCCCTAAGTTCCCCCTCTTACATATTCCTCACAAAATCGGCAATCCTCGTGTCTGGCTCAAAACTGAGCGCATAGCAGGGGATCTTGTTCACGATGCGGTTGCACAAACCCGTTGTATACGCCATTCCTGACTTGTCCCAGAGCGGAGGAAAAGAGCGGGTTAAGAGCATGGTAACAGCCTCAGCACCTTTTTGGAGAACCGCCGAGTTTTTTTCTCCGCGATGCAAAAAGAATATCTTCTGAATCGCCAGTCCTCTCGGTGAAAACTCCTTGAAATCACCATGCCATGGCGTCCCATACATCCAGAACTCACCATCTTTCTCCCTTACGATAATCCTGTCATCATTGAGGACCGTGGCATGCCTTTCAAACCAAAATTTTGCCATCGTTGACTTGCCGTGACCCGAATGACCCAAAAAAACGTACCCACTTCCCCCATCATCAATCCCACAGGCATGCAAGACTACCCCTCTGCCGAGGGATAGGAGAATGATCATCAAGACCTGATTCAAAGGGTATCCTATTGGATCTGGGAGCACGCTTTGCTTGGAAGCCTCATTCTTAATGTACACCTCACCGGACTTGTAATCTGGGTCTAAGACGACGAACGTATCAGGAGATGAACCGCGTGCTAAGGTATCATTCTGCAAGACGTATTTCCCTTCGCTTCCGTAAAGGGCCCACGTATAGCCTGAGTCAAATATCTTTTGTCTTGCGTTTATTTCAGGAATACGTCCGTAATGGACACGAAGCTTAATATCCGCGCCCGTGTCCGTGATGAACCCATTGTTGAGCTCTTCGGGGGCCAATTCAGACACGCCTTCATCAAAGAGAAAAGATATGCCAATCCCTGCGATACCTAAGGTAAATCCTTTTCGTCCTTTCGCGCTGGGCAATGTGGTGTGGACCCCCGACAATCTCTCATCTATCACTGCGAGTCCGGATGTCATCGAGACGAACAAATCTCTGCCCTCCTCGCAGTGACTAAAAGAAAAACAAGTAAAGCTCCATAATAGTGTTATTCAAGAAATGCACCGTTTCGCTTTCACTAGGAGCCAGGTCGTTTGCACCCCGGATGATCACACGCCCTGGTATCTCTTGCCAATTCAGTAGATACCTTACAGGCCTGCAAAACTGCCTCTTCAACGACCAACCTGACCTGATTGATGTGTGGTTTTTCATAGGTTCTACGGGTTCTGTCTTTTTTCTCCATTTCTCCCTCCTTTGTTAAGCCTTCTTTGTATGAAATGCCTCTGCACGGAGGTGGGCGATCTGGCAGAGGTATTCTACAGGGGCTTCTGGGGTACCGTGCTCCAACCAGGCCCAGCCAGGGCATTGACCACATAAGGCGATCAAATCACACCGACCGCAAGGGTAATCGCCCGTGGGTTTTAGCGTCAAAAACTCAGGCATCCACTCATACCAACCCTCTTGGAATGAACCATGGCGCAAGTCATAACCGTGAAACCGAACCATTTCACACGCGCTCATCTGCCCATAGGGATCGATATGGCAGGTGGCAACGCCTGCACCACAGTTGAAAAGATCATTGGACTGGAAAGGCCCCACAAACTTTTCACAGAACTCTCGCCATTCTTGAACCCTTTTTTGATCCGCTAAATCTAACCTCACCACCTCTTCAGGGGATACCCTGAAATGGCAGGGTGTCTTGGAGCCATCCAGCCTGGGGTTGAGAATGGGGTCGAAACGGAACTTCACTCCTAATCCCTCAGCGTATTCTTTTATTTGAGAAATCTCATCATGATTGAGGCTCATCACCATGGTCTTCAACCCCAAGGGAATTTTGCGCTCCAAGAGCACGTCAATGGCCTTTTTGCAGCGCCCATAGGAGCCAGAGATTTTGGTTACCCTTTCGTGGGTCTCCTTCGTGGCGCCATACAGGGTGATCTCCACCGAGTGAGGTGGCCACTCGGCCAAGTGATCGGCAATCTCTGGGGTCATGAGCGTGCCATTCGTAAACAGCGTGGTGATGAACCCCTTTTTCTTCGCATAGGTATATATTTCCAGGAAGTCTTTCCGCACAAGAGGCTCCCCTCCAGTGAGCAACAACCACAGGCAACCAGTCTCTGCCATCTGGTCAAAGATATGAAAGATCTCTTCAGTCTTCAGCTCCTTGCCAATGGCATCTTGATCATTCAGTGGCAGGTTACAGTAGCAATGGGCACAGCCAAGGTTACAGCGAAAGGTGAGCTCAATGGAGGCACTGAGTGGAAGCCTCTTTTCCGTAACCTGCCTATTTAACTGCTCACCGAATTGGGCGTAGCTTGTGTGAGGTATGTGAGGACATTCCATAAGGTTACTGCTCAAAGATGGCCTTTATTCCCTCCAATTGCTGGAGGTGCTCTATGACATCCCTTTCAGCTTCGCCGGGTGTGACTTCAAATTCTTCAACCATCTTTTCTCTTATTTCTCTGACCTTCAGTTTTCCATCGATCAGCTCCCAGACACGTGCCGCCGTCTCGTTAAGGGTATAAATGCTTTCAAGATCAGCCACATCTCGCTTGATGGGAACCAAAATAAACTCATCGCCTATCTTCCTAGATACAATGGAATCGCTCTTTTTATACACCTTCTCAAGAAAATCCATGGAGTACTAATTCCTTCTTAACAACTCTGTATTCATCTCGAGAATCCCCGTGGACGGTTATCCACCCAATGTAACCTTTTTTAGGATGAGGAGGAAGATACTGTTATCTTAGGTTAAAGAGGCTCATGAGTCAATGAAAACAACCTCAGAATAGTGATATTATATTGACAAATGATTGATTTTTTGTAATTTTTAGTAAATAGACCTAAAATAGGTAAGTGTATGTCTTAAGGGTCCGCGGGTTCGAAGATTTCTCTTTGAGAATCTTCCCGAGGCGGACCATGTTATTTTTTCAAGGTGCACGAGGCCGGCGG
>Ga0209427_10010550_pt1 | contig 10225 bp, 8 predicted proteins | sample DeeMarSWOR136_30_FD_187465 | JGI IMG/M metagenome (GOLD analysis project Ga0209427, IMG submission 187465) | Marine sediment microbial communities from White Oak River estuary, North Carolina - WOR-1-36_30 (SPAdes) (version 2) | ecosystem: Environmental > Aquatic > Marine > Intertidal zone >...
GCCCATTTGGTTTTAATGCTTTCCATGCCATTCTAAGCAATTTTTGTTGTTCAAAAGGTTTCAATTCAGATAACATAAAAGTACTTACAATTACATCTTTTGAATTTTCTTCAACAGAAAAGTTTTCAGCTGATCCTATTTGATATAGGAGGCTAATATCTGCTTCAGTAGGATAGTTTTTCATAGCATAATTGATCATATTAATGTTTTTATCTATTGCTACTACATTATTACCTTTTAATGCCATTTTAGAAGCAAGGGTACCAGTACCGCAACCAATTTCCAAAACTGATTCGGAAGAAGAAATTAAATCTAATACCCACTCTTTTACTTTATTATTTACTCCCTTAGTAAGGGTAGTAAATTTTGAATCATAAGTTGAAGGTTCTTCTTCTAATTTACGCATATAGGTTACGGCCATATTTCCACCTGATCCTTTCTATTTATTCTGAGGCCTCCCAAAAGCCACGTTTCTCAAGATATCTTCCTAAATAAACTATTGAGAGCATAACTGGAACTTCCCAGAATAATCCCATTGTAGTACCTAAGGCGGCAACCGATCCAATCCCATACATGGCAATCGCAGTAGCAATTGCGATTTCAAAATGACTTGAGGAGCCAATAATTACTGTGATAACCGCTTCCTTGTATTTTAGTTTAAAAAGCTTTGTAATGATTACATTATAAGCAACAACAATAGCAAATCCGACCAAGAGAGGAATGGTAATTAGGAGCAAGAGTTCAGGATTTTTGAGTAAAACGTCTCCATTTAATGAGAAAAGGATAATCAATGTTATAAGAAGTGCTGCAATCGAAACTTTTTCTACTATTGGACGATAAGTGCCGTTGAACCAATCTTCTCCTTTACTTTGTGTTAATAATCTTTTAGATATTATTCCTAAAGCTAAGGGGAGTCCTATAAAGAATATCAATGAAATTATTAACAGCGTTGTATCAATTGGGATATTTTGGATACCTGTTAAGAGAACAACAATAGGGACATAAAGAAATATAATTGTTATGGTATTCAAACTGGTATTGGTCACATTTTGCTCTTGGTTCCCTCTAGCCATCCAACCCCATACAAGGACCATAGCGGTACACGGTGAGGCAGAAAGTAATATTATTGCTACTACTAATTGCTCTTGACCAGGTAAAAAGATCCTTGCCATCATTAGACCAACAAAAGGAGCTACAATCCAATTAGATATTAAGGTTAAAATGATTGGCTTAGGATTTTTGCCTAATTTTTTCAATTCGGATGCTTGGAGATTTAACATTCCGGGATACATCATAAAAAAAAGACATATCCCTATAGGTATAGATATTTGACCTATCGACCACGAATTAATTGTTTCGCTAATACCTGGAACTATTTGGGAAAGTACGATTCCTATAAAAATGCATATAGCTACCCAGAGAGGTAAAAATTTTCCGAAAAGTCCTAATTCATGGGGTATTAAAGCCTTATTTTTTATTTCTTTTTTATTTTGTTTTTCATTCATCTTAAATCTCTCATTTCAGTTGAAATTCTATTTTTTTACTTTTTTTATAACTTTTTAATTCTAATTAAATTTTTTTTATTTTGTTTTTATTAATCAAAATTATAGGATACAATCCTACTGTCAACCTTTCACTAGAATTTTTGAAAGATATCATTCATTTTTTTATTATTAATTTATTGGCTACAACCACATCTTGTTTCCGAACCATTACCTATGGGCTTGTTATTAAGTCCAAATCTTTTACCGATAAATTGATCCATTTGATTCATTGCTCCAGTCCTTACTCTTTTAGCTAATTCAACAGCTTCCAAAATTTCTTGGTCATTAATTCCTATTTTTTTACTTTCATTTATAAAATGACTAAATCAAGGTTTACATTTAGCAACGAAAGCTGTAGCCACACCAATTAAAACCTCAATCTTTTGATCCATATTTATGTTAGCCTTCTTTTTTATTATATTCTTATTGAGATTTGCTTTTATATAACGTTATTAAGCAAAATTCTTGAACTTTCCATTCTTTTTTTATAGTCAGAGTGGATATTTTTGATGAAAGACATTAACTCCTCATCTTTATTATTGAAAAAATCTGGTGATATACTGTTTAAGAGTGATACCAGATGATTTATACCTGCTACTTCTTTATCGCATGTATGTCCAAATCTCGGGGCACGGCATTCATGACAGACACTTAATGCAAAAGTTTGAAGATTTTCGGTATTAAATTCCTTATTTAAGAGAAATTCTGCTCCAGCTTCAGAAGATCCGCATAATGAAGATCGTTTTACTTTAATTTCTTTAAATTTTCCATGTTCATCAAATTCAGGTTCATATATTGGTCTTCCATAATGTGTTGTAAATTCGTCAATTTCGGGGATTCCGGTGTTATTCTCAAGAGAACACATCGTTGGCGCATGTATTACTTGATGGTTTATTTTTTTCGCTTGGTTTAACAGACCCACACCGGGAAGTACACCAAGAATTAAAGGCTTCTGAAGTTCTGCTAATTCTAAAATGATATCTGGATGTCGAACATAAGAGATGTATATATCACAATCTGGGATATCAAGTTCGAAATCATCATCCAACATAACATTAGAGGGTATATCTGGAACAAGAATCCATTTAACTTCAAAGTTCTTTTTTATATTTTCAAAGGCTCTTTCACCGTACTTTCCATCTGATACTAATCCAACTTTTAAATTCATAATTGAATGGATTGCAATTTTAAAATTCTTTTTAAAGTGTGATTTAGAATATATTTTTAAGGCTTAAGATATTAATAGAATTAATCAGATTTATACTTATCGATTTGGAATATTTAATATAAATTATGTGGAATAAATTTATATTTATCGATTTACAATATTTAATTATATAATTTCATATTTTTGTCAATATAGTGGTATATATGAATATTAAACGTAAAGCAGAGTTAATGGATATGTTATGTTCTTGTAATGGCGTATGTGATTCAAACCAATATTTTGATAATCTACAGAATTTAGGTCAAGATTTAAAAAATAGTGAAGATTTCATAGATATAACTAATTTTGGAACCGCTTTAGCGTCTATTGAACGTCTTATTATTCTCAACTCCTTAAAAGAAAAAGATAGATGCGTTTGTGAACTCGAAGCGATCCTTGATAAATCTCAATCTACAATTTCCCATCATCTTAGGAAGTTGGAAAGAGCGAATTTGATAAAAAGTTATAAACAAGGTAATTACACTTATTATGGACTAAAAAAGGATCAATTACAGTCATTTTTAATAATATTGAATAAGGTATTTAATTCTGCTTAACGATAAAAAACGATAAATTCATTTAGTATTATAAAATTCTAGCCCTCTATCCTTTATAGATATAGTATAACAATTAGTAAACTATTGTTATTAGCATTATATGTATAATAAATTTTGTCGAAAGAATGTTTACCGTAAAATATATAAGTGATAATTGGGCAAGCAATCATTTTATATATGCGTTTTTCCATTAAAATAATATCCAAAAAAGAAAGAAAAAGTTTAAGTTAAGATACAAATGACAGAATTAGAAAGCAATGTGGAATTCTTAAGATTTTTTCGAAAGTATTTACCTTCAGAGATTCATATTGATAAGAATAATATCTTTTATCGGGACAAATATAATGAAATAATTAATTATGTAAAACTCGTAGTTTCGAATTCTCAAGATTTAGAATTATTTAATTATTTAAAGCCTAAAGGAGCGCTTCTAATAAATTTAAATCTTGGAACCGATATTATTGACTTTTTTAAATTAATTTCGAGTAATTATTATTTAGAGTATTTTGAATTAGATTATTCCGAGGTGTTAAAAGCTCCCGAGGAATTTTTCAATAGCTTCGATACTGCTGTAGATTATCTTAATAAAGCAAGAGTTGAGAAATCTACACAACATTCTAAAAACAAACAAAATAGTGAAACTAAAAAGGATGAACCCATCAGTAAAAAATTAATTTTAATAAATCAGAAACCTAAATTAAAAGAATTATTTCAAGAAAAGAGTCTTTTAGATAATTTTCTAAGTTTATTCAATAATAAAAATACAAGGATCGATTTTATCCAAAATAATACGATTCTTGTTTGGTTGAATTACAACTATGAGGAATTAGTGGAAAACTCTGAAAAATTATTTAATATATTTGATCTTTTTATTAAAATTCCATTTTTAAAGAGTGTGGAACGGGAGACATTTCTAAAAGATTTTGCGGAAAAGAATTCCAAAATTGTTTTTGATATTAACACGCTTGTAAAATACACAGAGAATTGGGAAGTAAATGATATAAAGCAAATATTAAAAACGGGTATTTTTAAACATTTTTTGAATGCGGATCTTAATGATATCAGTAATGAAATTACGGATACTTTAATTAATATCATAGAATCGGGTGAATATGTATTGTCAACGGCGTTTATTACTCCAGAAGTTAAAAATTCGATTGGTATAAAACAAGAGACACAATTTAATATGAAGCGAGATATAGCGGTTCTCGAGAATCAAAAAGATTCTATTGAAAAGAAAGATGAGTATATCAATCAAATTAGAGATGAATCTATTTCAGAATTCATGACAAACCAATTATATGAAAATGCCGCATCAAAAAATTATAGTGAACTGTTAATAATTATTGACAAATTAAATAAAAGAGAAGTGCTTGAAGATAATGAGAGAAAATTATTGGCAAAATATCCTTTTATTTTAAATGATTCCCCAAATATGGCACAAATTAATTTGGAGAAAGCTAAAAAACGCGTAGATCTTATAAAGCGAGCTTTTGGCAAATAAATAATCAAAGGTTTTAATTATGGCTGCTCAATCCCAGAATAATGATGTGTTTATTAGAAAAGTAATTTTAGAGAATTTTCTAAGTTTTAAAAGGGATGAGGTAGATTTGGATAACAAAAAGTTCATACTTGTAATTGGACCTAACTGGTCTGGTAAAACATCTATTTTTCAGGCAATAAAATTTGCATTGGGCAGCAATGAGAGAGATGAGCGTTATAAAAAATGGTCTGACTTTATAAGGCATGGACAAAACCATGCTATGGTTGAGCTTAATATCCAAAAAGGTCGTGATTTAATAAAAATTAGAAGAACTGTCATAAGAGGGCAATCACCACACTTCTTAATCAAAAATAGAGATGATAAAGATTTTAGAAAAGCCCAAGCATTGGAGATTCAAAAACTTATTAATGATTTGAACTATAATCCCGATAATCATTTCGCATTCGTTAGCCAAGGTAAAATTGATGCTATTAAAAATCTGAAACCTACAGAATTATGCAATTTTCTTGAAGAGGGGATTGGATTAAGAAATTTAAGAGAGGAAATATTGCAGCAGAAACATAGTGTTATGAATTTAAATAATGAATTGAAATCACTAAAGAGTAAAAAAAATGTGCTAGATATTAGTTTAGATCTCTTACAACCAAAGCTTGAACGATTAGAACAAAAGCATAAATTGCTAGAGGTGAAAAGGAAATATGAAGATGAGCTACTTTGGGCAAACAGACACAAATTAAAGGAAGAGATTAAATATCTTAAAAGAGATTATTCTAAGGTTAAAGTCCAAATAGATGAGATAAAAGTTAAAAAAGACAAAATAGATAAAGAAGTACAAAGGTTAGAAGCCCAGCTTTTCAAATCAGATCAAATCATAAATTATCTTAATGGTAAATTAGGACAAACCCAACAAAAAAGAAAAGATTTAATTGCTGAAGTTAAAAAGTGGCAAATAGACGAAATTAAGATTACTCAAGAGTTAAAAAATTTATCTGAGAAAATTAAGAAACAAAAGAAAGAACTTAAAAATTATAAAAATCAAAAAAAGAGCCTAACTCAAGAAATTAAATTAATTAAAGACAAGGTTAATAATATTGAATTACATCTTGACGATTTGATTAAGGAGCAAGACGATTTACAGAAAAAAATAAACCAAAATAAAGAATTTGCTGAACGATTCAACCAAATAGCTTCTGAAAAAGAATCTAAACAAAAAGAGATTCAAGCAAATAAGAGTGAAATTAAAACAATTAATGATGAAATCAATCAAATATTCCAAAGTCTCAAGGATATTGATCATAAATTAGAGCAAAATAAATGGTTTTTAGAAGATCGCACAAAAAATCTATTAAAAAAGCTCGATGATAAGCATAGGAAAATTAATTCAAACCAATATACAATTCAATTTAAAAAGGAACAATTCGAACAAGATCGATATAAGAAATTAAATAAATTCAATCATCTTCAGGAATCACTTAGGAAAAGGAAAATCATTTATCCTTTTAAATCAAACATAGAACTTCTAAAAGAAGAGATTAAAAGGCGCGACTTAAGAGTAAAGGGTCCGATAGTTGAATATCTCAAATATGATGATTCACTTAGCTATGCTATTGAGTCTGTGTTAGGTGAACGATTACTGTTTAGTTTTATTGCTGAAGATTGGGAAACAATGACCCTAATGCAGCGGTTAAGAGAAAGTAATAGAGCAATTTGCAATATATATGTTCCTAGAAATATTAGTGTGTCTAAATACCCTCCAATTACAACTAAGGGCGCTATTGGGTATTTAATAGATTTAATTGATGTGATTGGAGACGATCAGGATATTAAAAAAGTACTTTATTCTAAAGTTAGAAATTGTATGGTTGTTGAGGATTATCGTAGTGGAGTAGAACTTTATAGAAATTTTAATTTTAAAGGTAAATGCGTGACACTAAAAGGAAAGCAAATTACTTCATATAAATATGTATATGAAACCCCTTATATTAAACCCTTAAAAGGCTTATTAAGTGCAGGCACCCAGAGAGAACAAGCAAACAAATTAGAATCTGAAATAGAATCTTTAAATAAACAGATTTTAGAATGTGAAGTAAAGTTATCTCAATTAGATAAAGAGCAGTTAGAGATCTTAAGAAAGAAAGAGGCATATCATGATTTATCTTATATTTTTAGTCAAAAACAGCGCCTAACAACAAAAAAAAATAGACTATATGAAGATCGGACTGTTTTAGAAAATAAAAATGCTGAATTCTTAGATGATATGAAAGATTTGGATCTTAAATTAAAAGAAATTCAATCCAAAACAAGTCCACAATTTTTTAAATGGAATGATCGAATCAAAGAAATTCCAATGGAGCTTAAAGTATATAATAATGAAAAAAAGAAATGGGATTCGAAACTGAAAGAAAATGAGCAGATCTTAGCGGAAGTCGAAACTAAGATAAATGCCCAGAATAACTCTATTTCTCTGCTTAATCAAGAATTCAAGACAAAAGATGAGGATTTAAAAAAAAGGCATAAAGAGGCATATTCTATTTACAATAAATTAGGAAAGTTAGAAGATAAAATAACTGAAGTAGAAAAGAACCTATTAGATTTAAATGAAGAAAAGCTCAATATTCAAGAGAAGAAAAGAACATTCGATATAAATAATATTCAAATAAATGTCCAACTCGAACAGGAAAACATTCATTTAAATTATATAGGGCAAAAGTTAGAAGCGAAAAAGGAAGATTTAGAAAGAATTAATTCTCAGATTGGTCCTTTGATTTCAGAGAATAAAATTAAAATAAGGCCCATCGAAGAGATAGAAATGGACATTTTAAAAGTCGATAAAGACCTCATGAAGTTTTTAGATATCGATGATTCTCTTCTTGTTGAGCGTGATCAAATAATAACTGGTTTAAAGGAAATAGCTAGCAATCAAAAAGATCTAGAAAAGGATATTGATGCTGCGATAAAGACTGAAAATAAAATGGAAGATACATATTATTCTAAATTTGAACACGTTCTTAACGATTTGAAAATGAAAATAAATCGTAAATTCAAGTCTTCTGAAATTAAAGCCTATTGTTCACTTGAATTGATAGGAAATTTCGAGAATTTAGGAGTAGAAATAAAAGCAGCTCTTTCAAAAAACCAATTACGATCATTTACAGCTTTGAGTGGGGGTCAAGTGTCTATGATATCAATTTGTTTAATACTTTCTCTCCAGGAATTAAAACCCTCTCCACTTTGTATGTTAGATGAAGCAGCAATGTTTCTTGATGATAAAAATTCAGAAGTCGCCTATCAAATGATAAAATCTACTCTTATACAAAATCCAGATATTCAGATGATAATTTTCTTGCCCAAATCGTCAAATGCTTTATATCTCCTTGCAGAAAAACTAATAGGTGTTGCAAGAACAGGTAAAGACGAAGTTTCTACAATATTTAAACCAAAAGTGATTCGAAAAGATTAAAATATGATGATAAAGGATATTACTGAGGAATTAAATGAAAGAATAAATGACATCCAAAAAAAAATTCTTTCAGGAGAAGTTAAATTACTTGATCTAGAATTAGTCCCTTTTTTTGATGAACTAAAAGACTCTTTAACAGTCCAAAATCTTGAAAAAAGCTCAAAAACTTACAAGAATGCATGTCTCCTACTTAATCAAAAATTTGATGAATTAAGATTGATGCTAAGTTCTTTAGAATCTGAAAAACAATTTATAAACTATTTAAATTCGAATCCTTCTGATTTAGAATTATACGACCTATTGAATGAATGCTGGAGATGTATATTCACTATCGATGCAATCTCACTAGATTTCTTAGAAGTAAGCCAAAAACGATTAGAAATTGATAGAGGGGGCTTAATCACAATTGAACATTTACAAAAGGCTAAAGTAAAAGATAATTTTCTATTAGAAATACCAAAGCATAAATTTACCGAAAAAATGATGAAATTTTTTGAATCCATAAGAGAAAAACTGCCATGTTCACTTGAAGATATATTTGAGGGATATACAGAACAAGAAGTTATTTATGAGAATTTTGTGTATCTTTTACACTTGCTTCAATTAGGTAAACTTAAATATCTAAAAGAGACCAATATAATTTATTTATAATGATGAGGAAATGATAAAAAAATGAATGAAATATCAATTTTAATGCATATGCTAAGTAATAAAAATAATTTGTATCAAATAGGTGCTACTAAGAGGGAAATCCTTCGCATTCTTAATGTTAAAAGTAAAAACAAGAGTGGTTATTTCCAGAATTTAATAACTAATTTATCTAAATATATAGAGCCCCTGGGACTTCAAATAAGATACAATCCTATTAATTCTCATTGGTTTTTATCTTACGATTCAGAAGTTTCTGATCTTATCTCAGCTAATCCTTTCGATAATAAACCAAGGTTGGCTGCTACGTTATTCTGTACTTTAGTAGCTTGTCTTAAAAATCCGGAAGGAATATCATCAATATCTGAAATTGAAAAAATCAGAAAAAAAATGAATGTTCTTGATGATTTAAGAGATTTAGAACAAAAAGGTTATTTGGAAATTGATAAAGTCTTAAACAGCATAAAACTTACTCCGTTGATAGGGTATCAACTTGACCTTGAAAAACTCTTTGTAAAGTTAGCTTTAAAATTAAAAAATTAAAGGTTGTAAGATTAGAATGGATAATTAGGATTAAATCTATGTTTAGATATCAAAAACTCGGCAAATTCACATATCATATAATTAGAGATCTAAGCAATATCAAACCTTTTTTATTAAAATGGATCGAAAAGGAATGGAATATCGATCATAATCAATTTCTTGATCAGAAATGGATTACTGAATGGTTAAATCTACTGCCTAAAATGAAATTTTCACTTCAAATTGTGGATTTAGATAGAATTAAGCTTCGTAAGGATTTAATGAATTATAAAACAGAAATTTATAATTTTTTTGAGGAATTAAAGGAAAGGGCTGAAGAAATGGAAGAATCCATATTACAGGGAAGTTCAATCGAACCTCTTATTATAAATAGCAAAAATTTGGAATTGATGGATGGCTATGCTCGTTATATGGTTCTTAAAAAAAATAAACAGGAAAAAACTTATGCATATGTAGGTTCAGTGGAAATTTAAAATTATTAAGACAAAAAACTGATTTATAAAAACAGAAGTTGTTAATTTGCGGTGGTAATTTTTAATATCATTTCTGCTACCTGGTTATTAAAAGATTCAATATCTTGAAAACCTTCAACGGTTTCACCGCATGTCATAAAAATATCTTTTAATCCAATTTTGCGCTGCTTGAAAAAAGCTTCAATTTTCTTTTTAATCTCATCAAGTTTTTTTTCTCTTTGCGTTTTATTACCTTTAATTAAATCAATTTTGTTTATACAAGCATAAATCTTATCTGGAAAGAACCTTA
>Ga0209427_10010551_pt1 | contig 10224 bp, 7 predicted proteins | sample DeeMarSWOR136_30_FD_187465 | JGI IMG/M metagenome (GOLD analysis project Ga0209427, IMG submission 187465) | Marine sediment microbial communities from White Oak River estuary, North Carolina - WOR-1-36_30 (SPAdes) (version 2) | ecosystem: Environmental > Aquatic > Marine > Intertidal zone >...
TGGCCGATCCGGCCAGCGATGATCCCATCGCCCGCCAGTCCACTCGCATTACCTGCGCCGTCAGCATCGGCGGTCAAACGTCCTACGATCCCCGCACGATCTGCAAGCTGTTCAACACCCGCCGGGTTCATGAGGCGCTCGTCACATTTTATCGTATGGAAGACGAGAAAGACCTAAACCGGCCGGAATTAACCAGGCTGTTCGAGGATGCCTCGATCATCAATCACGCCACGGCTGACGATCCACCATTGTACTTGTTCTACCCACAGGCGAACGAGCCCCTGCCCGAGAATTCGACCGGCCAGCAGCACATCCACCACCCAAAGTTCGGCTTCTTTTTGAAAGAGAAAACCGACAAGCTCGGTCTCGAGGTTTCCTTGAATCTGCGGGAAGACTTCGAGCCGGGCGGCCGCGACAGCCCGGAGATTGTGCGGCACCAAGTGGACTGGGTGCTAAAACACTTCGGCCTTGAAGCCCGTTAAAAAGGATGAGTTGCAGAGACCAAGTCTCACGATAGTGAGCATTTGAGATTGCTTCGTCGCTGTGCTCCTCGCAATATCATAATCGAGCTTTTATGAAATGTTGTTCTCACTTTTTCATTTCCATCGCGTCCGTCTTAAAGACGCCGTCGCCTGCACATAGACTGAGACGTCATTCGGCTCGGCGAATTCGTCCTCACGCATCCATTTGCCGTATCGCTCCGGTGAGCGATGCTTGTCCTCCACCTGGAACGTCTTAAAACCGAAATACGCCCCCAAGTCGCCGATGGCCAAAGAGATGTACGGTCCGATCATGGGACATCGAATGACGAACCAGGGCTCGTCGCCTTTCCAGGGATTATTACCGGGCTCCCAGAATTTCGGGACGGGACGAATCATGTGCCCGGCGACAATGTCCAACTTCACGCCGACTCCTTTGGCCTGATGTTCCTTCTGGTCGTGATCGAACCATAGACCTCGTTCGTAGGAGCCCAGGGTCAGACTCACCCCTCCGACAGTTCCGGCTTTGCAGCCGGCCAGCATCAGAACAAGAGGAACCAGGATTAAGCGTCGCATGTCAACCCCACAGGAGTCCCGAAGAAACGTCGGGACTCGATTCTCGATACTCGACGAGCATCGGGTGTCTGGTATCGAGCATCAAGCATCCTATTTAATGTCAAACTTCTCTTCAAAAAAATCCAGGGACTTGCCTACGGCATACGGCAAGAACACAAACGAGCTGTAATGCCCCGAAGGCAAATAGATCACTTCCGGTTTTCCATAGGATTTCCATAGCTGGTCGCAGCACTTTCTGGGAACGATCCGATCGAACATCGCGATAAACATTAAGACATCTCTGGCATCGGCGTGCGGTGCCAGCCTGAGGGGATCCGTCACTACCTTCTCAGATAGTTCGGCATGGACCATTTCCGAGTCGGCCCCCATCGTGACCAGCTCTTTCATACGATTTCTGATATCTGCTTCGCCGGAGAGGATAGCTATATCTGCGATGCTGCCGCCGGCAAGGCCAATAACGATGCACTTCAGTCTCTCATCGACACCCGACAGCATGCTCGCCCTGATGCCGCCAAGGCTCAGACCCAAACACCCGAGCCTGTCTTTATCTACCTCTTCTCTTGCAACCAGGTAGTCTATGACTTGCCTGTAGTCCAAGACCGTTTGTCTGAAGTAGTCCTCAATCTCGTCTGCACTTTGAGCGTCTTCCAGAGCCACCTTCCGGTTGTGCACAATGGCGCAATTGAAACCGTGAGATGCAAAACGCCTGGCAAAACTCTTCACAGAAAACTCCACGCCCTCCAGTATCGGCAGAATGAGCACCGTGGGGAATCGGCTCTTTTTCTTCTGCATGTAGTAGTCGACTTTTATGTTCTCGGTCCCAAAGACATTGAGGGCCGAAGGAAACTCCACCTGCTTAATGACATAGTGGCGCTTTTCTCGAACGGTCTCAACCTTGGCATCAATCGTTCGCGCCGGATAGCTGTAGTAGTTCAGTATTTCCCGGCTTCTTTCTTTCGGACCGAGATAGCCCGGGTCGCATGAGTGGTGAACACATGAGCAGAACGATGCAATGCTCAAGACCAGGATGGACTGCCCTATTCTTCTGACCCCGATGTGGTTCCGCAATGGCATCTCGGTTACCTTACTGTGATCCCGGCGTGTCTAATCTGCCGGGCTTTCTCTTCTGAGAGGCCCCCAACCGGAGAGGCCAGCATTCCCACGGGGGATTCAATCGCTGCGTCCTCTTCCTCTTCGTCATTCGTCACAGTGCGAGCATCCGCGTGTTCGTCCGTAACCGGCGGGCCGGTGTCGCTGTCGGCGATGCGCACGACGGGTTCAGACGGCTGTCCCGGCAACTGACTCATAATGCCTAACCACGCCCTCTCAAAGGCCTCGTCTATGGAGATGGGCCGTTCTCTGATTCTCTCATCCGCTATGGTCACGTCGGACGTCGCACTGAAGACTTTGCGTCCGGCCCGTGTGTCCCAGATCTCCAGGCCGAGCATTCCGCTGGCGATCTGCGTATGGAGGAACTTGACGCCGCCGAGGGAAAACCGTCCGCTGCTCCACCGCCTGACATCCAACAGGCACGGCAAAATGAGATAATCCGCCCCAATCTCCTTCGCCAGAACCTCGAGATCGGACCGTCTGAACATGCCGTTTTCCTGGTAGAACCTTTTCATCTCCGCGTATCTTTGACAAAGGCCCTTTTCGTTCAGTCTGTTTGAGAAATCCGTGAATGACAGAACCTCGTGGCTGGCATCACAGATTCTCGCTACCTCCAGTTTATTGTCAGGGCCCAGGAATGGAATGGCGCCTGCACCCTCGACATTCGGGGCGCACCGGCCGCCTTCTTTCATGGCCCGGGCTAAAGAATCGGAGACCGCGTAGCGATGCTGCTCCTGGCCCGTGCTCGTTTCCGCCACAAGGATGTAGGTCTTCCCTTGCAGCTTCTGGTCCAATCTGTATTCGTCGGAAACAGGCGAGACTCTCACCGTCTGGGCTTCCTGTTCGAGGGACCCCGAACAACCCAACAAAGACATGGACATCGTCACCAGCACAGCCAACTTGAGAACCGGTTTGAATTTACGTTTTGTCATTATCCGTTACCTCCTCTTGCACGTTTTCGCTACGATCACCCTTACTCGGTCAATTCCCCAATTTGGTACGATCCGTGCCGTCATAGCGTATGAGCCGAGCAATGACAGCACGGCACAACCTCAGAGTTTTCGGGACGCTTTGGCACCTCCGAATCTGCGTGGAGATCGAGAACCTCCGACGACCGAATGCACCTGGACACGCCGTCCGATTTGTATGCTCGGCAGGGATCATTTGAAATACGATTACGGTCCCCCGCTTTGCCACCCCCAAAACGATCTATGATATTTACTATATCATATTCGGTCCTTCAAGTCAAGTATATTCTGTTCCGAATCCGGAAGGGGGCCTCAAATAGCGACAGTTTTGGAGTGGATTTGGCCTATTCATAGAGTAGAATGTGCACGTATCGAATCCATTAGAAATGAAGGGACGCCATTGATGATAAAGCCATTTCTCCGGTGGTATTTCAGGACCTCGCTGATGCTCCGGATCATCGTCTGCTTCATCGGCGGCTCGTTGATCGGGGCCGTCTTGTGGTATCTGTCCCAGGCGGCCGGCACGGAAGTCACGGGTCCCACAGCCGCCGAGAAAATCATCCCCTATATCTCGCCTTTCGGCCAGGTCTTCGTGCACATGCTCAAGATGATCGTCGTGCCGATCATCTTCTTTTCGCTGGTCGTGGGTGCCTCGAGCCTGCCGATCAGCCGGTTCGGCCGCATCGGCCTCAAGACCATCCTCTGGTACCTGTTCTGTTCGCTCGTCGCGGCCATATTGGGCACGTGCCTGGCGCTGGCCATCAATCCCGGCTCGGCGTCGAATCTGGATGCGTGGCAGAAATTGGCCGGCGTCACAGGGACCGAAGCCGAGGACCTGGTCCGGCAAGCCACGACGGAAGGGACGCTGTCCCAACTGCTGCTCAATCTGTTTCGCAATCCATTCGAGGCCCTGGCCACCGGGAATTTCCTGCCGATCATCGTCTTCGCCATCATGTTCGGCCTGGCGATCCGCATCTTGATCGAAGCCGGGGACGAGCAGCGCGTGGGGCGTCTGAACATGCTGGGCGATTTAGTGGAGGCCTGCCGGGACGCCATGTTCAAGCTGGTGGACTGGATCCTCGAGTATTCCCCCATCGGCGTCCTGGCGCTGACGATCGTCAATTTCGGCCTGTACGGCCCTTCCATCGTAGGGCCTTACGTCAGTGTGACGTTGGGCGTCGTTCTCGGCATCATTGTGATGGTGTTCGGCGTCTATCCGCTCCTTTTATGGATCGTCACCCGTCATAATCCGTTTTTGGTCTTGAAGCAGATCAAAGAGCCGATGATTATGGCCTTTATCACGCGGAGCAGCGCCGCGACGCTGCCCGTCTCGATCAAGACCGCCGAAGAGGAGCTGAAAATCCGCAACGAATTAGCCAGTTTCTCTTTGCCTTTAGGTGCAACGATCAACATGGACGGCGTCTGCGTCCACCTGCCGATGTTCGCCGTGCTGGCCGCCAACATGTTCGGCATCGAGCTGACCCTCGGCTCGCTGATTATTCTGGTAGTTACCACCGTCCTCTCCTCCATCGGCGCCGGCGGCGTCCCCGGCGGCAGCCTGATGCTCTTATTTATCATCTTAGAAACAATGGGCCTGTCCGGCCAGCAGGTCGCCGTCATCGTCGCGTTAGCGTTGGGAATCAATCCGATATTGGATATGTTCGAGACCATGAACAACATCACCGGCGACCTCGTCTGCTCCTACGCCGTCGCCACCAACGAAGGACTCGTCGATACCAATTAGATTAATAAGCCACAGAGGACACCGAGCACACCGAGAAAATTTTCAGCCACAGATTTCGCAGATTACACGGATTAAGATTCACCACGAATGAACTCGAATGGACACTAAAAGAAGCAGATTTATCCACGAACGAGATACGAACGACGAGATACGAGATACGAATTATTGCCACAGAGAACACAGAGCACACCGAGGAACAGCTTGTAAATCTACTCGGCTAGTCCCGCCATCGTTCAGTCTGTGCCCCAAAGAAAATGCCACAGAATTGCTCTGTGACAGCGCTGTTCTCCGCGGTGAGAAATAGCCATTTTCCCCGAAAACATGTGACAAGCAGACTCACGTTTGATAAAATGTGGTCTGTGGATATCTAGCGAAGCGGTCTTTGTGCATCTGTTTGGAGAAAACCTAATGAGAGATACGAAAAGACCTCAATAAAATGGATATAAAAGTAAGCCGTATCCAGTATTCTACGTGAAGCATCGAGAGTACCAGATAAAGCTAGAAACAACATCCTGTTTAGTCGTTGATAAAGACAACAGATTTATCTTACTATCACCAGTGGAGGCGATATGACCAGTAGTAAGAATTATGAAGATCAGGGAAGTGAAACTCTAGGAAATATGAGTTATCGTAGAATTGAAATTAAGAATTGTATACCTGGATTAAGTGAAATTCATAAGGATTTATTTTTTGGCAACGAATCACAAAGACATCCCAATAAATGGATATTCAGAGCCGAAAGGAGAAGAAAGGACGAATTAGATTGCAAGAAATGCACTAAAAAATCAACATGCATTTCAAAGGAGGATGAGGATAATGTTGTTTTTCGCACAAGTCTTGAAAAAGCATTTACAGCATATGAGGTAAATAGTGCCGATGATAGGAAGAAATGTGAATGTAATTTGAACCGTGCATTCAAACGCAAGTTGCATCACTACACCAACAACGCACCAGCAGATGATGATATTCTTGAATGGCTTGCATTGATTCGTCACTATTTTGGACCCACACGCTTGTTAGATTGCACGTATTCCTTTTTTGTTGCATGCTTTTTTGCGATGAATGAAATGGACTACAAAAAAGAGCAGGCTGAAATTTGGTCAATTGATGCTGACTGGCTTTCGTATAAAAAGGAGGAAGAAGAGAAAAACGAAAGGATAAGCGGGATTATCGGTTCAAAAAATTATAACGATTTCAAAAAGAAAGCAGAGAGGCTCGCTGAGGAGACGTATGCCGATGAAAAAAGTGCCCTTCACAATGAAATCATTCATTCGCTAATGAGAAATGAAAGAGCTTGCATTTATAACATCACTCCCTTCAGGTTGAATGAGAGGGTAATAGCTCAGAATGGTACATTTCTTCTTCTGGGTGATACAAGCAAGTGTTTTGTTAGGAACTTAGAGGGAAATTTCAGTCAGGATGAACTTGGAGAAGAAGAACATTTGAAAAGAATTATAGTTAAATTCAATAAGATTGAGGAAAAGAAAAACGTTCTTCGGCTTTTAGGCGATATGGGCATAAATCGAGCAGTTCTCTTTCCTGACCTGAGAGGATTTGCCGAGTCGCTGAGAGAGAAACTTGCGTTTCCATGGTATACAAAATCCAGAGAAAAGGAGAAATAGAATTTTTCACACGTTATGTGTTTTACACAATACGTCGGATGTGTATAAGACTATATACTCATTATTGGCTGATGATAAGAGGAATAAAAAGTGGCTCCATGGCTTAACTGGCTGATACTTTTAATCGGCTTATTCATTGTTTTCATGTTGTGGAGTTGGATTCCCATAGAACGGTTCGATAGATATTGGAAAAGAAACAACGAAATCGGAAGGCCGTTCCTAAATACATTGGTTATTACAGGCTTACCAGTGCTCTACGCCAAACTGACTTCTACACCGTATGGGTGGCTTTTGATTCCTATCTGTTTTTTTCTTACACAATATGCCGTTCTATCTGGCCGCTTTTTGAAGAAAGAAATGCTAATTGCAGGCTGGATTATGTTGATAACAATGGCTGCGATTTGGATCGCATACTTCTTTTTGTAGGCTTGCAAACGACTCTGTGAAGGGGATTGATAGTATAAAATGCGGCGGCTCAGCATGCAATCGGTCATGACAATTGGATGACTACCGAAAAGCCAATGGAAATTGGATATACAGAAGAAAGCTGTTCATTTTTCATGGGTAGCAATTGAAATGTCTGCGATTCGCCGAGATAGTTTTTCTAAGCCCACTTGACAAGATTCTTGCGACGTGGTAGGTGTGAAAGATGCTCATCAAAGTCTTGTTTCACATAATTGGTCTTGTGGCATATGAATTGGTAAGTTGTGTCGTCTATTGGATAGTACTGCGACTCCGGATTTCATTCCTATTGATGATGCAGGTTCGTAAAGTTGTAAGTGCAGAGGGTCCAAGTATTAGTAATCGCATTCTTATATTCCTTGAAATGTTTCTAACTCACTTCTTGGCCCGTTATTTGGGTATGTTGAGTTCGGTACTCATATTGGAAATCTGTGATCTACGTGTATTTACATATCTGTATCTTGTCGTTTATGTCGCTGAGCTCTTAACTTTTTGGGCATATCGCCATTGGCAGATGCGACCTGCAATCATCAGGAACGCACACGAATACGGGACCACTTTGGGAATAGTCGCTGCAGCCGCGACAAAAACCTTCCTTCTTTAGTGTTTAGGTTTGAACAGTAACTTCGTTGCCATTGAAAGAAACAGTTGTATGGAGACCAATTGTCAAAATCCGCTATGCCAAAACCAAGCAGTCAGAGAGGTGCGCGTATCCGTTGAAAAGCCCTGCGACGAGGTTAGAGCCTTGTGTGCCACCTGTGACGAGGCATACGCGTGGGGGTTACAACACGGCAGGGCTCTTGTCGGACAGCAGTCCCAAAACAGGCGTGAGATGGCAGCGCCAGAGTCGTGACGATTCCACGTCATAGTAATGGGAAGGCAACCTAGGATCCAAAAGGGGACATTTTACTTTTCTCTTTTTGATTCCAAGGAGTGTTCAAGAATTCAAGACGAGGTTGTTGGCAATCAAGACATCCGGATTCTGACGAAATCCCTTTTCGCTCGTAGCCGGATTTCTCCCCCGTTCGACTACGCTCAGGGCTAAAGACTTGGGCTTCGCCTCGGTCGAAATGACAAAGCGTCACCTGATCACCGAGGACACTCCTCTCTCTCATTCATATTGAGCTATGCTCTCCTTTGCGCGGGCGAGACGCCCGCGAGACACAAGGGCGGGACGCCCTCGCCACGTTATAAGAATTAGAAAAGAAGGTGGGGCCAGTTCGACCCTGAGCTCACTGCCGAAGGGAGCCGCCACCCTACAAAACTTGTTAGCCTCTTCTGGTTTGTTCCAGCTTTCATAGAGACGGCCCAAAAGGCTATTTCAGATTGTTGCAATATGTGTAAGATTCTGTTATCTCTATGGAATTGAGAAGCCTGGTTACGCAACCAAAAGTCTAATATGGTAAATATAAGATTGAAGTGGATGTTCGATGAAAAGTTCTCCAGTGAACCCCAAAAAATGTTTACGACTCATCCTTTTTGCCTCTCTGCTGTTGTCCACACCAGTGAGCAACCTACAGGCAGAGGGCCAACGGACCTTGCTCGACTGTTCACGGATTGAGAATGACGAGGAACGGCTGGCATGCTATGATGAAATTGCCCGCCGCACGTCTGGCGAAGCCGCATCGGTTATCGAACCGGCTTATGGCCTGCCAGCATATAGTTCCGGAGGTGATTCCTACCTGTCACAACTGTGGGAGCTGAATGAGAATAAGCCGCGAGGCCAACACGCTCTTATGGCGCATCGCTCGAACTATATCCTGCCTGTTACGTATAACAATTCGCCAAATGAACGACCCATCCGTGACGCTACCGGTCAGCACGTCAGAGAAACCGAAGTCACTTTTCAAATAAGTCAGAAGATCAAACTCTGGCAGGATGTTCTGGGCAAGGATATGGATCTGTGGTTTGGGTACACACAACGATCGTTCTGGCAGCTTTACAATTCAGCCGACTCTGCCCCATTCCGTGAGACCAATTATGAGCCGGAGGTGCTGCTAAACCTTCGCACAGACATCAGGCTTCTCGGGATGAAGACTCGCATTATACAGGTGGGCTTCAATCATCAGTCCAACGGTCGTTCTGAACCGCTCTCCAGGAGCTGGAACCGGATCGTGGGGAATGTGGGTTTCGAGAAAGACAACTTCACTCTGCTCCTGAAGACTTGGTACCGCATTCCCGAGAGTGCAGGAGAAGATGATAATCCGGACATTGATGATTATATGGGGCCCGGCGAGCTCTGGGGCTATTATTTGTGGAATGAACACAGGTTGGGGATGATGCTGCGCAACAACTTGAGATCCCATGACAATCGAGGTGCCCTGCAGCTTGAATGGAGTTTTCCCCTTGTCAGGAGAGTCAGTGGGTACATCCAGTACTTCACAGGTTATGGCGAAAGTCTGCTGGATTACAACGATAGTGTGAATCGGATTGGCATTGGCTTCATTCTGAGAGATTGGAATTGAATCGAGGTAATGTCTTTCTCAGGAATGACAAAGACAGCTCTATAGATGCAGATCCCAACGTTGGCACCTTTGGAAGTAGAGGGTCACATCTTTTTTTACAACTTATTCTATCGAAGCTAAAGGGGCAGTCATCCTAAAGGTCCCTCACCTGAGTCGGTGACTGCCCCAATTCATTTAAGCCAGAATTCACTTGACTTCGAGTCAATAATTTAGTATAATACTTATCTAACATTGTAGTTGATAGTGAATAGTCTATGGTGAATAGTGATGTTTGATACTCGATGCTGGATGCTGGAAAAATCAGAGAATTAGTGAATTGGCGAATTAGAGAATTAGGCCCTCGGCGGTCTTCGCGATCTTGGTGGTAAATGAAAAAACAAAGCCAATTGGCCGGCCGCTGGCCGGAAACTCAAAATTCTAATTTCTAAATCCTAAATGAGTATGCTGGAACAAACACAATTTTGCAAAACAAACCCAATTCACCGCTGGGAACGCCGGGCCCGCAGAAATTTTATTGATGAATTTGAAACCTTTATGGTTAAGAATTGCTTAGAAATACACAAAAATGCACATAATTTTACAAAAACCTTCAAAAATGGTTCAAGAATTCGTATCTCGCCGGGGAATTTTCATGTGCATTTGAAAAAACAAAGCCAATTGCCGGCCTTCCGTGCTCCGGCGGGCTCCGCCCTGACGAGCGGCCGGAAATCCTAAACTCGAAGCTCTAAACCCTAAACGAAAGGATGATTTTGCAAAACAAAGCCAATTTTCGGTATGCTATAGTGAACTTAAACGGCT
>Ga0209427_10010552_pt1 | contig 10224 bp, 9 predicted proteins | sample DeeMarSWOR136_30_FD_187465 | JGI IMG/M metagenome (GOLD analysis project Ga0209427, IMG submission 187465) | Marine sediment microbial communities from White Oak River estuary, North Carolina - WOR-1-36_30 (SPAdes) (version 2) | ecosystem: Environmental > Aquatic > Marine > Intertidal zone >...
CAAATTTTAATTTAGCAGGGACTGCAAATTCTTTCTTTCTATCCATTTCTTTTCTAATCTTTACTTTCTCGTCAATAATTTTTCTAAGATTATCTGCTTTTGTTTGAAGACTTGGTAAATACATAAAATCTTGATATAAATTACACACATTGATTAATTCATTATATTTCGCTAATGCTTGGACATTATTTCCTACAGCAACTAATTCATCAGCTTCTTTTATTAATTCATTAAAATTTGATGGTAAAGTTTCTTTTAAACCTATAACCTTTTTTAATAACTCTTCAAAATTTTGCTTAATTTCAGGATCATTGAGAGAAAGTTCAACAAAATCATCTATATCTAATTCATTCTTAATTCTTCTTATATCTTCATCATCTACTAAATCTCGTTTGTTAGCAATCATTAATAATCTAGAAAAATTACTTTCAAGTCTATGCAAATTTATAAAATGATTAATTGAAAAAAGATGGTACCAAAAACGCGATTTAAATGCATAAATATTATTGTGTTAAATGTAAAAAGTATCATCATCGAGGTAAAATCTATAAAAACCATATAGGGTATAAAAGAGAAGGAAGAACAAACAGTGAGGATGATTATCCAAAAGAAGGAATAAAAGTAAATATTAATGATCTTAGACCAATTGCTAAACGTCAACTTCGCAGATTATGTAAAAAAATGAAATTATCTGGAAATCATGAACTGTATAAAACTGAAATTATAAAATTGATAAGAAATGAAAAAAGGAGGTAAAAATGGGAGATATTGAGAATTTGCATGAAATTAACGAATTTAAAGAGGTTTTGGATTATAAAATAAACAATATAGTCGCAACAGCAAAAATGAAAATAACTGAAAAGATAGATCTTATAAAAATTGCGCGAAAAATTCGAGATTGTGAATACCATCCAGAACGATTTCCAGGTGTAATATATAGAGATGATAATCCACGAGCTACTTTTCTAATTTTTTCCTCTGGTAAAATGGTTATCACAGGTTTAGAGATTGTTGAGCATGCTGAGAAAGCAGTGCTGAAAACGTTAAAAAAGCTAAAAAAGATTGGTATCGCTTTAAATGATCCAGAAATTTCTATTCAAAATATTGTTTCAAGTGGAGATCTGCACACATCTATTAATTTGAATAAAGCAGTTTTACAAATGGAGTGTGTTATGTATGAACCTGAAATATTTCCCGGTTTAATTTATAATATGAAAGATCCTCGTGCAGTTTTTTTACTTTTTTCAACAGGCAAATTTGTGTGTACTGGGATAAAAAAAAAGAAAACTTTGAAACAAGCAATTTTAAAGTTAAAAAGAGAGATTAAGAGTATGGATATAGCTCGTGAAAAAGTTTTTAAAGAGGATTTTGAATTAAAATTTGTATAAACTCAATAAAGTTGAACTTATAATATAATTGACTAAAGATGGTTGAATTTTGTGAAAATTGTGGGAGCATGATGCTCCCATCTAAAAAAAATAACAATAAAGTTCTCGCATGTAATTCTTGTGGTAAAATAGAACCCTTAGAGAAAGATCTTATGAAATCCTATAAATTCAATACTGAAATACATCACCCACTGGGAGAAGAATTTAAAAATTTAGAAAAAATGAAAGATTGGAAAAAAATGATAAAAAGTAAGTAATTACAATATTAAAAAATTAAATATAATCTAAATAGATTGTGATACTTTTCGATAATTCAATATTTAGTAATTATTATAACGATACATAATAATAATAATTCATTTCTATTTTATTAAATTTTAAATATTATCATTCATTATTGTGATTAAGAGTAATAATATGTTGGATACAATTGATCTAGTAATTTTAGAAGAACTAAAAGAAGATAGTAGAAAATCTTACAGTGACATTGCAGAAGTTGTGGGGAAAACAGAAGCAACTATTAGACGCCGGGTTAAAAAAATGATAAAGAATGATATAATCCAGAAATTTACAATTGATTATAATGTAAATAAACACCCTAAAGTTCATGCTACAGTAAAAATTGAACCTGATTTTAAAGACATCAAAAGAATTCTTAAAAAGTTAAACCAAATCGAAGAAATAACTAAAATTTGGAGATTATCAGGAGATTGTGGTTTATTAATAAAAATTGAAATGACCTCAATTGAAGATTTCAATCCAATAATTGAAGGTAAGGTCTCTCAAATTGAAGGTCTGAAAATTATAGAAACGTGTTTTATAACTGATATTATTAAATAACTAAACTTATCTAACTATTTTATTTAGACTTAAGTATTTTTATATAGATAGATTATTATGGTTTTACAGTTTTCATAGAAAATACAGTTCTTCTTAATGAACTAAATGTTGAATCAAAATTACATTGCTCAAAATTATTTTATAAATGAATATAAGAAAATCATGACTAAAAAAGTACAAAAGATTGGTAAACAGAAAATGAATATCCAATTATTAAAACTTAGAAAATTCAAACAAGTCAACAGAATTGGTAAAAAATTATTTAGTAGGAAGAAAAAATTACAGATTGCTATAATTTCAAAAATAAAAAAACGTTCCAATAAGAACAATATTTTTAATGAAATTTCAAAAGATATCGAAGAAGTAAAGTTAAAGCCTGAAGAATTAATTTTATTAGATTTTATTAACAAAAAGATATCAAATTCTTAGAATTTGATTAGAATCTTAAAGAATTTCTTAGCTTTAATTATAAAAATCTTTTTTTATGAGTAATTTTGCTTAAAACTATATAACAGAGAATATTTTAATTTGATAATAATCTATTTTTTAATCATATTAATTATATACAAAAAGAAATTCAAGTATAAAGATGAGACTAAAAAAGATTGAGTGGAAGGAAAGTTTATTGAAAAGTCTAATTTATAGATCACTTACTTTAGTAATTGGAACATTAACGGCATTTCTAATCACAGGAAGTATAGCAATTGCTACAGGAACTGCAATTTTAACAGAAACAGTGCAAGGAATAAATTATTTCATATATGAATTAACATGGAGCAATATATCTAAAAGAAAGCTTGAGAAAAAAATAATTGATCGTCTTAAAAAAAAACAAATTGATTTAAGACTCGATTTTTCTTCTATTAAAGAACTGGCATATCAACTATCTCAAATTGACACATTTATTCCTAAATTATATATACAAACAAAAGGAATTTTCAATAGTATGTTAGAAAATGAAGAATTAAAAGAAATTCATGAAGATATCAAGAAATATAAAGAATATTTTGAAGCAGTTCATTCAGAAAGAAAGTTGTTCTTTCCAAAAATAAAAGATTAGGTCATAAGTATTGCTATTTTAAATAAAATTACTGATTTGAAGTTAATATATTCAATAATATTGAAAAGAACTATATCAACATTTAATTAATTTTAGTATTTCTAGAATTTTTATATTTATAAAGAATTCTCTCTGATTTTAACAATAATGTATTTTATTTAAATATATATATTGTTATTTGCTATACATAGAGGTATTTATTTAATTTTAAAAAGAATCTTTACAAAAGAATTATATAAATTAACGGGGTTAAAAAAATGAAGAAAAAATCCAAAAGATGTATGGCTTTATTATTCTTTTTCTTTTTCGGAATCGTTTTTTTTAATACTGAATCGTTTAATTATCACGTAAATGATTTAAGTTCTAAGAAATCTATAGAAATTAAAGATAATCATATTGATCTGAGAAATGATCAAATTAAGGCAAGCTTCGGTGGATATACAAGTTCTTCGGATGTTTTATTCGATGTGGTTGAAAATGCATCAAGTCGAATTGATAATAGAGATTTCTTCGCGATTGAAACTAACCATTTTAACCAAGCAACACCTTTAAATTGGAACGTTAACTCAATGCAATTTAATATTGAATCCTATTCAAGGGAACAAAAAATATTAGATTCTACTTTTGATGTAAACGAATTTTTTTCACCTTGGGATTATGAAGCATTTCAAAATGGCAGCGGATATTTTACCCAATCATTTGAACCGAATAATTTATACCCAGATTATGTGAGAACAACAATATATAATGGAAAGGAAAGGCCCGACTGGAACCCTGCTTTTTATGAAGGAAATTGTGCTTTATGGAATCAAGATTTAAAAGATTTAAACCCTGATAACTTAGATATTCAAAAGGGTAAAATATTTCAAGGAACAGATCAAACATTTGAAAATTTTGACAATTTCCAAACAGATCCTAACTTTTTTAGGGATTTTAATACCCCTTATGGAGGTAAATATGATCCAACCCGTGATATAGTTGATTTATACTATGATGATGTTGCTGAAGCACTTCGAGTTATAATAGTTCCTTTTGACTCTGTTACAGGGGGGAATCCATCTGCAGCTTGGTGGTACTACTTAGATATTCCATACGTCGTAGATTATGCGCAAATAAAAATCTCGTGGAGTATTGATGATGATTCTACATTTGAATCAGAAGATGAATATGAGGTGAAAGCTAGAATAAATGACAAATTTATTAATGGAAATAAATGGATTGTTAAAAGTGGAGACGTTCCTTTTAATGGTTCTGATGATGCATTAATGGTTTATAAAAACGATGAAATTCTAGGGCATATATCTCATGATACCATCTCAAGAACATATAATATTACGGATCTAATTGATGGTTTAGTAGGTATTAATAAGTTTGATTTTGGTATTTGGGCAAAAAGCCCCTTTCCTTATGGAGATGAGGATATCATAAATGCTAAATTCGAATCAGTTGAGTTAATGTTTAATACATCAGCGAAATATGAAGTAGCTTCTTTAGAATTTGATTATAAGTGTATCGATGAGAATTTTAATAACGAAAACCCTTTTGTTTTTGATAATGACGCATCTATTTTTCTCATTCTTCAATATAACTATACTTTATTTGATTATATAAGAGTCCTTCCCTTTTCCATGATGTTAATTAGTTCTTCTAGTTTTTCTTCTACACCTTGGACTCACATAGAATTTAGTCTACCAGAACAATATATTAATATTTTAAGGAAAAACGAATTGATTTTTAAAATTGGTATTATTTTTGAAGACAATTATTATGATAGAATATATTATCAACATTACTTAGATAATGTTTATTTAAAGATCAATTATAAACATCCTAATACCACATTCTCTAACCTAAAAATTAATATTGACAATTCAGGGATCTGGAATAATGTTGATAATAATACATTCAACATTAATACTTCTTCTTGGATTGGAGGAGAGTTACATGATTTACAATTTAAAACAGATTTGTTAAAGTATCAAGATAAGTTGTATCTTAATTTCAAAGCAGAATTAAATGTTTCACAAATTCATTATAATTCAAGTGGGGCTAGCGTAAGTTATAGTATTAACACAGCAAATTCAAACTTTGGTGTATGGAATATCACCTATAACAATACAATTTCTTATCAGAGTTTAATATTTGTAAATTCAACACCATATTTCAATTTCTCATTTTATTCAATTTCTTATACCAACTTACCTGCTTTTGATTCTAAGGGTCCACAAAGTCTAAATTGGGAAGTATATGGCGCTATTGCTCCAAATTTTTTGAATTATACCTTATATATTCGCCCATATAATTCTACATTAGGTTTATCTTACCAAAATAGTAGAATTCTTAATACCTTCCAATCAGGAAACTGGACTTTGCAATCAAAACAGACAAATTATATTACGAATTGTTTGCTAAATTCAAATAAAACTTACTTAGACAAGCCAGCTTATTATAAAAAGGAAGTGCTTGAATACAATTTCACACTCCTAGAAGGATCAATTAATGGTAATTATAGCCTTAGTTTACTCAATCATTCAGGAAATATTGTAGGAAATTTCCCTCAATATCGTTCATCCAATAGTACAAATGTAGTCGAAACTATCGATAATCTTGAAATATATAAAGTTGGTAAATATTTCTTATATCTAAAATGGAATGATACAGAAGAAAACCAAGGAAAAACCTTAAGGTTTGGTTCCCATATTAAAGAATTTTATATCCTTAATGCAACTAGTGCTGGGTTTGTTAGTCAAGTAACTTCAATATCATCTGGAGAAATAGCAAATTTCACTATTTTTTATAGAACATATGCTAATTGGGGTATTGAAAATGCATTAATCCATGTTTTTGAAAATTCTTCAGGTATTTGGAGATTATGGGGAAAAGCTTGGACAGGGACTTATCAAATAGGTTCAATAAGTTATCTTGGAGAAGGAAATTACACTATCCCATTATTCACTAGTGGCGCTCCAAATGGAACCTATTCAATTCGGTTTACTTTGTCTAAAGAATTCCATCAATCAAGAATTTTATTAACTACAATGGATGTCCTAGCTATAAATTTTCTAGAGATTAGCATAATTCAGGGAGCATATCTTAATTCTTTTTCCCAATATGTTATTAATGATAACAATATTCCATTTGTTAACGATAGTATTAATAGTCGAATTCAAATCAACATTACAGATCAATCAACGAAAAATCCAATAACAGGAGGTTTAGTACTAGGGACTATAGGTGATACTGAAACCTATTTCGAATCAATAGAATTAGGAAATGGTATATATAACCTTACATTAGATACAACAGGTCTAAATGCGACAAATCCTGGTGAAAATGAAACCCTATTTATTAAATGCTCCGCTAATGATTATAATACTAAAGAAATCAATGTGACAATTTTCATTAATAAAGTACCTACAGATATAATACTTCAAAATATAGATCCTGCTTATACAGAAGGAGAGATTACAATCTACGCTACAATGCTTAAAGTAATTGATCCAGAAAATCCGAAACCCAATAATCATGGGACTTTAGAATATTTTATTTATCAGGGAACTTCACAGAAGTTAAGTGGATTTTTGAACCTTCTAATGAGTGGTGTATACTCAATAGACATCTCTTTAGCCTCCTTACCGGCTGGAATTTATAGTGTTTATGTTAATGGCACTGCTTTTAATTGTGAAGAATCTCAAAGTAATGTCGTTAATTTAACCTTATTACCACAACACCCTACTGAACTTGATATAAATGTTCCTAATACTATAAGGATTTTAAAAAAGTTCGAAATCAGAACAACACTTATGTATAGCATAAATGGAAGCACAATTTCTTTTGCAACAGTTTATCTTAATATTTCAATAGGATCAGAAAATTTCATTGTTAATACAATAACAGGATTAGATGGATTAAGTATTTATGAATATATTATATCTTCAGAATATAAAGGTCAAAATATTACAATTAGAGCCATCTATGAAGGACAAGAAAAAATAGCACGTTCAGAAGTAAGTATTACCAAAGTCGTTCAAGGAAAGATACCGGTCATATTAGAAATGATTGAGTTTCCTAACAATACTGCTAGAGTTGGATACCCAGTGACCTACAGAGTAAGAATGGACATAAAAGACATTGAGGAAACATTACAAAATAGAATCATACTCTTTTCAAGTTATTATGATGATTCTCCTTCTCCATTTATTACTCAGCAATTATATACTGATGAAAATGGAGAGTGTGGGTATACGATATCTGAACTAGCAGATGGCAAAGAAAACATTACCACATATTTTGAATTCCTAGGATCTACTACAATCGCATATAATTCTACTGTTAGAACCGATAGCATCTTACCAAAATGGAGTTCTGATTTTAATTATGATATTTTAGATGAAGATGGTGATGGAGCATATCGTTACGGTGAAATAATAACATTTAACATGACTTTCTGGAGTTCTGATATAGGCGCTCCTTCCTTTAGTGGTTTACCAGTTGTTTTTACTTTTTTTTATGATTCAATTCAAACGGTTTCAACTCAATATGTATCTGGAAATAATACAATTTGGGTGCTATATTCAATTCCAGATAGTCTCAGTGTTAATCAATTGAATATCACTATAGATTTTCAAGGATCAAACAAAGTAAATAATAAAACTGTAAGTTTCTCTTTAGAAATATATGACAAAATTACAGTTGATATTAAATTTGTTCGACCACCAGCGTTTCGATACATTAAAGGTTCTTATTTCATCTCTGTTAATGTATCTTATATATTTAATAACGAAACCAGACCTCTGATAAATGTAAAGTTAATTTTCAAATTACTTAATGGAAAAGGAGATATAATTGATGAAACTAGTGGCATTACTGACGAAACAGGGATTGCAGAGGTAATACTCGATTTTAATAAGGAAGGTAATAACTGCTTAATATCTGTTGAGATTGATGAGACATTATATGGGTATTATCAAAGTTTTGTATTAACATCTGAAGAAATTAAAATTACTACAGAGTTAATTGCTTTCTTTGAAGATTATGGAATTATTATTCTTATAAGTGCTCTCGTGATTGTAGGTATTTATCTTTTATTTACTTATGGATACATTAAACCAAAAGATAGGAGAAAACGACAATTTTTGAAGCAAATGTATCAAAGGCTTTCAGATGTTGAAAATATCCAATATTGTTTAATATTAACCAAAGATGGAGGAGTACCTGTTTTTAGTAAGAGCTTAGCTGATGTTCCTATAGATGAAGCCTTGATTTCTGGATTCTTGAGTGCTATATCATCTTTTGGGAGAGAAATTGGCTCAAAAATGAAAAAAATTGATGGAGGATTAGAAGAACTATCTTATAGACAATTTAAAATCATACTTAATGAAGGTGCATATGTAAGAGTAGCTTTACTCCTCTTAAAAAGAGCTCAAGAATCATTAAAGGAAAAACTTAGAAAATTTAATGAAATTTTTGAAGAAACTTATGAAGAACGACTAAAAGATTTTACGGGTGAAATTTTTGATGAGATTCAAGTAACAAAACTTATGGAACAAATTTTTGAAGCGGATCTACTATATCCTCATCAGCTAATCCAAAATAGGGCAATAAGCTACCTAAATGGATTATCTAGAAAAGATGTGAGCAAAAAAGTTATTATAATCGCTCAAGGCGAAGAATTTGAATCAACCTTTTATTTACGAGATATGATAAATCACCTAAAAACTAAAGGAATAGAAGAAGTTAAGTCATTTGAAAGTCTTCAAAAACTAAAAGAAGATAAAATAGTCTTTGCTTTAAATCCGAGAACTAACTATTTAATTGAACAATTTCAGAATTACATAAAATCAATGGATAATGATGATAGAAATGTATTATTTGCAATCTTTGATGGGAATAATGATAAAAATCAAATTAATAAATACATTAAGAAACGTCATATCGTATTATCGAAAGATGTAGATCTAGCTCTTGAGAAATTGAGAAGTCTTAAAGTAATTGATGATCTTAATAATATTAATGATATTGGTAACGTAGTAGCAACATTATTGAAACTAATTCCTGATCTATAATTTTTTTTATTCAATTAAGAATTAGGAAAATATAATAGAAAGATATTTTCCATTATAATGGTTTAGGATACTAATCAGGTTCGGAATCTGGTTTTTGAATCAGTAATGGTATTTCATCGTGTTTTATTTCATTTTACTTTATTTCTTCTTTTTTGCTAAAGAAATTAATAATTTTTTCCTTGAGATACATAATTTTCTCACCTCACATTTAATTATAATTACTAGCTATTTTTAATAAATTTCTTAAAATTGAACAAAATCATTTCTTTGATAGGATAAATAAGCAAAGTATGGGAATTAATTCAAGAAAAAAATCAATACCTATTAAAAGATATAAAAAATTATATGAGAAAAGGATTGTTGAAGAAAGCTATGGAGGGCAACCAGATTCAATTGGGGCAAAAAGAGCATCACGTAGACATTAGGATCTCTACTTTTAAGATTTTAAATTATCTTTTCTTAAGTATTTATAATGAATAGAAACAACTTTTTACGCCCAATTCCTAAAGTGCATTGTGCACCATATTTAAACTAAACTCTTTTTACTAATATTTGTTTTGAAGCGTAAATAATATCAAGTTTAGGTAAATTTTGAATTTTTTCAATAATTTCAATTTGATTTTTAATCGTACTCCAGTTTGAATTAGCCTTTTCAGAAATTTCGCTTATTGTATGGAATTTTCCATCATTTAAAGCGTTATAAATATTTTCTACAATCTCCAATGTAGTTTTCCTATGCGATTGACTTACTGAAATATCATCTCACCAATTTATTAAATAAAAAGACAAAAAAATTGTTTTTATATATATATTATATATAAAAGTATATAAGTTTATTTAATTATAGATAGATATCATTTCTTAAAAGACT
>Ga0209427_10010553_pt1 | contig 10223 bp, 7 predicted proteins | sample DeeMarSWOR136_30_FD_187465 | JGI IMG/M metagenome (GOLD analysis project Ga0209427, IMG submission 187465) | Marine sediment microbial communities from White Oak River estuary, North Carolina - WOR-1-36_30 (SPAdes) (version 2) | ecosystem: Environmental > Aquatic > Marine > Intertidal zone >...
GCCCTTAGCGTTTTTTCCTCAAAGGGCTTTCGGGGAGCAACAACCAAGGAGATCGCCCGCACTGCGGGCATAAACGAGGTCACCCTTTTCCGGTACTTTGGGAAAAAGGAAAACCTCTTTTCCGAGGTGTTCGAGCACCATTCCCTTTTTCCCACGCTGCGGGAATTGATCCCAAAGCGCCGCGAGGAATCTTACGAGAAGGTGATAACCGGCCTTGCAGCGCAATTTATGGAAATTCTGAAGAGGCGAAAGGATCTGATTCGCCTGGTCATCCTTGAGTCGTATCAGTACCCAGATCAGGGTATTATGTTTTTTCAACAGATTTACAGCAAGGGTTTCCAACCCCTGGGGGAGTATCTGGAAGAGAAGAAGAGGTCTGGCGAGGTCGGAGAGGTTGATCCAACGCTTGCTGCCCGAGCTTTTCTGGGAATGTTCTTTTCGTTCCTGGTAGCCCAGGAGTTTCTCTTGGGTAAAAAAGTGGTACAGGTGTCCGATGAGGCGGTAATCCGGGAATTTGTTCGGATCTTTCTCCATGGAACACAAAAAGATACGTAACAGGGAATGGGTTTGAGAACTCCGCTTTCTTTATGGTACTAACGAGGCGGCCCATGAAAAAGAGAATCATACTGTTTGCGCTTTTTCTCCTGGTGGCGGCCGGTTTGGTCTTCTACCTTATCAAAAACCAGAAGACCCCGGAGAAGGGCGAGATCCTGGTTTCGGGCACCATTGAACTCACCGAGGTGGATTGTGCGTTCAGGATCTCGGGATTGATCGAGGAGCTGAGGTTCGAGGAGGGGGATTACGTCAAAGAGGGTGAGCTCATCGCGCGCCTCGATGACAGGGAACTCCGGGACCGCAGGAACAGAGCCGAAGCCTCCCTCCGAACGGAGGAAAGCACAGTTCGTCAAATGCTCATCGCTATCGAACACCAGGAGAGAAATACCCGGGGGATTATCGCCCAGGCCAGGGCGAATCTCGCTGCGGCCCAGGCCCGCCTCAAAGAACTCCTTGCCGGATCTCGTCCTCAGGAAATTGAAGAGGCACGGGCGGAAATGGATCGCACGCACAGCGAACTCCAGAAAGTGACCATCGAATGGGAACGGGCTCAACGCCTCCTTGCCAGTCAGACGATATCAAAGCGGGAGTGGGATACCGCAAAGGCGGCCTTCGAGATGGCTCGGGCCCAGTATGAAAGGGCTCGAGAACAATACGATATGGTCAAGGAGGGACCCCGGAAGGAGACCATCGAGGCGGCCCGGAGCAGGGAGGCCGAGGCCAGGGCTGCCCTCCAGGTGGCGGAGGCAACGACCCTGAAGGTGGAGGAACTGAGGCAAGAACTGGAGACCACCCAAGCCAGGGTGAAGGCGGCCCGCGCAGAACTGGATCTTGCAGAGACCCTGATTACCGAAACCAGAATCCACGCCCCCATATCCGGTATGGTCCTCTCCAAGAATATGGAACGGGGGGAGATAGCGCTCCCCGGATCCTCAGTCCTGACCCTGGGCGACCTGAAAAAGGTCTGGCTCCGGGCCTATATCAACGAGACGGATCTGGGTCGGATCAAGCTGGGACAACCCGTGGAGGTCTTTACCGACACCTATCCTGGCAAAGCCTACCCAGGGCGGATCGCGTTCATATCGGACAGATCTGAGTTTACCCCGAAGCAGATCCAGACACAGGAGGAGCGGGTAAAGCTCGTCTATCGGATAAAAATAGATATCGACAACCCCCTCATGGAACTGAAATCGGGAATGCCGGCCGATGCCAGGATCAACACCGAAAACGCTTCGGGATCTCAGGAACGATAAGGGCACGTGTGCCCGAAACGGAGCGACTCTTTGGCCAAAAAGCAGGGACGCCTCATCTCAATGAACCAGTTAAGAAATTAGGGTCTTCTCCCAATTAGTTGGTGGAATTGAAGGATTCAAGGGGTCAAGGATTCAAGTCATAGGAGGATTAAAGGCGTCAAGGGGTCAAGGATTCAAGTGAAATGATTAAAAATTACAATGGATTGAAAGTTTGGCAAATGCCTATCAGCTTTGTATTAAAACCTATAAGATTGCCAAAGGCTTTCTCAAGGAGGAGAGATATGGATTAAGTTCACACATAAGGAGGGCTGCTGTATCAGTTCCGTCAAATATAGCAGAGGGGTATGGAAGGAGGACAACACAGGAGTATATCCAGGCATTATTCATAGCTTATGGTTCCAACTGCGAGTTGGAGAATCGAATCTTGTTATCGGGTGATTTAAAGAATCATCAGAGAGATAGAGGAGATATTGAGAGGATGTTCAAGGCACTCATTAAATCCTTAGAAAACAAACACTTGAACCCTTGAATCCTCGAATCCTCGGACCCTTTTTAGCAACTTTTTTGGAGAAGCACCAGAAATTAAACCATTTACCTCATGGCAGGGATTATTCAGATCGATCATCTCACCCGGGAGTTCGACGGGCTGGTCGCCGTAGATGACCTCAGCCTGACGATAGAACCGGGAGAGCTCTTTGGGCTCGTGGGGCCTGACGGCGCGGGAAAAACCACGACCATGCGTCTCCTGTGCGGTATCCTGGAACCATCCGGGGGGGATGCCCGGGTGGCCGGGTTCAGCATCCGGACTGAAGGGGAGAAGATTAAGGAGCGGATCGGTTATATGCCCCAGCGATTCGGCCTGTATGGAGACCTCTCGGTCATGGAGAACCTCTCCTTCTACGCGGATATCTATCAAGTGCCCCAAAGGGAGCGGCCCGAGAGAATACGCCGCTTGCTGGAATTTAGCCAGCTCGGCCCATTCACGGATCGCCTGGCTGCGAACCTCTCGGGAGGAATGAAACAGAAACTGGGCCTCGCCTGCGCCCTGATTCATACCCCCGAAATTCTCTTTCTCGACGAACCGACCTGCGGCGTTGATCCCGTCTCCCGCCGTGATCTCTGGAAGATCCTCTACGAGCTCGCCAGGCAGGGAATAACCGTCTTCATGTCGACGGTGTATCTGGATGAGGCGGAGCGATGCACCCGGGTTGGCCTCATGCACGGAGGTCGGCTCATGGTCTGCTCCCCTCCTCATTCGATAAAGGCCAGCCTGCCAGGAGAGGTGTGGGAGATACGTACTGAGGACAACCGCATCGCCAGGGAGCGAATCAGGGCCTTGGAGGGCGTAACGGCCGACATCGTGGGAGATGGGCTTCATCTGATCTTTGATCGTCCGGGTGCGGACATCGACCTCCTTGCGAGCCGTTTGAACCGGGAGGGGGTAAGGGTCCTGGAACGGAGAAAGGTAACCGCCTCCCTTGAGGATGCATTCATGCACTTGATCCATCGGGAAAAGGAGGATGCACCGGTCGCGGCGTAGGGTCCCGGAGAATTGAGATCGCCAATGAGGGATACCCCCTCCATCTGTCAGAACCTATCATCGAAAGGGTGATGACGGTGAATCTCGGCAAAGACGGTTCATATTCCGTCGAGGTCAACGAGCTCGTCAAGAGCTTCGGTTCCTTTGTAGCCGTTGACCACATCAGCTTTCAGGTGCACCGGGGAGAGGTATTCGGGTTTCTTGGCCCTAATGGAGCCGGGAAATCAACCACGATCCGGATGCTCTGCGGCCTTCTCAGGCCAACCGCCGGCCAGGGACACGTGGAAAGCCTCGATGTAATGACCCAGTCCGAGCAGATCAAGGAAATCATCGGCTATATGTCCCAACAATTCTCCCTCTATGATGACCTCACCGTGGAGGAGAACGTAGACTTCTACAGTGGTATCTACAAAATTCCCTCCGCGAAGGCCAAGAGGAGGAAGGAGTGGGTTCTGGAAATGGCGGGTCTGATGGAACGCCGCAAGAGCCTCACCCGCACGCTGGCAACTGGGTGGAAGCAGCGCCTCGCCTTGGGATGCGCCATTATCCATGAGCCGGCGGTTCTCTTTCTGGATGAGCCAACCTCGGGCGTCGATCCCATCTCCCGAAGACAATTCTGGGATCTGATCTACACCCTTTCCGAAAGGGGAGTCACCGTCTTCGTCACCACCCACTACATGGACGAGGCGGAGAACTGCCATCGCCTGGCACTCATTCACCACGGAAAACTCGCGGCCATGGGAACTCCGCACGAGCTGAAGGTGAAGACCATGGACCGTGCCGTCCTGGCCCTGGAAGGGGCGAGAATCCTTGAATGGATGGACCCACTGGAGAATTTGGAGCCGTGCGCCGAGGTAGCCGTCTTCGGAAACTCCCTCCACATCACCGTGGACGACGTGGAGAGGGCAACCCGTGAGATCCGGACATTTTTGGCGAACCGCTCGATCAGTGACTTCAGTCTCGAACGGATCGAGCCCTCCCTGGAGGACGTCTTCGTGAGCCTCATCAGGGAGGAGGAAAGAGCAGGCTCAATCATGTATCACAAGGAAGCGGGATGAACGTCCACCGGATGCGGGCTATCGCTGAAAAAGAGATGATCCACATCATGAGGGATCCCAGGAGCCTCGCCATGGCCATTGTTATACCGCTCCTCATGTTGTTTCTCTTCGGCTACGCCCTCACCCTGGATGTGGACAACGTTCCCCTGGCGGTCCTCGACATGGATGGGAGCCAGATGAGCCAGCGTTTCATCGATGGGTTCGCACAATCGAGATACTTCTCGCTGCGGGTCGTTGCCGGGAACTACCGGGAACTCGAGGCCTCCATCGACGAAGGTCGGTCCCTCATGGGCCTTGTGATCCCCGAGGATTTTTCAATTCGAATCCGTTCCGGCAGAAGCGTCTCCGTACAGGCCATTGTGGATGGGAGCGATTCCAACACTGCCTCCATTGCCCTCGGCTATGCATCGGCCATCGTGGCCATCTATTCCGAGGAACACATGCAGGACTTCCTGGGGAAAACGCTCCGGCCCGTGGATGCTCAGATTCGGATCTGGTTCAACCGGGAGCTGAAGAGCAGGAACTATATCATTCCGGGGCTCCTCGCCGTCATCATGATGGTGGTCGCCTCGCTGCTCACCTCGTTGACCATAGCCCGGGAGTGGGAGCGGGGGAGTATGGAACAACTCATCACCACGCCCATTAAGACTCATGAGCTCATCCTGGGGAAGATGATCCCCTACTTTCTCCTCGGTTTCCTGGATGTGCTGCTCTCGGTGATCATGGGGACCCAGCTCTTCGGCGTGCCGCTGAGGGGCAATCCCCTCATCCTGTTCTTCATCGCGAGCCTCTTTCTCGTAGGAGGCCTCAGCCTTGGCCTCCTCTATTCGATCCTGACGAGGAACCAGCTCCTCGCCTACCAGTTGGCCACAGTGAGCTCCTTCCTCCCGGCCTTTTTGCTCTCTGGTTTTACCTTTCCCATCACTGGAATGCCCAGGGCCATCCGGTTGTTTACCTATATCGTGCCGGCCCGGTATTTCGTGACCATCCTCAAGGGGATCTTTCTCAAAGGAGTAGGCCTTGAGATCTTGTGGATTGAGACGGCGTTGCTCGGCGTCTTTGGGGTCAGCGTTTTTATTATCGCCAACGCAAAACTGAAGAAGAGGCTGAGGTAGCGATACGTAAATGGGGGGCTGATTGGCAGCAGTCTCAGCGATGAGAATCAAGCACATCATCCGGAAGGAATTCATTCAGGTCTTTCGAGACAAGAGGTCGAGGATCATCCTCTTCCTTCCCCCCCTCATCCAGCTGATCATCTTCGGCTACGCCGTGAACATGGATATCAGGGACATCCGGTTGGGCATCATGGACCTGAGCCGCAGTCAGCAGAGCCGGGAACTGATCGCATCGTTTGCGGCCTCCGGGTATTTCCGGATTGTCCGAATCATCGAGCATGAAAAGGGAATCCGGGATCTCCTCGACCGGGGGACCGTTCAGGGGGTGTTGAGGATCAACCGGGACTTCGCGAAAAAGGTCAAACGGGAAGAGGATGCGGCCGTCCAGCTCATTCTCGACGGGACCGATTCCAACACGGCCAGCTTGATCGCGCAGTACGTCACCTCCATCGTCCGACAATACTCAAGAGCTCTTCTGAGGGATCGAATCGATCGACAGCTGAGCCGCCAACTCATGGCTGGAAAGGTCGATGAAGTGCGCAAGGTCGGCGAGGTGGCCCTTCAGCAGAGGGCCTGGTTTAACCAGAATCTCGTGAGCCGGCTCTTCTTCGTTCCGGGGGTCATCGCTATGATTCTCATGCTGGTCATAACGATGCTCACGGCCATGGCGATCGTCAGGGAAAAGGAGATCGGAACCCTGGAGCAGCTCATGGTCTCTCCCATTCGACCCCGCGAGCTCATTTTGGGTAAGTCGATACCCTTCATTCTCGTGGGATACGCCGACATGATACTCATAACCCTCGTCGCGATTTACTGGTTCCATATCCCTATCCGCGGGGATTTTTCACTGCTCTTCCTCTCGGCATCCGTTTACCTCCTCAGCGCACTGGGAGTCGGGCTCTTCCTCTCTACTATCTCGCAGACTCAGCAGCAAGCCATGATGACCAGCTTCTTCTTCTTTTTACCCATGGTTCTGCTGTCGGGTTTTGTCTTCCCCATCGCCAATATGCCCATGCCCATTCAGGTCATCACCTATGCCAACCCCATTCGCTACTTTCTCGTGATCATCCGGGGCATCTTCCTCAAGGGAATCGGTTTGGAAATACTGTGGCATCAGCTCGTGGCCCTTGCCATTATCGGAACGATACTTCTGACCCTCAGCAGCCTGAGGCTCAGAAAGAGGATCGAATAGGGGGAAAGGGGAAACAATAAAAGACTAAGGGTCTTGAATCATCACTTTTTCAGCCTGTCTCTGACCTGGACAAACAAAAAAGCACCGAATGGGGTAAAAGAATCCATCGGTGCTTTGAGAACCGTCTTTATTAGCCAAATTACAATACCTGACCTGTCAAATCATCCCCCAAATGACAGGTTCTAAACTCTTGCTCTCACCTCCAGTCCCGATTTCCGCCCAGGCTCACACCAGTGGGGTCACACCCGTGGGGTCAGACTTTACTATTGAGTTTTGTGTCCCGAGCCAGCCCCCCCCTGCCCTGTCGCGGCACAAATCAAACGCAATTTCCCCCATTTTCGCAGAGAATCCACCAAATTACAAGCAATATCTCGGATCTCTCGCCCCTCGCAGGTTGAGGTTAAGGTCAAGGTTGAGCATTAAAGCCCGGTGGGTTGGAGGCAGGAGGCAAGATGGTGCTGAATTTGAGGGACGTAGTTGACTATGTTGAATAATTTCCCTTCCTCCTTGTATTTAATATTCATGGATAACCCTAGCAGATCAACGTGCGCCATCGCTCTGATTGATTGAAACGCAAATCAATAATTTTGTCTCGCCTCCTTATGCAATGACCCATCTGCTCTCTACACAGTCAAAGGGTAAGGTGAATCCTAAACCAGTCTGCTATTCGGGGTCTACTGAACTTAAAGAGCCACAGGCAACCAATCCGAGGTGTTCATCCTGAGCAGGCATTCTTGAAAACGGAATTGCCAGACAGTGGGCACACTCAGATGAAACAACACTATCCCTAAACCTTGACTCTCTCCAGCTATCTTGAGTGTCTTGCAAAAAATTGACTTAGAGAAAAGGAAAATAGCTAAAAAAACAAAAAAAATCATTTTTTATCTAATTCTAAGGCAATTTCTGAAAAGATCTTTTGCCATTCTTTCCTGTCTTCCCCTGAAGTCGGCGGTGTGAGGATTTCCACAAAGTCCAATCGAATCAATTCTCTTGGGAATTTAAGGGATTTCCTACTCCCAATACTTAAGGCATACATAAGCTCTCTGACGTCCCTATCCCGAAAATCTTCACCCAACAATTGCTTCAATGCGGAAGCTAACTTGGTTGGTTTACCCCAAAATTTTGCATAGAACTTTTCTCCGTTTATCAAGAAAACCACTCCAGTATTTACTTTATCAAATTCCGCCTTAACAGAATCTAGAAAGCCGAAGTGAGCATTATATTCATCTCGGTTCCATCCGAGGAAGCTGCTTCTCAATCGATCCGATTCGAACGATTTTGCGTTTAAATCTTCTGGGCCGGATTGGCCGAGGACTTTCTCCCGTTTCGCCAGCTTGTCCCTCAGGGTAGTCTCCTTGAGAAACTGGTCAAGTCGTTCAAGGGAGTGATGGGAAATGGCTTCGAAAGAGATCCCAACATCAAATTTTCGATGTGGTAACGGGTTTGACCAAATCCTCTTTCCTACTAGTCTAATAGCTTCATAGTCCAGGAGAAGGATAAGGTCCAACCTTTCGTCAGCGGGCATAGGACTATCGGTTTGGATCCTTATCCCGGCCAGGCTCAAGTCCACAGTTCGAAGGGTACCTTTCGTCATGCCCCATTGATAAGCCAGAGCCTGGGAGAGTCTGAAACGAAGATGGCTTCTCCTTTCCGTCTGAAACGACATCCTTCCAACCTCCTCCATGGATCTATAACCCGAATCCATTTTCTGGGGTTCGATAAAGATTACCTTTCAATTATGCTACCATACAAGCTTACAAAATCAAAACGTTTTCTCCAATGATTTTCAAGAGTTATATTTATTGCTGTTTATTCCAGTTTACCAGATTTCTCCCAAATGAATCTGAGATTTTGTAAATATCACTAAATCTCGGATTTTCTTTGAATTACTCTTTTTTTCTTCAAATTCTGGAACATGTGTTGAGAGAAAAGGGGCGTTCGTGCAGAACGTGCATAGATTTCGGGAGGAACAGCAAGGGAAGGGGCAGGTCTTCATTCTTGACAGACGGGGTTCAATTGGTTCCGTAAGGTTGAATTGGTCAGTTGGTTGAAAGAATTATCGGGTCGTAACCGCTGATGTGCGCCTGACCTGTTACTCAGCGTCCCCCTCTGGTTGAACGGCTTTATCCTTCATGGAGAGGGAAATCCGCTTTCTTTCCCGGTCTACACCCAGAACCTTTACCATCACCCGTTGGTTGACCTTGACCAGCCGATGAGGATCTTTGACGAAGCGGTCCGCCAGCTGGCTCACGTGGACGAGGCCATCCTGGTGCACACCTATGTCCACAAAAGCGCCAAAGGCAGTGACATTGGTTACGACTCCTGGCAGCCTCATTCCCGGCCGCAAGTCATCGATCGTTTCCACACCTTGGGCGAAAGAAAAGCTCTCATACTGCTCTCGAGGATCGCGACCAGGCCTGGCTAGTTCAGCCAGAATGTCCACAAGGGTGGGCATTCCCACCTTATCACCTGCCACGTATCTGGGCAGATCTATCTGCCGCCGAAGGGTCTCGTCATCGAGTAAATCCTCCACCGAACTGCCCAGATCCTTGGCCATGGCCTCCACGATGGGATAGGACTCGGGATGAACCCCGCTCGTGTCGAGGGGATTTTTCCCATTCCTGATGCGGAGAAAGCCCGCGGCCTGCTCAAAGGCCTTGGTACCCAGCCGCGGCACCTCCTTCAGGTCCTCCCTGGACGAAAACGGGCCGTGTTCATTCCGGTAGGCCACGATGTTGTTTGCCAACTGCTGCCCAAGACCCGATACGTAGGAAAGGAGCTGCTCACTGGCCGTATTGACCTCCACGCCCACAGCATTGACACAGCTCATGACCACATCATCCAGGGTTCTCTTCAGAGCATGCTGGTTTACGTCGTGCTGATATTGCCCGACGCCAATTGATTTGGGATCGATCTTCACCAGTTCCGCCAGCGGATCCATGAGCCGCCTGCCGATAGAAACAGCTCCTCGAAAGGTCAGGTCCAGATCAGGAAACTCTGCCCTGGCAACCTCAGAAGCGGAGTACACAGAGGCACCGCTTTCATTGACCATCACCACGGGGATGTTCCCTGAAAAATCAAGACCCCTGATGAAGGATTCTGTCTCTCGACCACCCGTGCCGTTCCCTACCGCTATGGCCTCGACGTGATAGCGCTCACACAGCTTACCGAGCTCCACAGCAGCGGCTGACCTGCTCTTTTCCGACTCGAAGGGATACACTGTGGCGGTTTGGAGTAATTTCCCTTGACCATCGAGACAGGCCACCTTGCAGCCAGTGCGCATACCCGGATCTATGGCCAGGACGTTCTTTTGCCCGAGTGGGGGTGCGAGGAGAAGTTCACGGAGATTGCCGGCAAATATCCTGATCGCTTCTGTGTCAGCTCGCTCCTTGGTGGCGACGCGTATCTCCGTTTCCATAGAATATGAGAGAAGCCGCTTGTAGCTGTCGTTTAGGGCCTCCCGCACCTGCTCCGAAGCCGCGGTGTCTCCCTTGACGAACATCGCCTCCA
>Ga0209427_10010554_pt1 | contig 10222 bp, 9 predicted proteins | sample DeeMarSWOR136_30_FD_187465 | JGI IMG/M metagenome (GOLD analysis project Ga0209427, IMG submission 187465) | Marine sediment microbial communities from White Oak River estuary, North Carolina - WOR-1-36_30 (SPAdes) (version 2) | ecosystem: Environmental > Aquatic > Marine > Intertidal zone >...
GGGGCGGAAACCGTGCATCATCGTCTCGAGGACGCTGTCCCCGCTTTCGACGATCGGATTCACGTTCTCCAGCAACTTCTGGCAGATGGGTGTCACTAGGGCCCTGGGCGGCGTAGCTCAGGGGTTCGGCGGCCTGGTGTGGGGCCCCATGGGGGGCCCAGTCTGGCAGGCCTTGGTGGCCGACCTGACGACCCAGCAGAACAGGGGCATGATGATGGGGCTCATGGGTTCTATAGCTGGCGTTGTGAGCACTCCAGCGTCGTGGGTGGGAGGCTACATGTACGACAACATATCGCCCAAGCTGCCCTTCCAGGCGAGCTTCCTCATAGACGTCATAGCCACCATCATATTCATACTGCTATTGAAAGAGCCTGAGAGAGCCCAACCCAAGGTTGGGCCCGTTATGGAGCGTTGACGGGGAGGGCACCTAGAAACCGTGAAAAGCTTATAGCACATCACTTTACATGTGAGTGAACATGAAAGTCATTGTTCTAGGCTGCGGCAAGATCGGGGCCGTCATGGGGCGGGAGTTTGTCCGATGCCTGCCCGGTTCGAAGGTCACCATGGCCGACATCGATGAGGGGCGTGCGAAGGAGGCCGCCTCCAGCATCCCAGGGGCCAGCTCTACGACAATAGACACGGCGGACCACAAGTCCCTCCTCGTGAAGATCGAGGGCCACGACCTGACCCTGGGAGCCCTCCCAGGGGACTACGGCTACGCGGCACTGAAGGCGTCGGTGGAGGCCGGCGTCGACATGCTCGACGTGTCGTTTACCCCGGAGAACCCAACCCAATTGGACGGGGCAGCCAAGGAGAGAGGCGTAACAGTGGTCCCTGACTGCGGCGTAGCCCCGGGGCTCTCAAACATACTAGTGGGCTACGGGGCTTCGAGGTTAGACACGGTGATGAAGGCCCACGTCATGGTGGGCGGCATACCCGAGGAGCCTGTGCCGCCCCTCGGCTACACCATCACCTGGTCGGCTGAGGGCCTGATAGACGAGTACGTCAGGGACGTCAGCATAGTCGAGGGCGGCGAGATAGTCGAGGTGCCAGCGCTGAGCGGCCTAGAGGAGATGGAGTTCCCGGGTGTGGGGACGCTGGAGGCTTTCTACACGGATGGACTGCGTACTTTGGCGGAATCTCTGCAGGGCGTCGATGAGATGTGGGAGAAGACCCTCCGCTACCCCGGCCACGTGGAGAAGGTCAGGCTTCTCAGGGACCTGGGTTTCTTCTCGGACGACCCAGTAACGGTGAGAGGGGAGCCTGTTTCGCCGAGGCTCGCTACGGCTCGGCTGCTTGAGAGAAGCCTCTGGATGCCGGAGGTGGGTGACCTCCTCGCGATGCAGATCATGGTCCACGGCAAGGTGGCCGGAGAGGAACGGGGATACGTCTTCAGGGTCCTCGACCGATACGACCACGTAGGCAAGGTCTCCGCCATGGCGCGTACCACCGGGTACACCGCAGCCATCGTCGCGGGGATGATCGCGGAGGGAAAGATAGGTGAGGCCGGTGTCATCCCACCGGAGAAGCTGGGGATGAACCAGGAGTTCACGCAGAACCTGTTGTCGGAGCTGAAGAAACGGAGCATCGTGGTGGAGGAAGCCGAGACAGATTAAACAAACGTAAAGAATCGCTGTATAGCGCGGCCCTGGATGTGTTCAGAGCTTGAACTCGGGGCCCCTGCTGTACAGCTCCAAGTACATCTCCTTGAAGGCGCCCAGGTAGGCCTGGGCTGCCTCCGTGGTCTTCAGCAGGCTCTGGCCGCCCTCCTCAAGCCTCCTCAGGAAGCCCTTGGACTCTAGAAACGTGATGTGCTCCTGCCCTATCTTGGAGTTCAGGTTGCACCTGTGGATGATGCCCGTGAAGGACTGGGGGTTCCTGCAGTAGGTGAGGATTTCCCAGTATATCTCGTACTGGGTCCTCTTGCCGCCCATCAGGCCCCGCCTTCCAGCAACTCGCCGAGCCGCCTCTCCGTCTCCTCGGACTCCGAGAGCCGCTCTTCCCACGTACTTGTGTACCTGCCCAGAGAGCTGGGGATGTACACACCGGCCAACCCGAGGGCCAGGCACAGTGCCATGCCGACGACGCTCATCAACGAGAACAGTGAGGAGCCCGTCTGGGAGACCAAGAACTTCAGCTGGAGCGCCGCGGAGACGAGGAAGAAGGCCCCCGTAGCCCTACTTCCTAGTATCAGCCTACGCATCTCCTCCCTGTTCTCCCTATAGAACGCTAGGTTCTCCACGATGAGGGCCGTCGGGTCGTCGTCCTCCCTGGACTCCCTCACATCCTGGAACCCGTCCAGCATCTCTGCGCTGGATATTAGCCACCTCAGCGCGAAGACGCTGCCGGCGAGCACAGCCACCACGTTAAGGGCATGGAGGAACAGTATGGTCTGCTCCCTGAACATGGGTAGCAGGTTGTTCACCAGCGTCGCTATTCCCATGCTCATGGCGATGCCCGCGCCCGCTATGTTCACCATGGTGAGGGCGTGGAAGCTTCTCATCTCCCGCGTCAGGCGGCCATTTACTTCGTTTTCCATCTATCTACCTCCTTAATCCACGTAACACGTATATTAAATATAAGATAGTATGAAAGAATGTTACATACTATTCTTACATAGTGACCATAATACAGTGAGGCATCATTGTGAAGAAATAATGTGAATAACAAACCTTGGCTCATATGGAAGAGAGGCCGACGACCGGGGCTGCGCATAAGGCCTCCAGGCACCGGGTTCTCTCCGTTTTCTTAAACATGTCAAACTTCAAAAGGGGACACATACCTGTTCAATGGATGGACATCAAGGCTGTCATCCTCGACTTCGGCGGTACCCTCGCCGACGGCGGCCTGGAGTGGGAGCCCTACCACGAGGCGATACGGATCATCCTCACGGGGAACGGCTACTACGTGGAGATGGTGGAGCTGAAACGCGCCCTCCGCGGGGCCCTGCAGGAGCTTAACAAGCTACGCGCCCGAGGCAAGGAAAGGACCTTCGAGGAGGTCTACGCCATGTTCCTCAGGCGGCTGGGGATACCCGAGGACACCGAGCTCTTGGAGCTTCTCCACGACAACTTCAAGGAGTACTACAGGACCGAGTACTTCCACTGCGTCGAGGACGTCCTCAAGGAGCTGTCCAGCAGGTACAAGGTGGCGCTGCTAAGCAACACCATGAGCGACCAGCCCAGGGAGCTTCTCCAGGATAGCGGCCTCGACGGGTACTTCGACCTTATCGTCTGCAGCAGGGACACGGGCGTTAGGAAGCCAAACCCCGAGATATTCAGGCTGGTGCTGTCAAAGCTGGGCGTCGAGCCGGGGGAGGCGGTGCACGTGGGGGACAGCGTCGAGGCCGATATGTATGGAGCGCAGGACAGCGGCGTAACCGGGGTCTGGATACGGTCCCCAGATCAGCCGCTATGGAACGGGTACGCCGTCGACAGCATATGCGAGCTCCCTAGGCTCCTCAGGGAGATCGAGGCTGAGGAAGCTTCTTAGCCCATGGATGCGCAGCTAATAGGCATGTCTCCCCTCGGGTGGTTCCTCGGGCTCGACCTGAAGTACCAGCTGGGCATAGTCGTGTTCATGTTCACGGTGGGGGCGTACACCGTGCTGTTCGTCCTCGGGAGGAGGTGGCGCCGCGAGTTCGAGGCGCGTGGCGTCACTTACTGGAGGGCCCCCAAGGAGGAGAGACTAGAGGAACTCATCACGGACGTGTGGGAGCCTAGGAAGATCACGGCGCTCTATGGGCTGAGCTACTTCACCAACGGCTTCGTCCGCACCGCGTTCAACCTCTGGGTGCCTGTCTTCCTACTCGACGAGGTGGGGATCGGTACCATCGAAACCAGCGCCTTCATGGGGCTCCTCTTCATCTCTTGGAGCTGGAAGATGTTCATAGGGCTCGTCGCCGACATATTCCCCATCCGGTGGAGGGAGCGGCCATACAAGCGGAAGCCCTGGTTCGCTATAACCGGCGTCCTCTACCTCGCCGGAATAGTCATCATGGCGGTGAGCGACATAGAGACGGCCCCCGTCTGGAGCGTCCTGTTCCCCGCCTGCGTCTCCATAATCACGGCGGGGGCGTTCTATGACATGGCGGCCGACAGCTTCGCCATCGACGTGACGCCCCCCGAGTACCACGCCAGGGTGATAGGCGGCGTGAGCACGGCGGGCCAGAGTGTGGGCGCGGCCCTCGCAACCGTGTTACCGCTGTGGCTGCTGGACGTGGGCGGCTACAAGCTGGTGTTCGTGCTCGCCGGCGTCACGGGACTCTCCTCGTTCCTCTTCCTCACGGTGAAGGAGCCTGAGGCCGCGGAGGAGCGGGCGTTCAGCAGGGAGGCGGTGGCCTTCACGTTCACCGAGCTCACCGTTGTCATCGCCGTCCTCATCATGTTCTTCAGGTCTTTCACCATGACCCGCATCTCGTCTCCCCTCAACACCATGTTCAGCATAGCCATTCGTGAGGCCATAAACGCAGACGTGGCGCTGGTGAGCACCCTGGGGCTGGCCGCCACGGTGGCTGGGCTGGCCGGCTCCCTCATAGGCGGAGGCTTCGCGGACAGGTATGGCCACAAGAAGGCTTTCATGATCGCCACCGCCGTCTTCGCGGGCTCGGGGCTCCTCTGGATCACTCTGTCTCCCGGCGCAGCCACCGTCTGGATCGTCGTGGTGGTGATGGCGTCCAGCTTCATGGAGAGGTTCTGGACGGGCACCGTGTTCGCCATAATGGCGGACGCGACGCCCCTGGCCATGAGCAGCACCGTCTACCAGATGTACATGAGCTGGAGCTGGATAGGCAACATCCCGGCGAGCATCCTCATCGGCTACCTCCTGGGCATCAGCCTGAGTACCACGGTGCTGGTGCTCTCCACCGCCAGCGTGGTTGTGCTTCTGCTGGGGCTCTATGTCAAACCCTACGAGGCGGGTAAGGCGTCGAAGGTTTAAGAGGGTAGGTGTCGAAGGCCCACGACGATCAATATACATTGTTTCTGGTACGATTATACACCGAAAACAGATATAGTTATATTATCATTCGTTTAAAAACATCCAGCCCAAGGTGAAAACGTGAAGAAACCAGACTCCGAGGTAGCCAAACTCTTGAAGCGTTCGCCCGAGCAGCTTGCCGAATACTTCAAGACGGTGGCCCATCCAGCGAGAGTAAAGATACTGACCATGCTTCTCGAAGGTGAACAAGGGCTGGGGGAATTGGTGGAGGGTGTCGGGCTGTCGAAGAACGCGGTGGTGAACCACCTCGCCATCCTTGCCGGGAGCAGGCTCGTGGAGAGGGTCGGCAGGGGCGAGTACAGGGTCACCGTCGACGGGCAGGATGTAGTCACCTCGGCCGCCATGGTGTACATGGAGTCAGCGGTGAGGGAGCGGAGGCAGCAGGAGATGGTGAACAGGGCGTACACTGAGGGCTGGAGGAGAGCGATATTGAGCGTGAAGACGGTTAGTAAGCCGGCGACGTATGAGAGGAGCTGGTTCAGCTACCAGGGGGCCGTCACGGGAGTCTTGAAGTCCCGTGGCGTCGACTTGGACCTAGTGGACACGTTGGCGGTCTCGGGGTACGGCTGGGTCACCAACGCGTTGATGAGACGTCTGTGCCCGTCAGCGCCTTCCGCGTTCCACTGGGACGTCTGGCAGATGATATACGAGGCAACCACAGACCTTGGATACGCGGTGGAACCGTTCGTCATCAGAGACGGTTTCGTCTTGGACGAGGACCGTAGGCCCACCCCCGAGTCGGTCGTCAACGCTAAGAAACAGTTCGACGCGGTGAGAAAGGAGGTTGACGCAGATAGGCCGGTGGTGCTCTGGGGGCTGGTGATACCCGAGTACGGTGTCGTGAACGGCTACAGGGGTGAGGACTACCTGGTCAGCACCTACCGGAGCCTCACAGGCCAGCCTGACGACCCCGTCCACTACACGGGGCTCATGGCTCCCGGCGGGTTGATCGCGTTGAGGTTTACAAAGCCCGTCGAGAAGGCCCCCGCGGCTGTGGCAGCGGACGCTCTGAGGCGAGGCTACAGGCTGGCGACCGGTGACGTCCCTAAGATACCCGAGTACGTCATTGGGCTGGAGGCCTACGACGTGCTGGTGGCGAACCTCACAGAGGAGTCCCACGACGAGAACAGCTACCACGGCTACGCCTATACCGTGGCTTGCCTGCAGGAGTCCAAGGGGGCGGTGACCGGGTACTTGAGACGGGTAGACAACGTGCTTGAACCCGATCTGTCAGGCGTCGCGGAGCGGTACGCAAGGGTCCATGGTTTAACCAGGGAGTGCCATGAGATGTTCCCCTATGCCTTCAGGGGGGAGCTGGACGGGGTCAGGTGCGGGAGAACTGCGGAGCTGCTTGCTGAGGCGAAGAAGGCGGAGACTGAGGCACTGGACGGGTTGGGTCGGGCGCTAGATCGCCTTTAAATCATTTTTTTCCACTAAGTGAGGATAGATTTAGGAATTTCTTGATTGATTCGCTGTGCGGTTTAGAGGGACATTAAATTTGTATGGAGAATGTTACAGGTGACTTTCTAATCGCAGTCTATTGGATACATCGGTCTCGGTATCTTGGTCCAGTTGAAGTTCTTCATGTCGACGCTGGCCTGGCCTGGGGCGTCGACCTCGATGATCTTCTTCGCGAAGAGTTTATACTTGGGCTCCAGGTGCATCCTAAAGGTTTTGACCACAATGATCTTTTTCGTCGATGGATCTATGCCGTGGCGCCAGAAAAGCTCCGAGACCATCGGAACATTCCTACGCTCTGTGATTATTATCTCGATGCCGCCTGTCTCTAGCACGGCGGTCCTGCCGATCTGTATATCGAATTCTCCGTATAACGAGCTTCGGTGGCTCAGGGATCCGTCGGTGATCGTCTTGACTTTGCCCGTCAGATGCACCGGGTCACCGAATAGCCTCGCCTTGCAGCCTAGATCCAAAGTCACCTCCCCACCTACGCCTGCAGCGGTGCACGCCTCGAGAGCGTCACCGTCGTTTATCACCGCCAGTACGGCGTCTTTGGCGCCGTGCCTTATCAAAGAGTCAAGTACCGCCGTAGAGTCCTGGGTCGTTCCGTCACCGGGGTTGTCGGCGACGTCCGCCAGGATCACCGGTCCTTCTTCGGCCTGCATCGCTTTTTCCACGGCCTCGTCAGGGTTCATCAAGGATGGGATGAACTCGTGCCTAGCCTCCCATAGCATATGCGATAGCTCTTCGGCTAGCTCGTCGGCCAGCTTCTGGTCCCCGTCTACCACCGTTACCACGCTCATGCCGGCGTCTGGGACGTCGCTCCATGGGAACCCGGCGCAGATGTTAACGTTTATCACCCTGGGGTTCTCCTCCATCTCGAACGCTCTGTTGAAGATCTCGACGAGAGGTCCCGAGTGGGGAGGGTTGACGTGGAGGGTGGGGGGGAGCATCCCGGGTTTCCTGAGAGCCATCAACGGCTCGATGCGGCCCTCAACGATGTCGTATAGAGCCTTAGCCGCCTCAACGCCTCTGTCGTAGGAGTCCATGTGCGGGTTCTCGTTGTTCACGAAAAACGCGTCACAGTTGTCGATCATGCGCTGGCTCACGTTGCAGTGCATGTCCAGCGTGCAAGTTATAGAGGTGTCTTTGCCCACGATTTGTCGGACACGTGCCAGGATGTCTCCCTCGGGGTCCATCGCATTCTCGGCGACCATGCCGCCGTGGAGGCAGAGGACGACGCCGTCGACGTTGTTAGCCTGTTCCATCCTCACGCATAACTGGTTTAGTAGATAGGTGAACGCCTCTTTCTCAACGACCCCGTATGGGCTCGTGGACGCGTACAGAGTGGGGACAAGTTCGACCCCGAGCTCTTCAGCGGCATCGATGACGCCGCCGATGAAACTTCTTGATCCTCTGTGACTTGATACGATGTCTTCTCCGATGTGTATTCCGCTGTCCATAAATTGTATGAGGGTGGTCATCTGTGGGCAGAATGTGTTCGACTCGTGCATGATCCCGCCGAAAGCAAATCTCATGGATCTAATGTTTTATAGCTTGGTTTAAAACTAGTCACGCTTCTTAGGGGTCAGACCCCATCAATTTGTGGATGAATCGGCTCCAAACCTATGTTTCGAGTCAAGGTCCAGGGCAACGTGGATAAAGGGATAAAATCCTTCTTTCTCTATAGTGAGAGTATCCGCCTTTTGGCAGCCTCACCTAACTTGCGTACGTATCCGTAAAGTATTGTTGAAAACTGATACATACACAGGGATAAGTACCGATCCGCGGATGAAAGCCCATGGTAGTACAGCTGGAGACAGTGGCGCAGCATCAGCCAGCGGTGAAAGAGACCTACTGTGGCAGCACCCTGGCGAACATAGAGGATCTTAAGAGACTCATATCCATGGACGTGAAGCTGACCCGCCTGCTCCTCGACGGAAAGATCGCTGTCGAGCAGTACAACTCGGTGTACTCCGGCTACGAGAACAGGTTCGAGAGAGCGCTGGAGCTCAAAGACATGCACCTGAAGCGTTTCCAGGAAGACCTGGGCGTCTACATGAAGAAGCTCGAGGCGGTTGAGGGGCAAAGGGAGCTCCTCGAGGCCAGGAGGGAGATCGGGGATACCCAGGAAGACTCGTACCACCTCAAGAAGAGGGCGATAGACTGGGACTTGACGCGGCTTCAGGAGGGCGTCGACAGGAACCAGAGGTGCATCAGGGCCATACTGCAGCTGCCGGAGCACGTGGACCCGGGGGACGTCTCCATGATAGAGGCGTTCATGGGAGACAGCCTCGGCGTCTTAAAGAAGGCCAAGCTCGACGGGGACACGAAGAAGAAGCTAAAGAACAGGATCAAGCGGCTAGCCCAGCTAGTCAACGTGGCTTGAAGGGCAGCCGGCGGAGACCCAAGCAACCCTTTCAGCGTTAAACCGTTCCACGTGAAGAAGGAAGCCCAGGCTGCGGCATGTCACTTCACGACACTCTTTATGACTCGGACTATCTTGTCTGTGTCCGGCAGCACGTGGCGCTCCAGGCTCCTGTTGAATGGTATCGGGATATTCGGGTTAGCCATTCTGGCGACGGGGGCTTTGAGGCTGTGGAACCCTTTCTCAGCTACAATGGCTGCGACCTCAGCGGTGAAGCCGCAGCGCTCGTAGTCCTCGTCCACCGCAACGAGCCTCCCCGTTTTCTGTACACTTCGGAGAATGGCTTCCTCGTCCAGCGGCACCAGCGTCCGGGGGTCGATGACCTCGACGCTCACGTCTCCATTAAGGGTGTCAGCCGCCTTAGCCACCTCCTGAACCATTCTGCCGGCTGCCACCACCGTGACGTCGCCGCCTTCACGCACCAGGTTGGCCACGCCGAAGGGCATCGTGTAGGGTTCCTTGGGCACCTCGCCCTCCATACTGCCCAGCAGCCTGTGCTCGAAAAACGCCACAGGGTTAGGGTCATGTATCGCCGCTATCAGGAGACCCTTGGCGTCGTAGGGGTTGCTGGGCACCGCGACCTTCATCCCAGGCATGTGGGCGTACAGGCCGTAGAGGGTCTCGCTGTGGGTGGCGGCGTTGCCCCCACCGGCTCCGTAGATGCAGCGGAGCACCATGGGGACGCTGACCTCTCCGCCCGTCATATAGGTGGTCTTGGCCATCTGGTTTAATATCTGGTCCATGGCGACGAGCCCAAAGTCCACCAGCATCAGCTCCACCACGGGCTTCATGCCGACCACGGCGGCCCCGACGCCTGCGCCGATGAACGCCGTCTCGGTGATGGGGGCGTCTCTGACGCGCTCCCTGCCGAACGCCTCCTTGAGGCCTTTGGTAGCGGGCCTCCAGCTGCTGCTGACGTTCTCGCCGAATAGTATCACCTCGGGGTCGCGGAGCATCTCCGCTCTCAAAGCCTCGTTGATGGCCTCGGCGTAGGTGATGACTCGCGGCATCCTAGTTATCCTCCACGAAGATGCCCACGTGGGCGTCGATGAGCTCCGGCTCCGGGCTGCCGACGGCGAAGTCGATGGCCACCTTCACCTTCTCAGCCTCTGTGTCCCGTATCTCGGCGTCAAGCCCCTCCGTCAAAACCCCTCTGCTCATGAGCTTCTCCCTGAAGCACTTGACGGGGCAGTAGGGGCTCTCTTCGTCGGCTCCGAGCCTATGGATCTTGAATTCCAGCAGTGACGGGCCTTCGCCCCTCCGGGCGCGTTGGACTGCTTCCCCGACCACATCGTATACCTTCTCGACGTCCCAGCCGTCGTGGGTGGCTCCGGGCAT
>Ga0209427_10010556_pt1 | contig 10221 bp, 6 predicted proteins | sample DeeMarSWOR136_30_FD_187465 | JGI IMG/M metagenome (GOLD analysis project Ga0209427, IMG submission 187465) | Marine sediment microbial communities from White Oak River estuary, North Carolina - WOR-1-36_30 (SPAdes) (version 2) | ecosystem: Environmental > Aquatic > Marine > Intertidal zone >...
AGCCGAGCAATCGATTGCCTCAGCTGATCAGCGTTGCCGGTGGGTAGGTCACATCGACCGAAACTACCATGGCGGAACACTACATCTCCCGAAATCAACAGTTGATGGTTTGGTTCGAAGAAACACAAACTACCTGCGGAATGTCCTGGCGTCAGCAATACCTGAAAGGAAAATGTTCCCACTTCGAAGGTGTCACCATCTAGGAGTTTTCGATCCACAGGAATTGGAGGTAATGACGGAAGCCCCAACAGATGCGGATAAACAATCGAATTATCTCCTGCTTCCAAAAGGTTTCCTTCTATGTCAGACACCCACACCTTTGCGTCCTTCGCATCTTGTAAAAACCGTGGCGTAGCCATCACATGGTCTAAATGCGTGTGGGTGAGAATCAATCGGTCTAAGTTGTCTAAGTCTAGACCCAATTCGCTGATGGCTTGACAGGTATCCGGATAAAAATTCTCTAGCCCTGCGTCAAACAACACGAATTTTTCGCCGTCTTGAACCAGGAAAATATTTGCATCAGGAATGAAACTTTGGCGTGCTTCTATCCAATAGAAGCCCTCAACGACTTTCCGCACAGTCTTCGCTGTCACACTTATTACGCTCCATTGAAGTGTAGATACCCCAGTGGTCCATCATAATTAAGGCTAGGCTTCATGCTAACTGCCGCCTTGTGAATTTTCCTTTATAACCTTGGATGATACCTAGACCTAGAGCAAGATAACATCCTGATAACAAGGAGGGAATACCCACCCTTATACACCTTCAAGCGTCAGGACACCCGAGCTCTCCCAGTCTCCGACTCCCACAAGGGAGTCACCGAGGCCCGCAAGGGCCTTTTTTATTTTTTTTAGCGACGGCGATCTGAAGCGTATCGCTGATTCAACCACGGATCTGCACCCTGATGGTATCCCCGTTTTTCCCAATACCCAAGAACGACTTCCTTCAAGAAACTAATACGACGTACCCACTTCACGCTCTTCCAATAGTAAAGTCGTGGGACGATGAGACGAAGCGGATAGCCGTCCTCCACCGGCAGTGGTTCATCATTTCGATTCCATGCCAACATCACATCATCTTCCATCGCGATATCAAGATTGATTCCCGAAGTGTACTCATGTTCAGCAGAAAAGAGCACGAATGTTGCAGTCGGTTTTGGTTGGACTAAATTTACAACTTCTTTGAAAAGTACCCCTTCCCACTTGATATCAGGAATAGACCAGCCCTCAACGCAGTGGGCCGAGCTGATTTGAGTAGTGACGGGTAAGGCTTGAAGTTGGGCATAGGAGAGTGTAATCGGTTTCTCAACCTCACCATCGATAACAAGTGTCCAGGTCTTGGGATCGAAGGGTTCGGGCATCTGTTCAACGGTGCGGACTGGAAATCCAGTAATCCATCGTTGACCGGGAGGGAGTCGCTCTTTTTGCGGCATGAGAAGAAACCTCAGCAAGAATGACGCACAGTGATGCTCATATAATCTTCGAATTTCCCGTAAAGCTTATTCAGGGTTGGGCGTGGAGCAGATGCCGCTTCAAGTAGTGATAAATAGTGTGGTTGCTGGATTTCAATGAAACTGGAGGTTACTTAATATTGCGAAGCTACCTGAAAATCTTCATTAGCAGCGAAGGTGCTGCCCCGAGCGAAGTGGTCGAACGACTCATGCGGATGGGCTTTCAACCCACTGCCGGCAACTACGACTTCGTGATTGAGTGGGACGAGAACGGCTCTGTTCAAGATATGATCCAGGTAGCGAACCAAGTACATGCGACCCTAAAGGGTTGTAAGGTCATCTTCAAGATGGAAACTGTGCGAAGCAAGTAAACGAGCATATCGCTATTTTTCAATAACTTTCAGTAAGAACTTCCCATTTTCATAGAAGAGTTCGTCATCGGCGAAAATCTTGCCACCCTTCGTCATATCGGCGAGGATGTCCCAGTGAATCGCTGACTCATTTTTCCCACCGGATTCTTCGAATCCGTTTCCTAAGGCACAGTGGATGGTACCTGTCAGTTTTTCGTCAAACAAGATGTTCTTGGTGAACTTGGTGATCCCGGGATTCGTTCCGATGGCGATTTCACCTAAGCGTTTGGCACCCTCGTCAATTCCGAGGATGTGGTCCAGAAGGTCCTGTCCCTTTGCAGCAGTTGCTTTAATGACGACGCCTTTTTCGAAAGTTAGAGCGATGTCTTCAACTTCCTTTCCCATGAAGATTCCTGGATACGAGAATCGAATAGTGCCTTCCACGCTGTCTTCTATCGGGGATGTGAAGACTTCGCCGTCCGGCATGTTCAGGTGCCCATCGGCGTTGACCCAGTTGCGTCCGGTGACCTTGGCGGTGAGGTCAACATCGGCGCTTTCGAAACGGATGATGTTTTTCGTGTTAAGGTACTTGGTTATTTTCTCCTGTTTTTTACTAAGGTCCTTCCAAAGTTTGACAGGGTTCGGTTGGTCAACTAGGCATGCACCGTACACGAATTCCTCATATTCTTCGGTGCCCATATTGCCTTCTTGGGCAAGGCTCGGAGAAGGGTAAGGAATGAGGGCGTACCACCCCTGTTTGAGTCGTGCAGTGAAAGCCTTTTGGATTTCCATTTGGGCTTTAGCGGATCGGGCTTGTTTGGCTGGATCTACATTGGTGAGGGCTTTGCGGTTATCGCTGGAGTAGACGACGATGTAGCTGTCGACTTTATTGATGATGTCGAGGGCCAGGGGATTTACATAATCGAGTTGATGGTCCTCTGCGTATTTGAAGAAGAGTTCTTGACTACGTGGGAGGTAGACCCTAGTGAAAGGGTGCCCTCCTGCCTTTAGAATTTCACGAGTGAGTTCAAGAACAAGAGGTTCGGCGAATGCAGGGGCAGAAATTGAGACGAGATCGCCTTTCTTGATGCCGAGGGAATATTCGACGGTAAGTTGAGCTAGTTTAGAGATGCGCTCATCAGGCATAATTGTCACCTGTAAAGTGGTCTGCATGGAGACGAACGGAAGAAAAAGGTTTGGTTTCAGGATAGAATAATTACGGGGAGGCGGGGTTCCCTCCGAAGAGGCGGCTTCGGAGTTGCGAAGCACGAACCTTGAATCCACTCGTTTTGCTCCCTAATGCATGAAAAATTCGGTTAAATTGCTTTTTCACAATGGCTCTGCTCAATGGGCGTTCAAAGTCATCGATGCGATCATAAATGGCGTTCGTTAGAAAGGAAGGGTGAACGATGGTGAGTTTCAAGGGGTCTTTGTAGTGTTCATCTTGGGTTTCTTTGATGAAGTTTGCAACATCTTTACATGTCAAGCGGCGGGATACGGAAGCGCGGGCAAGCTTGTTTAAACGATGAGCGTTCGTTTGTTGTTCGATGTGACCTTCAAGAGGATTAAGTAGCATGTGCTTGTTGAATTGGATAGCCTCCCAGGTGGTTGAGAAGCCGGCATGCATAAGAATTCCTTTACTGGAGGCCATGTCCTGGAGGAATGTTTTCCGCCCCGTGGGTTTCAGGATTACATTATCTCGGATTTCGTTACGATTGTAACCGTACACATGGAAGCGTTCCTCAGGGAACTTTTGGAGGAGTTTCAGCACATTGTCTTCATTACGGTAGGGGAGATAAACCAAGTAGTGGTCTCCAATAGTAGGGTGGAAGTCGTTAAGTTCCTCTTTCTCAATGAGTGGGAAAAGCGTCCCGATTCCAAGGCGCTTGGGTTTTTGCACATAGTCTATGGCGAAGTAATGGTGACAGAGGGGAGTACAATAGAGAACCAGTCCCATACCTATGATGAGATCGTGGAGCGGAACAGGTGGCCAAACTTGTTTGAAATGGATGATGGAATGTTGATGATCCACTGAGATGACCGGTTTTTGGAGAGCTAAGCCAGCGACGCAAGAAAACCCTTCAAAATCTGAGATAATTGCATCGTACGCTTCTCTTCGAATGAATTTTCGGACATTTTCAAAGATACCTGGGAAGTGGCGAAAATGGACGAGGTTGTCGAGGAGCGTCCGGATTTGATCCACACCTTGTCCATCGAATCGAATTTTATATCCGGGAACATGCCACCATCGATCTGTAAGTTGTTGAGCATAAGGAGGAGGTGGTGGTCCACTGAAGAGGCTGTCAACCTGGTGACCGTCAATGCGAAGCTGGTGTATGACATCACGAGCACGGTTGATGTGCCCTTGCCCGTTGGTGTTTATGCCATACAGTATCTTCATGGTTTTTCACAAACTTTGGATGTAAGTTTCTAACAGTGTTCTAAGCGAACGCATCTTTGGTCAGGTTATCATTCTCGATTTTCCCCATATCGAGGCTGAATTCGCAACGCAAGATAAGGTAGATTTTAGAATCTTTAAATGGGTACTTCTAACACTCCTTTATATTGATTTGCGTCATAAACTCTATAGTTGCCCTCCTTTCAGAAGACCTTATAAATTAGAAGCTTTTGCCGGATCGCCGGTGTGCCCACTTATAAATTTCCATGCCTGCCAGGGCGGGAAGGGAGAGCAAGAGTACGATGAGCCAATCTAGCCCAGTGAGGGCATAGTAGTTGAAGTTAATGCCAAAGGAGCCAAGAATGGCAATTGCCTGTGGGAGATACATCAGTCCTAGGTGCATGATGAAGACAAAAGCAAGCATGAGATAGATAAACCAGAAACTCTCGTAGCGAATAGACCGATAGGCAGATTGGTTTATTCGACGAATGCTTAGAATCATTAGGGATTCTGTGATGAGAAGAACAGATATCGTCATTACTTGCGCTTTGCTGTAGAGTTCAAAAATTTCGATGGGTGTGCCGGGGAAGAGATAACCGAGAGTCCCGAAAAACGCAACAATTGCCCCAAGGGCAATCAAGCTCGCATTAACGAGGAGATAAGCACCCAACCTAGGTGTAAGAATCGCCTCGGTGTTGCGTGGTTGTTCCTCCATGACAAATCTCGGATGGGAATCAAAGACTAATGCGAGCCCTGGCCAGGAGTGGCTTGAGATGGCGAGGAAGATGTGCTGCCATGGGGTGAGGAACCGAAACCCGAGGAAAAAAGTCAGGAAGAATATGACAGATTCAGCCACATTAATCGCGATATAGAAGAGAATCATAGCCCGAATCTTGTTGAAGAGCCCACGCCCCTGACGGATGCCTTCTACGATTGAATTGTAGCTATCATCCGCAATAATCATGTCTGAAGCTTCTTTGGCGACATCAGTTCCGGTGATGCCCATAGCGATTCCGACATCACTCATGCTCAAGGCGAGAGCATCGTTAACCCCGTCACCTGTTACAGCGACAACACGGTTGGCTTGTTGGAACCTTTCAACAATGATTTGCTTATCGTCAGGATCCACTCGAGCAAAAACGCTGACTTTACCGAAGTTTTCATCTTTCAGGCTAGTGATGTCTTTGCCTTCAATGACAATGTCATCGTCGCGAACGATGGCCAATTGGCGTCCAATCGTTTCAGCAGTCGCAGCAGCGTCCCCTGTTATCATTACTGTCTTTATGCCGGCCCTTGAGACCTCTTCTACAGCCTCTCGGACTCCTTCACGAGGCGGATCCACAATACCAACGAACCCAACATAGGTTAGGTCTTGCTCAATGGTGTCTCGAAGCGTCGATCCGCGTTCCTTGGGAAGTTCGGTGAATCGTCGGACCGCAAAGGAGAGAACCCTGTAGCCACCAGAAGCGAATCGATTGGCATACTCTTGGATTTGCTTGCCCTGTTTTTTAGTGAGGCGGCTTGTTGTGCGATCATCGCCAATGTGAGTTGATCGTTCTAGCAGAACATCGGTAGCCCCTTTGATAAACGCTACATAATCGCCTTCTGGATGACGGAAAACTCGTGTCATGCGTTTTAGTGCAGAATCAAAGGGAAAGTCATGAATGAGGGGATATGCTACACGCAGACCTGTTTCCGAAATCCCGGTTTTTTGAAGTAATACTAATAGTGCCGCTTCGGTCGGATCTCCCACCGCTTTCCAAGTAAGAATACCTTGTTGTGTTTCTTCGGTTTCTAAGTGGGCATCATTGTTCAATCCGCCGATTCGAACCAACAATGATAATTGTTGGAAATCTTCAACATCAATTGGTTGTTCGATGATAGAAGTCCCATTAGTTTTGTCTTCGTTGACCAGATGAACTGTTCCTTTTGGCGAATAACCTGCTCCTGAAATATGAAAGAGGTTGGTGCCGTCCCATACAAGGTCGACCATCATTTCGCTTCGTGTTAATGTCCCGGTCTTGTCTGTGCAAACGACGCTAACCCGACCCAGACTTTCCACTGCAGAGAGATCGCTGACGATTACACCAAATCCTGCCATGGCCAATACACCGGTGAGCAAGATAATTGTTGTAAGTAGCGGGATATTGATAGGAGCAACGGTCATTGCGTTGATGATAGCTTCCATGGCTAATTCTGATAAGGTGGGATAGACACCATCGACTGGGCGGGGAAAAAGAATGTAAGAACCAAAACCAATGATTCCCAAAATCAGGGCTGCCGTTCCAAGAAATAAGGCAAGCCGGTTCACTTTTTGTCTGAGCGGGATTTCCCCAGTGTTGAGAGTCTCCAGTCCCTCGCTTATCCCGCCAATTTCAGTTGTTTCACCAGTATTCGAGACGAGAACTTGTGCTGACCCAGTGGCAACATGAGTACCTCGATAGACCATGTTTTTTCGGTCGTGAATGGGGGTGTCTTCGGGGAGGGCGGATTTATCTGCAGTTTTTTCGACTGGAGCACTTTCACCTGTAAGTGATGATTCAACTACAGATAGTTGGCTTGCTTCAATGAGGCGGCCATCAGCTGGAATGCGATCTCCTTGTGCTAGCATCAGGAGATCACCAGGCACGACATCTGCTGCCTCTATTTCCTGTTTTTGCCCATCACGAATCACGACAATAGTATCTGCCGTAAGGGATCGAAGCGCTGCTAGTTTCTTTTGGGCGCGGTATTGTTGGACAATGGCGAGAATGGCATTAAACGCGATGACAACCACCCAAATAAGAGCCTGCTCCGCACCAGCAGCTTGGAAAAATACGACGAGAAACACCATCAAGATGATCGCTATGAGATAGATGAGGATTAACCCATTGAAGATTGGGGCGAGATAGACACGCCAGAAGGAACCACGTATACGAGGGAGTTCGTTTCGTCCATATACCTCAAGGCGTTGGAGGGCTTCAGTTTGTGTGAGTCCGACAGTGGTATCTGCTTCGAGTTGCGTTCGAAGTTGGGATAGGGTATTCGCATGAGGGTGTTGGACTAGTGGTGGTTTTGATTCAGGTTCTCCGCTGGATAGCATGCGAGTGTCCCTAAAGGTTTTGTACGCACTTTGCTTAAAAGTGAATTGCGCTTTGTCGTTTAGTTCGATGGTCGGTTATGTTCTCGCATTATATTAGCCATTTCATGTAAGCGTTGATTCACCTTGGCAAAGATGGTGCCTTCGGGGAAAGATCCGTCTGCCTGTCGTTCACCGGCGGGGATTCCAGTTAGATGTTCGATCCCTTCCTGAATGGTACTCACGGAGTAGATGTGGAATTTTCCAGCCTCTACTGCTTCGATGACCTCATCTTTGAGCATGAGATTTGGCACATTGGATTCGGGGATGAGGACGCTTTGGTTACCTGTGAGCCCCATCTCTTTGCAGACGGCGAAGTAGCCTTCGACTTTTTGGTTGACGCCACCGATGGCTTGGACTTGCCCGTGTTGATTCACCGAGCCAGTGACAGCGAAGCGTTGTTGAATAGGAATGCCAGAGAGAGCTGATAGCATGGCGTATAATTCAGTACTACTGGCACTATCGCCATCGACACCACCATAACTCTGTTCAAAAACCAATCGTGCTGACAAGCTCAGGGGCTTATCTTGGCCAAATGTTTCGTGGAGAAACCCGGTGAGGATTTGCACACCCTTAATCTGGAGAGGGCCGCTGAGTTGAGCTTCGCGTTCAATGTCAATAACTTGACCTTCACGACCTGGTGCCACAGTGGCAGTGATGCGGGAGGGTTGTCCAAAGGTGAAGTCTCCTAGGGAAAAAACTGAGAGCCCATTAATTTGCCCTATGGCTTCTCCTTCCGTGTCGATGAGGATGATTCCTTTTTTGATGAATTCCTGTACTTTCTCAGCGTACAGGCTCGAACGGAAAAAGCGTTCATCCAACGCCTTCTTGATGTGGCTGAGTTTAATTTCTGGTTTCTTTTCGCTCTTGGCGTAGTAGTTGGCTTCCCGTATCACATCTGAGACGACATCAAAGCGGGTTGAGAGCTTTTCTTGGTTATCGGCGAGTCGTGAGCTGAAATCGACGATTTCGGAGATGGCTTCTACAGTTAAGGGTAACAAGTCCTCTTTACTCGTCAGGGTGCACACGAAGTCTCCGTAAATTTTGACGGCATCTTTGGTTCGGTCCATTGTGGTGTCAAAATCAGCTTTCACTTTGAAGAGTTCCCGAAAATCTGAGTCCAGCTGATAAAGCTGTTGATACCAGATGGGTTCACCGATCAAGATTACTTTGAGTTTCAAAGGGATGGGTTCAGGGTGGAGTGTCTTCATTGAAAGGAAGCCTAAGGCTTCTGAGGCTTCTTCAATGACGATGTGATCGTGTTGGAGGGCCCGTTTTAAGGCAGGGTAAGACGCAGGGGCTGTGAGTAATCCACGCACGGGAATGACGATATAACCACCGTTGGCCCGGTGAAGCTCCCCGGCACGAATCATGGTTGTATCAGTAATGAGTGCGCCGAATCGAGGCTCCTTCTCAATCCGTCCGAAGAGATTGTTGTAGGTGGCGTTTGTTACCGTGACAATGGGACCGCCTTCTTGTTCTGAGTTGTCGACAATGAGGTTCACTTCGTAGCGTTTAGCAAAGTCTTCAGGAGACAGAGTGCGTCCCATAAGCATGGGAGGAAGCCCTTGAGGTTCGCGCCCGATGAACGGATTCAGGTTCGCGATGATATCCTCCGCCATCTCATGTATCCATTTCACAGTATCTTCGCTGCCTTCGAATTCTTCTTCAAGTTCGTTAATTAGTGGTTCAAGCGTGAATTGGACCGCTTTTTCCTCCTGATCACGCAGCGCTTCCCGAAGTTCACGCTCCAGGTTTCGGAGCTTACGAAATGTGGCACGGAGCCCGATTTCTAATTCGTTGCGGCGACCCTCAATTTCTTTCCGTACTTTGGGTTGAAGTTGCGCCACGACATCCGGCGTCACTGGTTTACCTTCAATAATCGGCACCATGAGCAGCCCGGTTTGAGTGCCTTGTAGGACGAAGCCTGCCTGTTGAGCTTTCGTCTGCATCTCTTCGGTGAGTTTGTTTCGCTGGGCTTCAAATGACCGTGACATCTCTTCCCGTTGCTGGGCATACTCTTCGCTCTCCAGCATACGTTGAATCGAAGTTCGCGCAGCATCAACGAATCGTTTAATCTTCGCCACAAAGACTTTGCCCATTCCTGCAGGAAACTCGAGGGCTTTCGGTTTGAATTGGTTGTCGTAGTTTGAAACATAACACCAATCTGATGGCACGGGATCGTCTGCGGCGATTTCTTTGAGGAATCGTTCTGTCGCAGTGGTGCGACCGGTCCCAGACATGCCTGCAACATAAATATTGAATCCTTTGTCGGGGATTTCTAATCCAAATTGTAAGGCCTTCAGTGCCCGGGGTTGACCAACCACGCCTTCAAGGATGGCTAACTCAGCACTAGTTTTACATGAAAACTCCTTGGCCTTACAACGGGCACGCAACTGTTTCGTAGTTAACTTCGGCAATAAAATGCCTCCCCATGAATATACTCACATTCTGGCTTCCTGCCTATTAAATACCTTTGAGGATTTTCGATGTCCTATCCGAAACATTGCCTGCAAATAGATCACAATATGAAACTCAATGAATGGTCTTTTCTTTTCACAACTCCTAATAACAAATCACACGCAGTGGTATGGTGGGCAACATTGTGCTGTTTTTGGGAACGACCATGTACGAGGAAGACAGGTTCTGCTTGGGCTGTGGAACCCCGCAGTGACACACATAAAGAAGGCTGAGTAGTGGGTCAAGGTTGCGAGTTAACGCCGTAAATCATTGATAAAACCAAAATCTCTTAAGGCAGAACGGGACATGAACCTACTACTCTGAAAGCTTTCAGGTAGTTGACCCACCATGGCGAAACAACCGCACACCATGACGATCCCCCTTGGGCCCCAACACCCCGCGTTGAAAGAGCCCGAAAACTTCATGATTACCATTGACGGCGAAA